>Ga0315282_10016672_pt1 | contig 10715 bp, 7 predicted proteins | sample YL17G07_20_MG_FD_203693 | JGI IMG/M metagenome (GOLD analysis project Ga0315282, IMG submission 203693) | Sediment microbial communities from Yellowstone Lake, YNP, Wyoming, USA - YL17G07_20 | ecosystem: Environmental > Aquatic > Freshwater > Lake > Sediment | place: USA: Wyoming | collected... | reverse complement strand
AGAATATTGGCATCCAAAAGATAGACCGGGGTTTCTCCCTTGTAATAGGTACTATAGTCAAACTCATGGCCACATTCGCACAACATCTGACGGGATTTCTTCAAACGGATCCGCCGCGAACAACGAGGGCAGGTGACTCTCATAGCAATGTACCTATGAATATGCTGTTTCCTTTCAATTCGAATTCAACCATATCCTTTCCTCAAAACATACCTTAGTACCAGACAATAATCCTTAACGGAATAATAATGTATTCATTTCACTCTACTCAAACATTTCTTCCGAGCAAATAATAGTTGGTGTAGACTCTCCTATGAAAAGAAGCGCCTCAGAAAATGAGTCGGCACTCCCTGAAACAGGAGTCGACCTCATCACCCCAAGTCAATTCCTTTGCACAAAAAAATCTTTCTCGTCCTTCGTATGGGGCGGATAGGGAAGCACCCGGTACACGGAGACATTGTAGTATTGTTCCATTTCTTCCTCTTCCTCTTTCCTTTTTTTTCTCTTCTCCGAACTGATCCGATCATCAAGTAGTTCCAAGGTTCTTAAAACCGAGGATAAGACCTTCCACTCTTTTTCCTTGTTACTGTTTTCCGACCATCCCTCCGCTTCCATCATCAACAAATGTTCCCTCTCTTCCATTCGTCATTACTATTGGTCATTTGCTCTATATAAATATTTTCGTTATCGTTGTCGCACCCCCGCAAGTTTTTTGACGAACCAAAGCACAAAACATAGGATTGGTCTAACATAGAGACTTTTGCGTTGGAGAGTCTCTGAATACTATTTTTATCACCCTGTGGTGAAGACTAAATTATATAAGAAAAATATATATAGACATGTTTGTGTTAGTTACAAATGAAAATATAAATAATTCAGCGAATAAAAACAAGGGGATATTATGAGAGAAAAAACCATAAAAAAATTGATAATTCTTATTGTAGGCCTTTTTGTGACCGGAGCAAGTGTTCTGCCGAGTATCGGGGCTAGTGTACCAGGGACCCAGGACACGAATGTCACTCATTCCGACAGTGTCACCGTTTCAGTGCAAAACACAGGGGACATCACCACCCTACACTATTCATTTGGTGCGTTTTCCACAACACCCGTAATAATCAATGAAAAACAGTATGCATACATTACATTAGGAAAAGAGCCGAATAGTTTAATCGCAGGTGCACCGGATCTTCCTACGGTTTCCCGAAGCATCATTATCCCGGATGCCGTGACGATGAATATCCGCGTCATCGCAGCGTCGTATGAGGAATATGAAAATATCTTGGTCGTCCCGTCGAAAGGCAATCTGCCCCGGACGATAAACCCTGCGGAGGTGCCGTATAAATTTGGTGACATCTATGCGAAAAACACCTGGTATCCGACGACAATTGCGGACCTTCAGGAGCCCTATTATCTCAGAGATTTCCGTGGCCAGGTCGTGACCATTCACCCCTTCCAATATAACCCATGTGAAGCAACTCTGCGGTTCTATACTGATATCACCGTTGAAGTCTCTCCAGCGACACCATTCTCCCCAAGCAGTATGACTCAGCAGCCGCTTGCAAAAATCGATAGCGACTTCCTCCCTATTTATCAACAGCATTTCCTTAACTTCAATACCGCAAAATATGACCCTGTTTCCGAGCAGGGCAATATGCTGATCATCACATATGATAGTTTCCATGACGCGATGGTTCCCTTCGTCGAATGGAAAAACATGAAAGGAATACCCACGGAAATGGTCGATGTTTCAACGATTGGTGGGAATGCACAAGCAATACAAACGTTTATCACCGATTATTACAACACAAAAGGACTTACCTTTGTGCTCCTGGTTGGAGACGCAGCACAGATACCCACATTATATGTAGGAGGAGGCGCGTCTGATCCCAGCTATAGCTACATTGTAGGGTCTGACCATTACGCTGATTTGTTTGTTGGTCGTTTCTCCGCAGAGAACATTGCCCAGGTTCAAACACAAGTGAATAGGACGATCACCTATGAACGTGATCCACAAGCAGACGCTGAATGGTACAAAAAAGGTATTGGAATTGGCTCCGAGTACGGTGTCGGCGATGATAATGAATATGACTACCAACACATACGGAACATTCGAACATTACTGTTGAATTTTACCTACTCCTATGTCGATGAATTCTACGGTGGTACGCAGGGTGGTAACGATACCCCTGGCGAGCCTTCAACAAGTATGATTTCTGCCGCACTTAATGAGGGGAGAAGTATCATAAATTACTGTGGGCATGGCTCACCAACCTCCTGGGGTACGAGTGGATTTAGCAACAGTAATGTAAACGCATTAACAAATGATAATATGCTTCCGTTTATCACCTCGGTTGCCTGTAACAATGGACAGTTTGACTATTACACCTGTTTTGCAGAAGCCTGGTTACGAGCCACACATGATGGCCAACCAACCGGTGCAATCGGAGCATATATGTCCGCCATCAGTCAGAGCTGGAGTCCACCTATGGAAGCCCAGGATGAATTCAACAATATCTTAGTAGGAATGTATCCAGAAAATAAAAGGACCACGTTTGGAGCGCTCTGCTTTGAAGGTGCGATGGCCATGATTGATGATTATGGTTCTGGTGGAGTGACTGAAGCCGATGCATGGACCGTCTTTGGTGACCCTTCAGTACAAGTCCGTACCGATACCCCTGCGGCAATGACGGTAACACATGCCTCATCCATACCAAATGGTGCCATGACATTCGAGCTTGATGTCACCGGACTTGCTGGTGCTCTGTGTGCAATTTCCTCCCAAGGAGTCCTATTGGGGAATGGATATACCGATGAAACAGGACATGCAATCATCCAGTTTTACGAACCGATAAGCATCCACGGTGATGTTCAACTGGTCGTGACCGGGTTTAATACCATGCCGTACATAACGACACTCACCGTGAACACACCCCCGAAGAAACCAGCAAAACCAACGGGAGACGCCAACGGAAATACAGGGACATCCTATAACTATTCAACGGTCACTACGGATACAGATGGCGATCAACTCTATTACCTGTGGGACTGGGGTGACGGGAATTTCAGCGAATGGCTTGGGCCCGTTGAATCGGGAGCAACCGCGACCGCGCAGTACTCTTGGGCAGCTAAGGGAACCTATTCGATACGAGTGAAAGCAAAAGATGCCCTAGGCGGTGAAAGCGCATGGTCAGATCCCATGGATGTCAAAATGCCGTTTACCATTCCATTCAATGCACAATTCTTTCACTTCCTTGAAGCACTCTTCCCTCATCTCTTCCATTTCTTAGAAACTTTGTTCAAAGCCTAATAGTCCGGAGCACCCTTCCCGTATTTCAGGCACAACATCTGAGGCTCTCTTTTAGAGCTTCATACGAAAGGCAAAAGAATTCACCTGACGATAATTGAGAGTATCATAGAAAAAGGTAAGAATTCAAAATCTGATAAAATAATTAGACGTTTACTGTCCACGTACCGAGCAATGAATTCGAAGGAATGTATCTCAAGGTTACTCTGACGTTCGTAGGGTTCGTTGTCTCATTGAATTGAAGCGATAGATAATCACCTGCACTGACATCCGCAGTGGCTGCAGCGGTCGATTTCCATCCATCGACGGGCATATCGCTTCCACTATACACCCGCCATGCGACATCAGAATTATCCATTGTTACGACGATATCCCTCCATTTCACATTTAAATCTGCGCTCGCAATCGTTATTCTATTCAATGTCGAATCGGTCGTACAGGCGACAGCGGGCGTCTCCAGCGGCAGTGTTGGCTGCTCGACTCGCACAGAGATCGTTACCGTTGCACTCTTCACCAGTGTTGCGTTCGATGCGGTTAAAATATATGTCGTTGTCTGCGTTGGTTGTATTATCCTATGTCCTGTCAGAGCAACACTCCCAATCCCGTTGTCGATGCTGACTGACGCGGCAGCGAGAACAACCCAGCTGAGGTTCGCTGATTCACCCTGGTTTATTATGCTTGGGTCCACGTTAAACGAAAAAATGGAAAATTGGGTGAGCTCGTTAGGAACGTTCACACATCCGCTGAACAACGAAACGATTGATAAAAGACACAGAGCTGACACGAGCATTATTTTTTTCATATCCTCTTCTCCTTAAAATTATATTTTATAACAATTATTTCTTTAAAAACCTATACATCTAAAACTTAAACACTTTTTTTCCTGGGTCACTCCTTTTGACATCTGCCATTGAATTAGTGATTGGAACGACGCCTGCTCTAACAAACAAAAGTAATATTCCACAAACCAAACTCTTCCTTACCCAACTTTTCTGCATAGACCTTTCACTCCCCTTAATACAGATTTTGTATAAATTTCAAAACAAATGTATTACATTTGTTAACTTCAGGAGAATCCTGGGATCGTTAAAAAAATACATGAACGCACCATTTCTGAAACGCTAACAGGAGAGGTTTACAATCAGAACCTTTACGGTGCCTATGTAAATCGGCAGATAAGTGAAACAAATTCAGATCATGAACGGGTGATGTGAATATATATTCTATTCTGATTTATAAATTCCTCTATCGGGATGAAGACGTTTCCATCGACATATGTTGAATAGGGTTCTCCATTAATTTTCACAGAATCAATAAAATCCCCTGAACCAGTCACATTCATATCAACCTTACAACCTGCAAATTGTGTCATATAAAATATATCGTCTCCGCCAATCCGTGGTTTGATTTTCAAACCGTCAACACATGGTGTAAAACCTGCAGCCGTCTGGTATAATGACCAACATGGAGGATCATACATTAACCGTGAAGGATAAGGTGGCCCTAAGTCATCCTCAAACACCTGACCCTCCTCATTTTTTATTTTTTCATTGAGAATCCATGCGATTCTCTTAATGTTATCCTTAAAGGATTGGTTTAATGTATTATTTTTATTTGTTCCACGAAGAAAAATACTCGCATCATCTCCGAAATAGACTCCTCCCTTTTTATAAAGATTATTTTCTACCGTAACGTTAGCCACATACATTCCTTCTTTTTCAGACCCGTGAGTTATGAGAGAAGAAGCAAGAGACCATTGGCAATAGGGGGTAATTAGATTTGGCACGTTAAAAAAGTATGTACCAAAGCGATCAATGAAATAAGGTGGATTACCCATAACAGCAGTGACCCATCCAAATTCATTTTGATAGTCGCGATTAATCTTATAAATACTTTTTAACGCAGTCTTAGTTTTTGCTAACGGAAGAATATCTTCATCAATCAATCTACCATACCATGTCCCAATGATTTGTTCAACCATACAGGCACGCGAATCATGGACAACAACAGGTATAGGAAATCCAAAAGGCGTGACCTTGTTTGGGTATTCCCACCAAGCCCACATACCCAATTTGTTCGCACATAGTTTAAAATATTCATCTTTCAAACCTTTGTACCAAAACTTGTCAATAAACCCACTCTGAGCTCTCTCAAATAACTCCTCATAATATCGCACATCATCACTATAATGAAGACGTTCAGCCATGGAAGCCATACATTTTAGATCAAGAAGCCACATAGAATTCAATGAAGAGCTAGTAGGCATAGCCCACATATCATTGCGTAGATCATTACCCACATTGTGGATCAAACCATCCTTTTCATTGACATCCTGCCATATTCGGTACTCGGTTACATTCTTGCAGGTTGAGTAAATTCTTTTTAAAAATGCATCATCTTGATTCCATAACCATGCCCGATATGCGCAAATGATGAAATACGTATCTTGGTGAAGACAACCAGAACCTCGTGACTCCCGGAGAGAACCTGGACAAAACCCTTCAGTATTATTATCTATCGCTTCACAGTATTCCTGAATAACATACTTCTCAACCTCTGGATAAAACATACAAAAAAACCAATCAGCATAGGAATTAACGCCGATGTTCTCAAAACCCCATGTATGTGTAAGCCAGTACGATTCTTTTGAAAAAAACGCTTTCGATACAAAACCCGATAAACTCCCCAACATATACGTCGTTATATCTGAAGGTAATCCTGAGTTGTACAACTTCTCCTGCCAGTCTTGTATTTCTTTCCACCAACTCTCGTAGTTTTCCATAGAATACCGTGCGAGATCCCAAGAATCATTAAAATAATTCGTCCAATACCATTCATAAAACGCTTGAGATGGCATGCCATCTTTATTTGACAGATTAAACACAGGGAAACATGTAGAAAATACAAATGGGATGTTTTTTCCCGCTCCTGGTTCCAGCGATACCTTAACGGATAAAGCACCAGCATAAATATGTTCTCCTTCCACAGCTCGCTCGCTATTATTTTGATTACTAAGTATTCCATCTGCAGAAAAATCGGATACGATATCGTGTCCATCACTAAAAGTATCCCATTCAGAAAAATAAGAAATTGTTATATCTGGCTGTTTGAATGTAGCTAAAGTCATATTACCTAGGTATTCTGGATGGGACTTTGACATTACATTCTTATCAAAGGTATATTTTATACCAACCAGATCATCCTCTTCTTGGATATAATTGTAGCTCCCAGTTCTCTGCCAGGATGAATCATCATTAACCCTGGATCTCCAGCCGATATCGTTTTCCAAGGAAAACAGGAAGCTTACATCAATAGGATTATCGGTTGGGTTGTATGCGTTGAACACCCAAACACTCAGTGGCAAGGAGGAGTTTTTCAAATCATACAATATTACAGGAGAATAGACAATTAATCCAACCTCAGCAAAAAACTCAGGATCCTGATACCGATAATATCCCACAGGGATGTTACTGTAACATTCCATCTTCTCTACAGGATTCAGACTGTAATTTTTAGCACCTCGTTCTGTCGGAGAATATTGCTGTAACAACTTTGAAACATTTTTTTTACCATCGTCCATGAATACCCCAAGAAATGTCCCATTGAGACATCTAGGGTATAATGAACCAGATCCATAGCTTCCACCAAAAGAATCGAAATAGTTATTGTAAAGCGCTATCCTATCAATCCCATGAGGGTCATATGAGATAAAGTTGTTTCCAAAGGTTCCGATAGGAAAATTAAACTCTTCATCATATGTAACACACCCAAAATCATACTTTGAAGGAGCTTTAGATAGATTGAAACAATGCTCAGGAATTGTCATCCTTGGACCAAAAAATTCTGAAAGAGCCGAGTGTTGTCCATTTTCCTGTATCTGTGCCCTAACTCTCATTACGGAATTACCATCTATTACTGAGATAACAACCGTACTAACTAACAATACGACTATTCCCAAAACCAATCCTTTCCTCAGTAATCCATTATGCATAAGCCTTTCACTCCCCTTAACACTGATTTTGTAAAAATTGTTATTCTGTAGTTTCATTTAAATGTTTGGAAAAAATAATTTTCCTAACAGATGTAACAAAAAGTGGTTACGGGATTTATTTCATTTCAACGTTACTATAACCCTGTGGTTACTTCTTTAAAAACATATCCCGAGAACCATATTGGTTGTCCGTAAACTAGGAGAGTAGACATTTGTCAGCTTGGTAGTACGTTGTTTACTTATATTTTTGTATGAATCGATGACCATTCATGGTGATTTCTGTGAACGTTCTGTTACATCGCTGAGCCATTCTTGAGTATGATGGTCTGTTTCGGGTACCAGCTGTACATGTTTCCAAAATTATCTGACGCATTCACGGTATCCCACGAAAGCAGTGACGAGGCAGGGGCCACTGGATAATAACCCATATATCCGTCCTGGACGGTGGCGGTACAATTAATCCATTGTCCTTTGTAAAGGTCAATGACGCCGGTCGCCTGACATAAGCCCCCTTGAACGATTCTGTCAAATATCAACCGATCGCCCCCCGTTTTCGTCATTGCAATGAAGACATGAATCCCTTCAACGCTGATTGCCATCTTATTATTCTGTGCATCAACAATGTTCACAAAGACAGCGACCATGACATTGACCGTAATGTGGTCAGATTTCTTCCCAAGGTCTTCACAGCCACTGAAACACAGCGTGATGAACAGCATACTTAGTCCCAAGGTCCCCAACTGTTTTATCATTCCTTGTGCTCTCGAGGCTCTCATAATAGGTTCTTCCTTAAAAACATATCCGTACACCCGTGGTTTTCTCCCAAATGGACCGAATTACCTACTTATGATTCCTTGATTTTTTTTTAAAAATTCCGTTTCGAATTTTTTAAACCTATAATTTACCCCTACATTTTATAAAAAATAGAAAAGTTTATTAATTTGTAGGGGTAATACCTATACATGGTTACTCTAAAGAAAAAGAACATCAATGGTAACACCTACTACTACCTTGAACACAGCTATAGAAAAAACGGTAAAGTCAGTAAAAAAGAAAAATACCTAGGCACAACACTCCCGAAAAACATCGATACAATAAAAGAAAAATTCCTCAGAGAATTCTATCAAGAAACATGGTTCAACAGATTTGACACTATCAAAGAACAATTTATAAAAGAAAAAAAGAAAATGCCACTCTCAATAGAAAAAAAAGAAAACGAACAATTCGCGATCACGTTCACGTATAACACCAATAGAATCGAAGGATCAACCATAACCCTTCGAGAAACCGCAGAGCTTCTCGAACATGGGATATCACCATCACAACGACCACTAGAAGACATCAAAGAGACAGAGGCACATAAAGAAGTCTTCTACGACATGCTCAACTACAAAAAAGAAATGACCTTACCAACGGTACTCTACTGGCACAAACAACTCTTCCAATACACAAAACCAGATGCAGCTGGACAAATTCGAGACTATACTGTTGGAATCTCTGGAAGCAGATTCAAACCTCCATACCCTATAGAACTCGATTTTCTCCTACGAGAATTTTTTGATTGGTACCATAAAAACAAAAACACACTCCATCCGGTCTTTCTTGCAGGACTCGTTCAACTGAAATTTGTCACCATCCACCCCTTCGGAGATGGAAACGGTCGGATATCGCGTCTCCTCATGAATTATGTACTGAACAAGAATGGATGTCCGATGCTCATCATCCCGTACTCACAACGGATGAGCTACTATACGGCTCTTGAACGGAGTCAGTTGAAAAAAGATGAGAATGTTTTTATACTCTGGTTTTTCAAACGATACCTCAAAGAATACAAAAAATACCTTAAGTAATTCTCTCGTTATCTTTTTTTGTAAAAATATTTCGAACTACTCATATGTTATGATTAAACCTTCTTTACCTCTAATCATACATCTCTTTTAACCGGAGAAACCTATTATGATTACCTAATTAGAAATCAGGAAGAAAAAAAACATGATATCTCTTTCTTTAAAAACCTCTACATCTAAACCCTGAACACAAGCTATGTGCTAAAGTAAAATTTCTCGAGAAAGGAAAACCACTCTCTTATTTTGTTAAAGAATTGTTGCATCAGGGTCCATAGAAAAGGGTGCGTATGAACGCTTGCCGGGGTTTTTAAATAGACGGGAATGACGTCGAAATCCCCTGGATTGTCTTTGTTTTCTACTCGGAGGTCTCCTTCAAATGTCGATTTTTTTTCATTCGGCGCGATCACCGATACGGAGACGGTGACCTGTCCATCCTCGGGGGTAAGGTTCTCTCCGGAGTCTGGGGTGCATGACCAGGTTCCCCAGGTGAGGGATGAGACATTGATCGTCCAGTTGAGCAGTGAGCCAGGGGCCCCCACATTCTGCACCTGGAAGCTTCCATTGACCATCTGTCCAGGGTGTACATTTGTCCAGGAGAGGCTTCCCGTGCACTCTAAATCTGGAACATCGGGTTGTGGTATGTAGACGATTTTAAACACATCGTTCAGGAGCTGATACGGGAAGGGATTCGTATACTGCCATACGGTTGCCTCCTCTGGTGTGACTTCGAAGAACCGTCCTGCCATTCCGTCACATATGAGAGTGTTACCGTCCTGAAGGCGTTGGGCGCCAGAAAAACTAACGGAATAGAAACTTGTTGGCGGACTGCCTGTGTAACTCCATATCGGGTTCTCTGGTCCGTACGGGGACCCAGGGTCAAGATAGTACCCTCCGGTATCGTTGACCGGGGGTACAATTTCATCGACAGAAGAGTACCCCGTGGTTGGGCGGGCTTCTCCATTGTTAAACACAAGGATGTCTCCTTCGCCGGGGCACCCCGTCTGTATCCATGTTGCATCATGTTGACCAAAGAATTTTTTATCAAGTGAGGTCCCTGCCCGGTATGCTTCTGGGTTCCCCCAGCGGTAGAGAAGATCTCCTCCCTTCCCGCTATTGCCACCGGTATGACCTGCAGCTTCTCCTGTGGTCGTACTATGATCAATCACCCAGATTTCATTAAAATGATGAACGCTGATCAGTATTTGGTCGAACTTCTCATTATAATCAATTGAGTTTGTGTGCATCCAATCCGACATAACCGGATTATTTCCGTAGTTGATATCAACTAATTCAGGGTGGTCTGCGACCACGCCGTAATTTGCTTCTGAGGAGTTGTAATCCTGGATGAGATGATTAAAGACATGCCATTCCCAGACAATGTCTCCAGTCGTCGGACCTGTCGGCTTGACCTCAATGATATGATCAGGCATGAACGTATCACCGATAAAGCTATTCGGATTTCGTCCTGCATTGATAGCCTCAGTTCGTGTTTTGGTCTCCCAGGCGATCATCAGCACATTTCCATTTGGTAACGGCATGATATCATGATGGCTCAGATCACCGTTGGTGTCGT
>Ga0315282_10016671_pt1 | contig 10715 bp, 11 predicted proteins | sample YL17G07_20_MG_FD_203693 | JGI IMG/M metagenome (GOLD analysis project Ga0315282, IMG submission 203693) | Sediment microbial communities from Yellowstone Lake, YNP, Wyoming, USA - YL17G07_20 | ecosystem: Environmental > Aquatic > Freshwater > Lake > Sediment | place: USA: Wyoming | collected... | reverse complement strand
GTTTTCTAATGCTTTTTGTGCCCCCCTCCGCCCAGGAGCGGGTGCGGGCTGCCTTGAAGGGTCTGTTAAATGTGCCGGTGAAGTTCGAGTCCTCCGGAAGTCAAATCATCTTCTATGAACCGAGCAACGAAGACTATTCGATGTTAGACCTGGAGCGCAGTAAAAATTTAATTCAACCTTTTAAAGAACTTTCTTGTTTAGCAGACTGTTGAAAAACCAAGATGATTAAACGGCGTATCCCTCTATAGGAGGCTGGAGGCAGCCTTATGACCGTCAAATCCCATGCAGATTTTAAGCTCATTCATTTTATGGCTGGTGGCCGGGAGAATTGCCATATTCTGGGGGTTTTAGGGGGTTAAGACAAATCCGATGAATCAAGGTGGTGGATTTATAGTACCAGGCGAAGCCCCACAAACAACTATCGATTTCAATGAAGCCTGCATTGTGCTCAGGCCATCTATCGATAATGTGGCAGTTTGCAAGATGGACCTAAAGGCAGGGGTACGCATTATTTTAAAGAATGACGATATTCTTATCAAAAATTTAATATCAAAAGGACAACGATTTGCAATAAATAAAATAATGAAGGGAGAAACCGTTGTACAATACGGGTACCCTTTTGGAATTTCCGCTGGAATCAAAAAAGGTGAACTAATTCATTCCGGAAATATCAGGCCGATCCAAGACGATCTTGAAGGTAATTTCATTACTGAACCTCCCAAGACAATTTATGATGAAAGGTATTTAACAAAAACATTCAAGGGTTATAAAAGAGCCAATGGGCAAGTTGGGACCCGGTGTTATTATTTGATCGTGCCGACTTCCCAGTGCGCCAGCCAAATTGCAGTTCAGACCGCCTCACTGGCACAAGAAAAATATAACATTTCGGTAAGTTACCCTAATATCGATGGGTTTGTCGCAATACCCAACACAGAGGGATGCGGTTGTGCAAGCGGCCTCCAAATAAACCGATTTCTGCGAATACTTAATAATTTTATCACCCATCCTAATGTAGGAGGAGTTTTAATAATTGATCTGGGTTGTGAACAGACTAATTATACCGCACTATTTTCCTACGTTAAAAACGATTCTACCTCTTTGGTGGTTCCCACAGATTGGTTAACGATTCAAGAGGTAGGAGGTACGCAAAAAACCATTGAAAAAGCGTTGAACATAATAGGGCAGCGTCTCCCTGAGATTAATAATGCCAGCAGATGTGAATGCCCGATCCAGCATTTGCTTATTGGCACAGAATGCGGCGCTTCAGACTCATTCTCCGGGATAACCGCCAATCCAGTCATCGGTAACGCTGTGGATAAAGTAATTTATGGTAAAGGAAGTGCAATTTTAAGTGAAGTTCCTGAAATGATCGGAGCAGAAAAGATTTTAATGCGCCGAATGAGGAATCATGAAATTGTTTTAAAATTTAAAAAAATGATGAGGTGGTATCGTGCCTTAGCAGAAAAACTTAATGTCGATATGAGTGACAACCTTGTACCGGAAAATATTAAAGGAGGATTGGTTAATAGCTGTATTAAAAGTATCGGGGCCATTGCCAAGGGAGGAACAACTGCAATTGAAGATGTGGTACATTACGGAGAAAGAATATCAAAACGAGGTTTGAATATTATGCAAGGTCCTGGAAATGATATTGAGTCCGTTACTGGAATAGTAGCTTCTAGCGCTAATATAATATGTTTTTCTACAGGCAAAGGAACTGTAACCGGAACCGCCATCGTTCCAGCGATTAAGATATCCTCAACAACAGAACTCTTTCAGAAAATGCCTGATGATATAGATTTCGATGCAGGGGGTTTACTTAGCACCCTCCGATCTTTAAGTGATTTTGGCGATGCCCTTTTGGACCTCATTATTTCAGTTGCGTCAGGAAAGAAAACAAAGTCTGAAATTAATGGCCAAAGGCAGTTCCAGGTTTGGACCGCGGGAAAACTTTCTTTATAGGGGATCAGTACGCTAGAAACTAAGGAAAAGGAGCCGCAGATGACCGTCAGAGCCGTAATCATTATCGGGCCGGGATTCCAGGACGAGGAATATATCTATCCTTACTACCGGCTTCAAGAGGCGGGCTACCAAGTGGATGTGGCCTCCAAGGACGGGGCGGTGGTGTATGGGAAATACGGGGTGCCGGCCCGGCCCACTATGAAGACCGCCGATCTAAACCCGGATAATTTTGATCTGGTGGTCTTCCCGGGCGGCTTCGAGTGTCCGGATCGGGTGCGCCTGTTGCCGGAGGTGTTGGAGTTTACCCGCCAGATGGATAAGCAGAACAAGGTCATCGGCGCCATCTGCCACGGCCCTTGGGTCCTGATCTCTGCAGGCATCACCAAGGACCGCAAAATAACGGCGTATTGGAGCATCGAAGCGGATGTGCGGAATTCCGGGGCCGATTATCAGCACAAGGTGCCGGTAGTCATTGACGATAATATTGTGACCTCTCCCCATTACGCCAACAATGGGGATTTTATGAAGGGCGTCATCGAAACGGTTGAGAAAAAGGTGCGTTCCTAATCACGATAGCCAAAAATTCTTGCATCCCGTGCCGGGCAAAAGCGGGGTGAAGAACTCGAGTCCGACATGCAACCGAATGATAAGATTTATGTGGCCGGCCACCAGGGGATGGTGGGCTCGGCCCTGGTGCGGAAGCTTAAGGGAAAAGGTTACCATAATATCGTTACCCGGTCTCGGGCGTCCCTGGATTTACTGGACCAGGCGGCGGTGGCGACGTTTTTCCAGCAAGAACGCCCTCGCTATGTCTTTTCAGCAGCCGGTAAACACGGCGGCATCTATGCCAATAGCACCTATCGGGCCGATTTTATTTACGAAAATATCATGATGCAGAGCAACATCATCTATCAGTGTTTTCTGAACGAAGTTGTGAAGCTGATGTTTTACGCCTGTTCCTGCATCTATCCGGTCCATTGCCCCCAACCCATGAAGGAAGAGTACCTCCTGGCGGGTCATCTGGAGTCCACAAATGAACCCTTTGCGGTGGCCAAGATCGCTGGCATCAAGATGTGCGAATCGTATAACCGGCAATATGGCACCGATTTCATTTCTGTCATACCTACCAATATTTACGGTCGAAATCAGAATTATGAAGCCATGAATTCCTTGGTGGTGCCCTCCCTGATCCGCCGGTTTCACGAAGCCAAAGCGACGGGGGCTGGCGAGATCGTCATCTGGGGTACCGGGCGCCCGGCCCGGGATTTCCTGTACGCCGACGACCTAGCCGAGGCCAGTATCTTCCTTATGGAACGCTACAGAGGCAACGACCTGATCAATATCGGCACCGGCAAGGACATCACCATCACGGAACTGGTGGACGTCATCAAAGACGAGGTGGGATATCAAGGCAGGATTATCTATGACCCACGTAAGCCCGATGGGGTCCTGAAGAAACTCCAGGACATTTCCAAGATAGAAGGACTGGGTTGGAAATATCAGGTGGAGTTGGAAGAAGGCATACACCTCTCTTATGAAGATTATTTGTCCAGGCTGGCAGAATAATTTCCCTGGCTCATACTCCTAACCCGATAAAACGATGACAAATCTTATCAAGAGAATTGCCCTGTCGGAGAAGGATATTGAATCCTTGAAGCACATTGCCTCCTCCCGGGAACTGAAATCGTTTGAACAACCGCAGGATTATAAGAATAAGGTTACCCTCAAACCCTGGGGGCACGAGTTTCTTATCTTCGAGAACAATTGCGTGGCCATCTGGTACCTTCATATCCGCAGAGAACATTCCACTTCGATGCATTGCCATCCCCGGAAAAAGACTGCCTTGATCCTGCTATCCGGGCGGGCGTTGTGCAACACCTTTCTGCACCGCAACTTCCTGTCGGCCGGCGACGCCTTAATGATTGACGCGGCGGTATTCCATTCCACCAAGGCCTTATCCTTGGAGGGGATTTTTCTGGTGGAGGTGGAAACCCCACCTCTTAAGACCGATCTGGCCCGTCTGGACGATAATTACGGGCGGGAATTGTACGGTTATGAGGGCCACTCGGAAATGCACCTGGACAATTTGGATAAGTACAATTACTTCTTTTTCGAGGAATCGGCCTGCCATAATCAAACCTATGTCTTGCCACAACAGTTTGCCATCGCCATGGAATCCTATACCAACAACGAAGAATTTCAGCGTGCGTTTCAGGTTGACCCTTCTTGTATCTATTGCGTATGTCGAGGTAGATTGCTAACTTCAAGGCGGGAATCATTGGTGGAATTGGGGGAAGTCCAATCCGGCACGTCCCTGCAAGAACAGGCTGGGGTAGTCATCGACCAAAGCACCACGCTCATGCGGCTCAAGCCTTTGTCCTAATCCCATGGTGTCACTCCCCTTTTTAGAGAAAGAAGCCGCGAATGAAGCGATACCACGCTATCTGTTTTGATTTTGACGGGGTTATCGGCCGGACGATGGAGGACAACTATCGGGCTTGGCGCCGTGCCTTCCAGCCTTATCATATTGCTCTGAACCAGGTGGAGTATTTTTTGCTGGAGGGTTTGAACGTCCAGGGTGTGGCCCACGCGGTTTTAAAGAAGCACGGCCTTGATCCTAGTCTGGCGCCACTAATCGTTAAAGCCAAAGAACAATTTTATCGGGAGGATAACTCCTTTGCTTTTTATGATGGGGTGGAGGAGCTGATCAGCTGTTTGACGGGAAACTTCCTTCTGGCCCTGGTGAGCGGGGCCAGTTCGACGCGCCTGAGAGCCACCGTCAGGGAGGAATTTTTGCTGCATTTTCAGGTCATTGTCACCGGGGACGCGGTGACCCGCCCCAAACCAGACCCTGAACCTTATCTGGCGGTGGCCCGGAGGCTATCCACGCCGCCGGCTGCCTGCCTGGTGGTGGAGAATGCCCCCCTTGGCATTCGGGCTGCCAAGGAAGCCGGCATGGACTGCGTGGCAGTAACCACCACCCTGGACCGAGAATATCTGACCCAAGCTGATCTCATCATTGACAAGATTACCGACTTGCAGGAAATACTGAGGTTGGAAGGTTTCCTCGGGGTGTTTTGATGGATAGGATAGGAAAATCACTCATGCGGACCAAGGAGGCGCTGGAGGTTATGAGAGGGGCTGATTACGGCAAAATTCCTGAGTTAATCCGCTTTTGCCCTCAAGAGGTCTCTCTGGAGCTGTATCAACGTATTTGCTTGGTGCGCTCCTTTGAAGCAGGGGTCATTGAGGCCATCCAGCAGGGGTTCATCACCTATCCGGTGTATCTATCCACGGGCCAGGAAGCCATTGCCGCGGCGCTTTCCATGGTGATCGACGACTACCATATCTTCGCCCAACACCGGAGCCATGATATTTTCCTGACCTTTGGAGGCGATCCGGCGCGGCTCCGGGATGAACTCCTGGGGTTGCCCAGCGGCTCTAGTAAGGGGAAAGCCGGCTCCAACTGCCTACAATACCATGGCAGCCAGGTCACCATGTGGGGGCATCACGGCCTCATTGGGGAAAATGTCCCCCAGGCGGTGGGCGCTGCCCTGGGCAGCGGCAGAAAGACCATGTGCCTGTTCGGCGACGGCGCCGCGGAGGAGGATTACGTCTTCGCGTCCATGGGATTCGCTGTGACCCATCGCTTGCCAGTGTTTTTTGTGTGCGTGGACAACAACCTTTCCATTCTGACCCCCATTGAGACCCGTCGCACCTGGAGCCTCACCGAGGTGGCCCGGGCCCTGGGCATGCCTGCTGTTGACGTCACTGACGATCCCTGGACGGTAATGCATCACGCCACGGAACTCACCGCCAATTTGCCGGCGTTTATGAATTGCTTTACCTGCCGAGGCCGCTGGCATGTGGGCGCGGGGACCGACGGACCCCCGGATTGGGACCGCCGGGAGATAGTCCTGGAGGAACTCAGGGGTTTGGGCTTGGAGACAAAATTGGAGGCAATAGAACACCAGACACAGGACGCGATGACTCAATTATGGGACAGAAAAACCTTGCAGAAACTATTAGGGAAATAACCCGGGATCATCTGGAACATCATAATGGGCTGCTTCTGGGCCAGGCCATCTCCGCGGTGGGCTGGGTCAACGGCACGGTGCCCGATTGCCGGGGGATTGTCGAACTGCCCATGACCGACGTGGCCGGGGCCGGTTTCGCGGTGGGCGCGGCTCTGGTGGGGCGGCGGCCCATTTTTGTGCTGCGCTTTCAGGATTTCCTCATCCTCAACGGCAGCCCCCTGATCTTTTACGCCGCCAAGACCAAAGAGCTGCATGGCGTGCCTGCCCCCGTCTTCGTCAGGGCCATTGCCGCAGAAGGGATTGGGCCGGTGCATTCCGGCGTACTTCATAGCGTTTACATGCATTTTCCTGGATTTCGGGTCTGTTCCCCCATGACGCCCCAGGAGTACCAACAGGTCTGGCAGGATTTTTTAGACCATGATGACCCCATGATTTGCAGCGAACACCGGGTGAGCTACTCTAATACCCAGGAACTGCCGGATGTGCGGGAGGAGGGGGCCCACATCACTCTGTACGCCATCTCCTCCCCCCGGTTTGAAGTGGGCCAGGCGGCCCGGATGCTGGCGGCGGAGGGCATCATCTGCAACATTGTCCACCTCGTCTGGCTCAAACCTCTGGAGCTCAGCCGCCGCGTCCTGGAACCCTTGGAACAGACCCGATTGGGGCTGGTGATTGACGCGGGACACGAAATTTGCGGGGCGGCCCGTTCCATTGCCTATGAACTGACCCAGACTAGTGGGCAGCGGGTGTTGGCTCTGGGGCTCTATGACCGCACCAAATGTCTGTGCCCCCCCTTTCAGAACAAGGCTCCGGATGCTCGAAGGATCTATGATGCAGTCGTAAGTATCATCCAATAGCTAAAGATCGGGTAAGCCGGTCCACTTACAAAAAACGTAAATTCCATTGCAACGGTCAGTGCTTACCTTGATAAATAACGCCTTTAGCAAGTTTCACAAGTTTTCTCAATTTAAAGGAACCCTAATATGAGTCTCAGTAAGCGGATACTTTTAATAAACTCCTCCGTAATGTCCCGCGATTGCAAATCTGTCATGGTTGGCAATCTGGGTGAAGAACCTTATCCACCGCTTGGGTTGCTCTACATTGCCTCAACTCTCATGGAGCGCGGCATCAAGGTAGAATTACTGGATATTCCCGTAATCTTTAAAAAATTACGCATCGAGGCCGGAACCAACAAATACCTGAACTTGGATTTCAACGAGATGATCCTCAAACAAATAGTAAAAGAGCGAGTGCAGGACTTCCAGCCGGATTTGGTAGGCATTAGTTGCTTATTTTCAGGTAAATTCCGTGGTACCGTCCTAATCAGCGAGGCAGTAAAAGAAGCCTGCCCCCAATGCCCAGTCGTAATCGGTGGCCTTCATCCTACAGTATTCGGCCGAGAGGCTCTGGAAAGGCTTCCTTCCGTGGATTTTGTGATACTCGGTGAGGGTGAACGATCATTTGGTGATTTATTATCCTCTTTATTCGAGAATCGAATGCCCCTCTCTGATATAGATGGCTTGGCGTATCGCGACAGCAACGGCACCACCCATGTTAACCAGAAAACCAGCTTTATAAAGGAACTGGACCGATTACCGCTCCCAGCTTGGGGAATAATAGATCTCAACGATTATGCTATCGAAGATGAAGCATGGCAATCCTTTTGGGAAAACCCGAAACGTTATCCTCTACGTTACCGAATGCCATTACTTAGTAGCCGAAGTTGCCCTATGCAATGCCGATTCTGCGCAATGCATCTCGTTCATGGCAAGGGAATCCGCTTCCGGTCAGTAGAGAACTGTCTCAAAGAACTCGAATGGCTTTATTATAATTTCGGAGTAAATTATTTTTCCATAATCGATGATAATTTTACTTTAAATAAAAACCGGGTTATTGATTTTGCTAATGAGATCGTAAAAAGGAATATCAAGATATACCTCGACGCACCAAGTGGGATCTCAATGCATTTTTACGACAAAGAAATCCATGATGCCCTCATGGCCGTTGGGATGTTGCGGCTTTTTTTGCCCATCGAGTCGGGCTCAGATTATATGCGCGAGCATGTGATGGGCAAGAAGTTGAGTAGAGAAAAGATCTATGAGAACTCTGAAATCGTGCGCAATGAGAAGGACCTCTTCGTGCGGGCCTTCTTTGTGATCGGGATGCCTCAAGAGACGGAGGAGACCCTTAAGGCATCTTGGGACATGATGGAAGAGCTTTATATTGATGACGTCTCAATCCACTTTGCCACACCTTTCCCAGGAACAGCATTATATGAGGAAGTCATACAGAACAATCTCCTTGACATCCCGTTACGGGACGTTTTTTTTGCCGATGACTTCCAGCAGTCATCTGACCGGCCATTCATTAAACCTTATCATCATGAGATAGATGACTTAATTAAATTTAAAAATAAAGTGGACGGTTTGTTTCGAACAAGGCGAGAAAAGTACGGTGTTAAAAGAAATCGGTCAATTAAGCATTTGTATTGACCAAGAAAGTGTGGATAGGAAACTTAATAAATTCATAGCATCTATTGTCTACTTTATGTTAAAGTCAAATTATAATTACAAACTTACTACGAATGTTTTTAAAACCCCCTGGTTTTCCATAGAAGAGATCCCACACGTCTCTGGTGCCGAGAAACCCTATTACAGCATTTCTTGTCCCGATTCCGTGGCGGTCCTAGCTCAGACCGTGGCGGGAGAATTTATTTTGGTGTCGCAGTTTCGCCCGCCCCAAGGTCAGGTGACCTTGGAATTGCCCTCCGGCTATTTTCCCCGGGACGAGGACCCTCTCCTCGCGGCCGGGCGGGAACTGCTGGAAGAAACCGGGTACTCGTGCGAGGAACTGGTTCACTTAGGTTTCCTGAAGATCTGCCCAAGCCGCATTACTAATGTCATCCATGCCTACTGTGGGTTCAATGCCAGGTTCACCGGCAAGAAACAAGAGCACGGCATTGAGGTTGTCTTATTGTCTGCCAGTGCATTCGAAAAATACATCTTAACTGGCCTATACAATGAGTCGGTGGGGATTGCCATGTATTTTATGTCGAAGGAGAAGAAAATTTTTTATGAAATCCCCTGATGTATGCATTGTCAAGCCGGGCAGCCAGAAAAAGTTATACGGCGAGCTCAGCGCCTTCAGTCTAACCGCCATTGAGCCGCCTCTGTGGGCGGCCCTGCTGGCCGGGTATCTGCGGAGCCTGGGCTATGCTGTGGAGCTTTTTGACGCGGAAGTGGAAAACTGGAGTTATAAAGAAACAGCCCAGCAGATCGCCGTGGTCAAACCGCTCCTGACGGTGATTTCGGTATCCGGCAGCAACCCCTCCGCCTCCACCATGAATATGACCGGAGCCGGAGCCATCCTGCAACACCTGAAAGAGCAAGCCCCCATACTCAAGACTCTGATGCACGGCCTCCATCCCTCCGCCCTGCCGGAACGCACCCTGAAGGAGGAGGTGGTGGACTTTGTCTGTCAGGGAGAGGGTTTTTTCACCCTGCCCGCCCTGGTGGAGGCGTTGAAATCGGGCCGGGAGGATTACAGCATCCCCGGGTTGTGGTACAAGCAGGACGGTCATATTCTCTCCAACCCCCGGGCCCCGGTATATAAAAATCTGGATGAGCTCCCCCGGCCGGCCTGGGACCTCTTGCCCATGGAAAAATACCGAGCCCACAACTGGCACTGCTTCGACCATATCCATGACCGCCAACCTTATGGGGTCATCTATACCAGCCTAGGGTGCCCCTTTAAGTGCAATTTCTGTTGCATCAACGCCATCTTTGAAAAACCCGGCATCCGCTATCGCAGCCCGGAGAAAGTAATTGAGGAGATCGATTTCCTCGTCCACACTTACCACCTACGCAACTTCAAAATCATTGACGAGATGTTCGCTTTGAAAGAATCCCATGTGGTCCGCCTCTGCGACCTGATCATCGACAGAGGCTATGATCTTAACATGTGGGCTTACGCCCGGGTGAACACGGTCACTCCGAAAATGCTCATGAAAATGAAGCAGGCCGGGGTTAATTGGGTGGCTTACGGCTTTGAATCCGGCAATCAGAAGGTTCTGGAAGGAGTCTCCAAAGGCGCCAGCCTCCAGCAGGGATATGAGGTAGTGCAGGCCACCTATGATGCTGGTCTTTACATCGGTGCCAATTTCATTTTTGGTCTACCGGAAGACGACTTTGAGAGCATGCAAGAAACCCTGTTTATGGCCTTAAACATCAATGCTGAGTGGGCCAACTTCTACACCACCATGGCGTATCCGGGCTCTAAGCTTTACCAGGAGGCCGTGAAGAAGGGCTGGGCGCTTCCCGACACCTGGCAGGGATACTCCCAGTACGCTTACGATTCCCTGCCCCTGCCCACGAAATACCTATCCGCCGGGCAGGTGCTGAGTTACCGGGACTACGCCTTTCAGACCTATTTCACCAATCCCCGCTATCTGCACAAGATCAAAGGGATGTTTGGGGCTGAGACCGAACAGCATATCCGGGAGATGACGATCCATAAGCTGCCCCGGAAATATGCGGAATAACCGGTGCTAACCGCACCATCATGGAGCACTCGGATGAGAAAGCGGCAAAAGCGGCAAAGAGCAGTGGAGGACAAAAAAATGACGGTCCCCTTCGGAACCATCTCCATTCCGGAGAAATCAAAAGAATTAATCCTGAAGGCGTTGGAATCTAAGCGAGTTTCTTGCGGCAAGTACGT
>Ga0315282_10016670_pt1 | contig 10715 bp, 8 predicted proteins | sample YL17G07_20_MG_FD_203693 | JGI IMG/M metagenome (GOLD analysis project Ga0315282, IMG submission 203693) | Sediment microbial communities from Yellowstone Lake, YNP, Wyoming, USA - YL17G07_20 | ecosystem: Environmental > Aquatic > Freshwater > Lake > Sediment | place: USA: Wyoming | collected... | reverse complement strand
CCGGAGGCGGGTCCTCGAGGACCTCCGGCAGCCCATCGAGGACGGCCGGGTCACGGTCTCCCGCTCGGCGATGAGCGCCGTCTTTCCGTCGTCGTTCATGCTGGTGGCGGCCATGAACCCCTGACGTATTGTTGCCCTTTTGCCATCAATTCAGAAGATGAGGGAAGATAGGTGAGATGAATGGCTACGTCTTCATTCCCGATAACGATCTTTTCCGTAATGTTTTCAATGATCTTGCGTTTCTCTTCGGAAGTAAGCTGAGGCCAACGGCTATAAAGGTCTTTGGCTTCATTGAAGATCTGATCTGAAGAAAGGTACTGGATCTTCAGGAAGTCTATCTCTCCCTGGATTTCGGGAATCTGACTGTCTATCTGCTTCAGCCTTTCTTCAAGAGGTTTGTAGAATCGTCCAAAGCCTTCAATGGATATCTCTCCACTGGTATATGCCCGATACATCTTATCCATATCTTGTTCGGTTTTCTTCTTTTCATCCCGAACGGTCTTCAAAAGCTCTTCTTTTTCCTTGATGACCTGATCCGCTTGGTTCAGGTAGTTTGTTATCTCCGTCGTCGAGAAGAAGAAGTCTTTAAGCTGATGATGGAAGATATCTTCCAAGTCGGTTGTCCCGATCTTGTTCCGGCACTTATAGCAGACGTATTTTGGAGAGTTCGAGGGGACGTACATTCGGTTGCCGCAGGCGCATTGGACGTATCCGGCGAAAAGCTGAACCGTCTTCTTGGTCGGCTTCTTGCCGGTTTTTTCCTGATCGTCCAGGATGGAATTGCACTTATCCCAGAGCTCTTCCGTGATGATCGGTTCGATCCGGCTGTAAACCCAGGCGTCTTCAGGCTTGATAACCCGTTTTTTGTCTTTTTCCGGGGGTCCTTGGGTCCAATTGGCCCGGCGAAGCCCTTTTGCCGTGGTATCCCTTAAGAGCCTTCCTACGGTCGTATCTGACCATTTAGAGCCGTTTCTGGTGCGATATCCGGATTCATTAAGCAGTCTGGCAACGGTTTTTTTCCTTTGATGCTCTAGGAATAGCTCATAGATAAGTTTTCGGATCGGTGCTTCTTTGGGATCAGGGATAAGCTGCTTATCTTTCCATTGATAGCCGAAAGCGGCTTGTCCTCCAAGAGGTTTTCCGAGCTTGGCTCGAATCGGAATCGAGGCCGCCACGCGATCGGAGATTTCTTCTCTTTCCCACTGGGCCATGGCCGCGATCATCGTGTAGAAAAGCCTGCCAGCAGGGGAAGAGGTGTCGATCGCCTCCTGAAGAGAGATCAGGTCGGCATTGCATTTTCGAAAGATATCCGCGAAATCCAGAAGTTCTTTGGTGTTTCGGGCCAGCCGGGCGAGCTTCGAAAAGATCAATCCGGTGATATGGCCGGACTTGATATGCCCGAGCATCCTTTGGGTTTCGGGATGGCCGAAGACAGACTTCCCGCTGACCGCCTCAAGATGATAGACCTCTTTAATCTCCCAGCCCTTGGATTCGGCGTAGTACCGGGCACGCTTCTCGTGATGCTCCGGGCTTTCGCCCCTGGCCTGGTCTTCGGTCGAGACTCGAATCCAGATGCCGACGGGTTTTGAAAATGCCATTCTCAGATCCTACCTATAATAATTTTAAAGCAAATCTATAGAGTATTTCAAATGATTAAACTCATTTTCAATATATAGAATGAGTTAGATATATTGCCAATGATGGATAACTGCTATATAATTCAAGTGCAACTATGCCAAGCAATTCAAGACCAACCTAAAATCTTGTTAGTTTTATGATAAAGCTTGCCGAACAACAAAAAGAAGAAATTATTAAAAAGAACAAATTTTCAAGGAGCAAAATCCCTGCCGCTCGTTTTCAATTGCAAAACAGGAGGTTTCTTGGAAACAAGTTTAAGCTCCTTGATTATATTGAGGATATTATTAATAAGAAATCTCCGAGGTTTGTTGTGTTTTGCGATATTTTCGCTGGAACGGGGGTGGTTGCCGAAAGATTTAATAAAAAAAATATCAAAATCATAGCTAACGATATTCTCATTAGCAACTACATTCCCTTGAAAACTTTTCTGGGGGTTACCAATTTTGATTCAGAAAACGTAAATAGAAAAATCGAATTCCTTAATAACTTAAAATCCTATTCTGATAATTATTTTTCAGAAAACTTTGGAAACACTTACTTTACTTTGGAAAACGCCCGTAAGATCGGTGCCATAAGGGAGAAGATTGATAAAATCGCTGAAGATGTAAATGAAAAGTATATTTTAATTACATCTCTACTCTACGCGGTTGATAAAGTCGCAAATACGGTTGGTCATTATGATGCATACAGAGGAAATTTAGATATAACTCAACCTATCCGCCTTTTAATGCCCGATATAAAAAGAGAAAATAATCGCAATAATGATATTTTCAAAGAAGATGCCAATCAACTGATAAAAAGGATCACTTGCGATATTCTCTATATAGATCCACCTTATAACTCTAGGCAGTATTCGGATGCATACCACCTTCTCGAAAATCTTGCCACTTGGGAAAAACCACCTGTCTTTGGCAAAGCAAAAAAACTGGAGCGGTCGCATCTTAAGAGCAAGTACTGCCTTAAATCTGCTCCGGAAGTTTTTACAGATTTGATTAGCGATGCTAGGTGTAAACATATATTAGTTTCTTATAACAACACAGGTGAATCGAAAGATGGACGATCTAACGCAAGAATTAGCTATAGTCAGATCATAAATACACTAAAAAAACGCGGAGACGTTGAGGTGTTTGAAAAGGATTACAGAGCTTTTACCACTGGCAAGAGCGATACAATCGGACATGCAGAACGGATTTTTTATTGCAAAGTAACAAAGCAACAACCATGAGGAAACCCTGGTCAATCTCAACGACAGTACGAAATCCCGAAAGACTGAGGGATTTCTTGAGAGTGCTAAAAAATCTAGAGGGCGAACCTTTCAATACCGCAAACCAAATTAAGTTTCAAATTCTTTTGATTCAAAATAAACTTTATAAACCTACCGACCTGACAAGAGATCACGGGGAATATTTTGACGATATAGAAAAAGGAATGCCTTATTCGGTGGCAGAAGCAATTTTCAACGCCCAGAATTACAGAGACCCAGCGATGCGCGGGAGAAATTCAGTTGCTCAACTCAATAAAATGGGATTGTGCATCGCAAAGAATTCAGCAGAAGGAGTGAGAATAACTCCATTAGGAGAGTATTGTCTTTCAGAGGATTATGATTTGGGTAAGTTATTTTTTATACATTTTTTGAAGTGGCAACTACCTAATCCCGCCAGTAGAACATTCTCCGCAACAGATGGTTTTGCTATTAAGCCATTTATCGGAACTCTCCACCTAATAAACAAAGTCAATAAAAAGTGGGTGGATTTAGGTAATGAACCTATTGGAATTAGTAAAGATGAATTTTCTCTTTTTGCTCCTACGCTAATTGATTATCGAAATATTGATAGCCAAGTAGATAAATTGATTGAGTATAGGAGTGGTATTCGCGAGCAGAGAACAGACGAAGCCAAGAAACGCTTTAGAGAAAACTTTAGAAAAGAATTTGCTAAGTCATTCTTGCAAACACAAGAGACGAATTCTATAAACCTACTTCTCAACAACTTAAAAGATTATGGGGATAACGCCATAAGGTATTTTAGGTTAACTCGATATATATACATTCGCGGCGGTGGCTTTTATATCAATCTTGAACAAAGAAGGTCAATTGAAATAGAGAAACTGTTATCAACCGATACTGCCGCGCCTCTGGAATTTGAAAATGAGGACAAATACATTGAATATCTAGCTGATATTAATCAACCAGTCCTGCCGTGGGAAACAGAGCTGGAGCTTAAAAATATAGCTAATAAGTTAAGCGACGAAGTTATTAATCTTACAAGGGTTTTAGAAAGTAAATCAGTAAGAACGCCTGCTTTTGGCCTTAAAAGTGTTGAAACTTTAAATAGCCCCGGACTAAATCAATACATAGAGGAATTACGAAGTTTTAGGAAAGTCCTTCAAGGATTAGAGCTTCATGTCGAATCTCAGGATATAAATAAAATTCAAGAATATATTGATTCGCTTAGATGCATTTATAAATCTTCTAATAAGAAAAGCGTTGAATTAGAAAAATTGGCGACCCTTGCTCTTAATGCGCTAAACGATGCCCTTGAAATAAAACCGAATTATCCAGTTGGAGATGACAACGAACCAACTTTTACTGCGCCCGGAAACAAACCAGACATCGAATGTTTTTATGATAATTTTAATTCCGTTTGCGAGGTTACTATGCTCACGGATCGTTCACAATGGTATTACGAAGGTCAGCCGGTAATGAGACATGTTCGGGATTTTGAAAATACTCATATTGAAAAACAAGTTTATTGTCTTTTTATTGCTCCCCGTTTGCATCAAGATACAGCAGAAACATTTTGGGTAGCGATTAAACATGGGTATAAAGGCGTAACTCAGAAAATTGTTCCGCTCTCGATAACACAATTTATTAGATTATTAGAGGTGCTTTTAGAAATCAGAAAACAAGGTAAGCAATTCTTACATTCTGAACTATTGTGTCTATACGATGAAGTTATCGCTCTTACCAATAGCATTTCTGATTCCGACAAATGGATTGCTCAGATACCAGAGGTAATAGATTCTTGGGGGAAGACTGTTTTATCTAGAGCGTGAATATGAAAATAAATACTATATATCAAGGTGACTGCATAGAGATTTTGAATAATAGAATTGACAAAGAGTCAATAAATTTGATTTTTGCTGATCCTCCTTATAACTTATCCGGCAATGGTTTGAAATGGAAAGGCAATAAAACTGGCGGAGATTGGTATATGGTCAACGAAGAATGGGACAAGATGACTGCCCCGGAGTATATGCAATTTACAGAAAAATGGATTGGTGCTTGCCATAAGGTATTAAAAGACAACGGCTCAATTTATATTTCTTGTACTTACCACAATCTTTCTGAAGTAATGATTGTTCTCAAACGGCTCGATTTCAAAATCAACAACGTTATTGTCTGGCAAAAGACAAATGCAATGCCCAACATGACCAAAAGGGTCTTCACTCACTCAACAGAATTTGTTGTATGGGCCGTGAAAGGCAAAAAATGGATATTTAACTACCAAGAGCTTAAAAAAATAAACCCCGAAAAACAAAAAGATAGTTCGCCGAAACAAATGAGAGACGTTTGGTCGCTACCTCTTGTACAAGGCAAAGAGAGATTGCGTGGCAAGGATGGTCGCGCCCTACATCCAACCCAAAAGCCAGAAGAAATGCTGAAAAGAATAATCATTGCCTCATCAAATAAAGGAGATTTGGTTTTAGATCCATTTTTGGGTAGTGGTACAACGGCGATAGTTGCAAATAAATTAAGTAGAAATTGGATTGGAATTGAAAAGAATAAAATGTATATAGAAGCTGCAAAAAAAAGAATTCATATTCTGTAAGCTACATAAATTAAGAAATCTAAAACAGACGAATTGCCGCTGGACTTGAAAGAAAAATCTATAGATTATGAGGTTATCTATGGAACGGAGTGGAAACTAAGATTGAGTGAATTATTTGCTATTGAAACATAGCCAGCGTGGCAGCGAAGGTACCAAAAGCAAATCGACCAACTCGTTTACTTGTCCGCTATAGTTTTAACGAAGACGGATAAACTCTGCAATCACATACTGGAGAAAATAAATTCTCTATTTTCAGGGCGAGTGGAGGCCGGGGTTGAAAGGCCCCTGGCCTCCCGGTTTCAAGATGACCGCATGGAAGCGGGATAGCGCCTCATTGATAGAGACGGGGCGGAATGATATTATTCTCATTGGCGGCTGATATCCTTTCGGTCAAAAGGAATTCTTGTTCATGAATGACTTAGATATGGATTTCTACAGGAGGGACCGCAAGAAATATAGCGACGCGGTAATAAATTCGTCAAGCCGGAAAAAATTGATACTTGCCGGCCCTGGAACAGGAAAAACATACATTTTTAAATCCTTGTTTGGCAAAATTAAGAGCACATATGGTGAAGAAGGCTTAGCTCTTACCTTTATAAAAAATTTAGTCGCCGACCTTAAAATAGAGTTGGCTGGATTAGCGAAAGTCTCGACGTTTCACGCTTTTTGTAAATCAATCGTCCACAGTTTCAAGAATGAAGAGTTTGAGTATTATCCGGATATTCTTAAATTAATAGAAAAGGATTTTGATATTCTTGAACTCGATAAAAATAATAATGAGGATATAGAGAGATGCTTTTTCGGCCTTAAAAGCGATGAGGTGATTAAATCAACTATAAAGATCGGGGATTATTATAATGCAGCTGGCCATTCTGACTCTGTATATCGAGTTATCCAATATTGCGCGGCTTATCCAGATCGAATTCCCAATTACCCTCTGATCGTTTTTGATGAATATCAAGATTTCAACTTTTTAGAGACAACGCTAGTCGACATCTTGTCGAGGAAAAGCCCGATATTGATAGTAGGCGATGATGATCAAGCACTTTATGCTTTCAAACAGGCCTCGCCCGATTACATCAGGCGATTAGTTCAAGATCCTGAGTTTCAAAGATTCGAACTGCCGTATTGTTCGAGATGTCCGAAAATCATAGTCGAGGCTGTTAAGAAGATAGTCTGCATCGCAAAGAAGAATGACCGCTTAGAGGCGAGATTGGACAAACCATTTAAGTATTTCCCTCCGGATAAACGGAATGACAGCGCGAAACATCCCTGTATTATTAATGTGAATTGTACGGTCGAACGAAGAGACTGCCATTATATGGGCAAATTCATCGGCAAAGAGATCTCTGAAATTCCAGTGGCTTATATTCATGAATCAAAAAGACGGCACGAGCCAACAGCATTGGTCATAGGACCTGGACAATTCCTTGATGGCGTGAAGATAGAATTGAGCAGAAAATTCGGCTATATAGCTGATAAAAAGCGAGAAGATGATGTAATAAATATCTTAGACGGGTATAAATCGATACTGAAAAATCCAAAGTCACGGCTGGGTTGGCGTATATTACTATATTGTGATCCTTGCGATAATAGTGACAAAATTATCAGAAAAGCAATTTTGGAAGAGAGAGATATTTTCGATTTCATATCATCAAAAAAGTATGCCTCTAAGCATCATGAAATATCCGCCATAGTTAATAGAATCACATGCGGCGATGATCTAAGCGTTGCAGAGCGAAAATCAATCGAAACCGCCTTAGGTCTTTCACCGGAGGAGGTCGAAACAAAATTAATAATTGGCAGGGAAGAGGAACCCAAGGCCCGGGAAGAAGATCAGGGGGAAAAAATCGATATGCCTGATATTCTCTGCACTTCCTTTGAAGGTTCAAAAGGCCTGGCGGCTCAATACGTATTTATTGTCGGAGTCAACGAAAAACATTTTCCTCAAAAAACCCCTCCCAGCAATAGAGACATATACAGGCTCATCGTGGCCTTAACCCGGACGCGAAAGAGGTGTTATTTGATTTCCTGTAATATTTTTGGAGGCGAGGCGTTAAAGCCGTCCATTTATAAAGATTGGCTGAAAGACGGACTATCCAAAGAAATTTTCGTCAATAAAGAGTTCATCAACAAATTCTGTAATTGAACTGGAAGGTATGCACATGAGTGAACATGCCGTTTATAGCAGAATCGTTCGTGAACTTAAAAATGGGACGCTTAAGGAACCGTTTGCTGTTTCTGATTTTCAAAATGCTTGTCCAGGGTTTGGCCGTGGCACCTATAAGGCCTTTTTATATAAGCATTCCGTCGGAAACGCAGTCGGAAATACTGAGTTATTTGACAAAGTGGCTCCGGGGAAATTTATTGCTATCAAGCCTTATAAATATGATCTTGATTAATATCTGACAAAAAGGAGGCGCTTTTGCATCTCCCTTGACCTCTCTGTCTTTTGTTTTAAGTGTTGGTTTGTTGAAGAACCAATTCAGGGCTCGTCCAGAGCCTTGGACTCTTCTACTGGCAGTGGCCCTCCATAGTTATTGTGACGGGTCACTGGGAATCTTATTTTCCCTTGATTTTTCATGCATACATCTGGAATAATTGTGCCAAGTAGGTTTAACCTATCAAGGGGAGGTTCCAACCCTATGGCCAACATTGCCTGGTTACATTTATCAGATTGGCATCAAAAAAGGCAGGAGTTTGATCAGGATGTTGTGCTTGATGCACTGTTAGAGGATATCAAGCGGCGACAAGAAATTAGTTCGGCACTTAAAAAGATAGATATTATATTTTTTAGTGGAGACCTCGCTTATCATGGAAGGGCTGAGGAATATAAAAAAGCAAAAAGGGTATTTTTGGACAAGCTTCTGAGAGCGGCCCAAATCGGCAAGAACTGGCGGGAGCGATTTTTCGTCGTTCCTGGAAATCACGACCTCGACTGGAAAGGTTTTGAGACACAAAGACAGGATTTAGTGAAACTGATGCGGAAGCCGGGAAAGGTCGTGGAATGGCTAATGGATAACCGCTTGCGTCGCTCCCTTTTAGATCCTTTTGCTAATTATAAAGAATTTATATCAAAATATTTGGGTAAAGGAAAAAGTGGCGACCCAGTTAGTCCCGATTATTCATTTGTTAAAAATTTAAGAATCTCAGGACAAAAAGTGTCGATAATTTGCATCAATTCCGCATGGCTATCTGGCCGTGTTCGAAAGACAAATGGCGAGATAGATGATTATGGCCGCTTGAGAGTCGGGGAGCCTCAACTAGTCAATGCGCTAAAAAAATATAAAGACCCGAATATTGCTATTGCTGTAATGCATCATCCCTTTGAGTGGCTTGATTTGCCAGACAGAGACCTTGCTCACGGATGGCTTGGCAAGCATTGTCACTTTATACTTTTTGGCCATCAACATAGTGCTCAAATTAGAATCGAGGTTTCAACTGAAGGAAATTTTATAGCAATTCCAGCCGGTGCTTGCTATGATCGGCGGGAGTACACGAACGGATATAACTTTGTTTGCCTAGATACCGATTCATGTCAAGGGACAATCTATTTAAGAAAATGGAACAACAGACAAAACAATTGGGGGCCCGATACTGATATTGCGAAAGACGGTAAATTTGAGTTTCATATGCCGAAAACAAAAGTTGTACCGCTTCAGGTATCTGTTGCTGTTGTAGTAAAGGATGGCAATATTCTTTTGGTAAGGCGGAAAAAGAAGGAAGGCAACTTGTGGTGGCAGTTTCCCGGTGGTATCATAGGAGAAACCGAGAAAGATTGTGATGTAGCCGAAAGGGAGGCAAATAAAGAAGCCAACATAGTCTGCAGGGCTAATAGAAAGCTGGGCCAAAGGATACACCCGGAAACTCATGTGCTTGTCCATTATTGGCAATGTGAATATATTAAGGGAGAACCAAAACTAAAGGACACGAAGGATTTGGACAAAGCCCAATGGTTTAGCATAAAAAAAGGTTTAGAGTTGATGTCGGGCAATATTTATCTGCCTGTAAAAAACTATTTGAGAAAATCATAATAATTCGCTTTTTTGGAATTTTAGTATGATCGTAATTGCAGTTGTCCAAAAATCAAGAGAGTTTCTGATTGTCCGGAGGAAAGAAAACAAATCAGGCTTGATTTGGCATTTTCCAGGTGGTTCAAAAGAGCCGGGGGATGGTACGGAGAAACATGCGGCAGAGAGAGAAACTCTTGAGGAAACAGGAATCATCTGCATGGCTAAAAAGAATATTGGATCAAGAGTTCACCCAAAGACAAATGCGGAGCTCTCCTACTGGCTTTGCGATTATGTTAGTGGAGAAGAAAAAGTAAGAGATGAAGAGGAACTTGATATGGTCAAATGGGCTTCCGGAAAGGATATCATTAGACTCTTCGGCTCCGATCTATTTCCTCCAGTTAAGCGTTATTTTCAAGACCATCACAATTTGCTTTAACCCGACATGTTTTTTCGGGTTCATCACGCTACCATGAAAGAATCTGAAAAGTTTAAATGCTCTCTATTAATAAAAAAGGAGACGCTTTTTGCATCTCCTTTTCCTCTCTGTCTTTTGTTTTAAGTGTAGGTTTGTTAAAGAACTAAATCAGGCTTCGTCCATGGCCTTAAACTCTTCCATGGGAAGAGCGACTAATTTGCCGCCCAGCTTTTCCAGTTCTACGCTTTTCTCCCAGGTTTCTTCCTTTTGGGCGGCCTGGGTCACGGCATTGGCGATTCCATACTGGTCGTATTCCGGCTCCGCGGCGAAGGCCATGAGGATATGCGCTTTCTGAGTTTCGCTGAGCTTGTACTGATCGACCACATTCTGGATCACTTTCTGAGGATTTCTGATTTTGGCTTCCGTGGACTCACGGAGCAGCAGGACGATTTCGCCGAATCTGTTAAACAGCTCTCGGATTGAGCGCCGAAGGGAGAGATATACGATCTCATCTGATATCTCGTCTCCGTTCCCGATATGGATTTCCCGAGTGACCAGTTCTTCCACGATCATTCCGTTCGAGCATTTGACTCGGAACATTCTCGGCTCCACCCGAAGAGCTTTGTGGCCGGTTTCAGAATTCGTAATGAAAATCCCGCCCATGATCAGATCGTCCTTGTGCCTGACGAAATCCCTGAGCGTCTGGCTTTTGACCTTGATATTCAACTCGGTCTCGGAGAGGAAGCAATCTTCGATTTCGGCGTCATGGGCTTGAAGCTCGTTCAGAGCGCAGTAAAGAACGTCCAGGTGATCCATGAC
>Ga0315282_10016667_pt1 | contig 10718 bp, 13 predicted proteins | sample YL17G07_20_MG_FD_203693 | JGI IMG/M metagenome (GOLD analysis project Ga0315282, IMG submission 203693) | Sediment microbial communities from Yellowstone Lake, YNP, Wyoming, USA - YL17G07_20 | ecosystem: Environmental > Aquatic > Freshwater > Lake > Sediment | place: USA: Wyoming | collected... | reverse complement strand
ACCGCAACGGTCGGCCTGCACGAGGTTGCGTCCGTGCGAGACTTCGCGGCGTTGCCGAACGACGAAAAGATCCGGCACAACGCGGCGATGAGCGTCTACAGCGTGCTGCGGCACATCACGAAGGAAAAGACGATGCTCAAGCTCGAAGGGGCCGTGGGCGAGGCACAGGAGAAGTTGCCGCTGGCGAAGATGCTAGCGGCGGTTAAGGAGAACCTGTGAGGGCTCGCGACCGGGTTCGGTGGGATGCGGCTCGATTTGACTTGGTAGGACAGGCCGGATGCGGCAGAGCGAGGCGTGGCTGGGCATGGCGTGGCGGGGTGCGGCATGGCGGGACGAGGCAGGGCGGGACGAGGCAGGGCAGGACGCGGCTGGGCGTGGCATGGCAAGGCAAGGCAAGGCTCTATGAGTGATTTGCTGTGTGGTGTTCATCGTAGCGTGCGGAGCCGCAAACATCGCGATTTTGTGGTGTCACCGCCCTTGAGAACACCAGAAGGTAAGAGCGAGCCATGCATGGTGAGAGTACCAACTCGCGTGAGCGAGTCAAATCCGTAGAGAGCACCAAAAGTGAAGAGCGTACAGAGGAGGACAGATGTCTACTGACACCACGACTGGGGAAGGCACTACGCTGGAGCCGCTGAAGCGGCTATCGCGGGATCTGAAGGCGATGGGTTCTGGGACTGGGGGTGGCCCACCGCTCTCGACTGAGGAGGCCCGTCTCTTAGTCGATTACTACTATCTCTTTCAGGAGGATCGTAAACGCGCCGCCAATCAGGTGCGGGCACTGGCCGAGGCGCAAGAGCCAAACGAAGTGATTCGCTGGGTGCAGGACGTGTCAGCGCTCGTCGAGCGTCGGCTTGTTGCCGTGTTCGAGGCATACAGCAGCGTCTCGCTTGCTGGTCGCTGGGCGAAATCAATCTATGGAATCGGGCCTGTGATCACGACCGGCTTGTTGGCACATCTCGACGTGACGAAGGCGCCGACGGTCGGCCACCTCTGGCGCTTCGCTGGCCTGGACCCCACCTCGAGCTGGGACAAGGGCAAGAAGCGGCCGTGGAATGCGAGTCTGAAGACGCTCTGCTGGAAGATCGGAGAGAGCTTCGTCAAGGTGTCGAATCGAGAGGATGACGTGTACGGTCATCTCTACGCGCGGCGTAAGCAGCAGGAGATCGAGCGAAACGAGACAGGACTATTTGCTGAGCAAGCGGCGTTGATGTTGCAGCGGAAGAAGTTCGACCGGGACACGACGGCCAAGATGTGTTATCAGGTCGGCAAGCTGCCGCCAGCCCATCTTCATGCGCGGGCGAAGCGCTGGACGGTGAAACTGTTCTTGGCACATTTTCACCACGTCGCATACGTGGAGCACTTTGGGACGCCGCCGCCGAAGCCGTACGTGCTGAGCGTGCTGGGACACGGGCACGAGATTGCGATTCCAAATTGGCCGATGCAATAGCCACCCTAAGAGAGAGCACCAGCGGTGTGGAGCGAGCCAGGCTGTTGGAGAGTACCAGAGCATTCGAGCGAGCCAGCATTGCTGAGAGTACCAAGCCGAATGAGCGAGCCACCGGGCTAGAGAGTACCAGTGTGAGTGAGCGAGTCATCGCGCGGGAGAGCACCAAACAGATGAAGCGAGCCACCTTGTTGGAGAGTATCAGACAAGATGAGCGAGCCATTGCGCTGGAGAGCACCACACATCAAGAGCGAGCCAACCGCGCAGAGAGCACCAATCGAGTTGAGCGAGCCAGCGTGCGAGAGAGCACCAAGCTGAATGAGCGAGCCATGACGCGCGGAGAGTACCATCACGCTGGAGCGAGTCACGATTGAGTGAGCCAAGACAATCGAGAGCACCAAAAGAAGAGAGCGAGCCACCAGCTCTGAGAGTACCAAAAATCGCGAGCGAGCCATAAACTGTGAGAGCACCATGGCGTGTGAGCGTTCAGTTGCCTTTGGGTGTATCCTAATAGGGACGCGACCATGACACGACGGCTCACAACGCGGGCGGCGACGAGCAGACTGCGACCTTCCCGCATGTCACAGGCGTCATCTTCCCTTCAGCACTTCCGCCCGCTTGCCCGCAATCCCAATCGGCACACGCAGCAAGGACTTGGACTGCTCGAAGCTTCAATGGATCGCGTTGGCTACGTCGCGCCCATGACAGCAGCTCGCAACGGGGCTGTGCTGGATGGGAACGCTCGGCTAGAAAAGGTCGCCACGAAGTTCGATGGGGTGACTCCGCTGGTTATCGAGCATGATGGGCAGCGGCCGATCATCATGGTCCGCACGGACATTCCGGACGAAGACGATCCGAGGGCGCGCGATATCATCGTCGGGAGTAACCGGATCGCCGAAGCGGATCTGGAGTGGGACACCGAGGTGCTGAAGCAATTCGCGGCGGATGGGCTCGACCTGAAGGCCTTTGAGTTCGATGCACAGATGCTGGAAGAAATCACGGGCGTCCAGGCTGGCCTGACTGACGCGGATGCCGTGCCCGAGGAGCGGCCGACCACGATCAAGCTCGGCGACCTCTTCGCGCTCGGCGACCATCGGCTGCTCTGCGGCGACAGCACGAAGGCGGAGGACGTGGCGCGGGTGATGGCGGGCGAAAAGGCGGCACTGATGGTGACGGATCCGCCGTACGGTATCGGCTACAAATACGCCAACCACGATGATTCGAGCAGCGAGAAGAACGCAGAACTAGTGCGGGCAGTGTTCGTCGGCGCACCGACCGCAAAAGTGTGGACGCCGGGGAAGATGAATCTAGCGCGGGCGTTGGCCGAGTATCCAGCGGCAAAAGTGTTGTGCTGGCATAAGAAGTTCGCGGCGGCTGGTAACGGACTGGGTGGCGCCTCAACATGGGAACCAGTGCTAGTTGTAGAAGTAAGCGATCCTCATCTTGCGAACGACTACCTCGACCACATGACGGACAGGGTGCCAGGATTGCGAGATGGGCACCCGTGTCCCAAGCCCGTGTCACTGTGGGCCGAGTTGATTGAAGCCTTTAGTCGGCTAGGCGCGATCTTGTTCGAGCCCTTCTGCGGCTCCGGTACTACTCTCATCGCCTGTGAGCAGTTGGGTCGCAAGTGCCGCGCGATCGAGATCAGCGAGACGTATTGCGACGTAGCGATCCGAAGGTGGGAAGCGTTCACCGGGAAGAAGGCAGAGAGACTCTCATGGCGAAGCAGAACGCGACAGGCGAGCAGGTAGCGATGCGTAAGCCAAAGCGGACACGTCGAGTGCGTAAGGAGACATCGGGCGGTCAGCCACGTCTCCCGCTGCCAATTCGTGGTCGACTATTGGCGATGCCCAAGGCCGATGCGGAGCCGCCGTGCTTCGACGAGATCCGACACCCGAAAAAACGTGCCTATTTGGTGGCGCTTTCCGCGTCGCCATCCCTGAACGACGCAGCCAGTGCGGCTGGGATCGATCGCACGACGGGTTGGCTCTGGCGGAGGGATGAACGTGATTCAGCCTTTCAGGCCGCACTCGCGCGCGCACGCACCTTAGGGTTAGAAGCGGCGGTCTCGGAGGCGTGGCGCCGAGCCATTGAAGGCGTGGAGGAGCCGGTCTATCAGGGCGGACGGTTGGTTGGCACGATCATGCGCAAGTCCGACACGATGCTGATCTTCATGCTCAAGGGCGAATTCCCCGAGAAGTATCGGGAGCGGTACGAACATGCGGGGGTGAACGGTGGTCCCATTGAACTCGTGGCTCGGGCAAGTGCAGAAGTCGATACCAAGCTGGCCTATCTGTCGGCACGGATGGACCAGTTGATGGCGCGTCTGCCGAAGACACTGCCTGAGTTGCCATCACAATCATGAGCCTGTCGCCCGCTGAACGCTTCGCGCACTTACCTGAGGAGGAACGGAAGTCCTGGCTGATGTCTCTGACCGAGGCCGAGCGCGCCGTGTTGCGATATCGCTGGCGCGATTTCTGGGCGAGGCCGGAGCAACTGCCGCCGCCCAATCCTTGGCGAGTGTGGTTCCTGCAGATGCCTCGCGGTTGGGGGAAGACGAGAACTGGAGCAGAGACGGTGCGATTCTGGGTTGAGACCAACCAGGCACAGCACATCGCGCTGGTCAACGATACGGCCGCGGATGTGCGGGATGTCCAGGTTGAGGGGCCAGATGGCCTTTTGTCTGTGTCGCCGCCCTGGAATCGGCCGCAGTATGAACCCTCCAAGCGCCGGCTGACGTGGCCGAATGGTGCGATTGCGATCTGTTATGCGGCGGAAGCTCCGAGCTTGCTCCGTGGCCCTCAGCACGACAAAGCGTGGTGCGATGAGCTAGCGAAGTGGCAGAATCTGCAGCGTAAGGATGCGAATGGCGAGACCGCATGGTCGAACCTGCTTATGGGTTTGCGCGTCGGCGACAATCCGCAGTGCATCGTGACGACGACCCCACGTCCGATTCCCCTCATCAAGGCGCTTCTGCATCAGTCCAGGGTTGTCGTCACGCGTGGGCGACTTGAGGACAACCGAGCCAACCTGAGCGACGCCTGGTATCAGGACATACACCAGCAGTATGATGGCACGCGATTGGGTCGGCAGGAACTCGAAGGCGAGCTACTTGAGGAGATTGAAGGGGCGCTCTGGACGCTAGCCATCTTCGATCAGTATCGAGTGCATGAGCGTCCGGTGGATCTGAAACGCGTCGTCGTGGCGATTGACCCGTCAGGTTCATCGCGTGGGGCCGAGGCCGGCATTGTGGTAGCGGGGCTCGGGATAGATAATCACGGATACCTGCTGGCCGATACAAGCGAACGCTGTGCGCCCGACCGATGGGGTCGGCTGGCGGTGCAGGCGTATGATACGTATATGGCGGACGCGATTGTGGCCGAGACGAACTACGGCGGCGAGATGGTGACGGCGGTCGTCCAATCAGCGGCGCAGGCGCTCCATCGGGAAGGACAGCGCCAGAGTCCGTTCGTGCATGTGCGCGTCGTGACCGCAAGTCGTGGGAAGCAGGTGCGAGCCGAACCGGTCTCGGCCCTCTATGCTCAGGGCCGCGTCCATCATGTCGGCACGTGGCCAGCACTCGAAGATCAGATGGCCACATGGGTGCCTGGTGCTGAGAGCCCCGATCGTCTCGACGCTGCTGTGTGGGCGATCACGGATCTGATGGTGGGTCAGATGCCGATCACGGTGAGCCTGCCCGCCTCGATTGAGAGTCCGTCGCGCTGGTCGATTGGCGGGCAGGGCGGAGTGCGGAACCCAGCTCTCGGGCCGGAGTGGTAAGCAGGAGGGGACGAAAGGACGGTCGTGACCGATGGCAAAGCACCAACAACTCGTTCGTCCCTCCGCGGATGATCCGCGTATCGTGGCAGTGAACAGGCCGGAAGACGTCCCGATCAGCTCGGCGCCATACGTCGAGATCGGCATTAGCGGCGTATCGCGCTACGGCCCGATCAGTCGCGTCTATGAGGAGTTCCTCCGTGAACTCCAGGGGCCGCAGGGCATGAAGCTGTACCGCGAGGCGATGGATAACGACCCGATGATTGGGGCCGTCCTGTTCGCTGCGCAGTATTTGGCTCGGCAGGTGCCTTTCCGGGTTGACCCCTCGACACAACCCGGTGCGAGTCCACGCGATGCGAAGTTCATTGCCAGTCGCGTGAGCGGAGCGCTTTTTGATGATCTCGAGACGACGTGGCCGGATACACTCAGTGAGATTCTGACGATGCTGCCCTTTGGGTGGGCGTGGCACGAGGTGATTTACAAGCGATGCTTAGGTATGGAGCCACCGCCCGAGATTGACAGCGCAACAGGGATGCTGAAGGACGGTTCACCATTGTTGCCTCCGCCGATTGGGCAGGCGACGGGAGGCCCGCTCGGACAAGGGCCATTGCCGGCGATGTGGACACCCTCAAAGTTCAGTGATGGATGGATCGGCTGGAAGAGCTGGGGCTTGCGCTCACAGGAAACCCTCTTTATGTGGGAATGGGACAGCCGCTCGCAGGTCAAGGTGTTGCAGCAGATGGCCCCACCGGATTACAAGATCCGACGCATCCCGGCCGGCAAATGCTTACGCTTCCGCACCCAGACTGCCAAAAACAATCCTGAGGGCCGCTCCATTTTGCGAAATGCCATCCCCGCCTATATCATGAAGAAGAACATCCAGTGGGTAGAAGGCGTGGGCGTGGAGCGCGAACTCGCTGGCTATCCAGTGTTGCAAGTCAAGGAGCCGAACCCGAGCACGGGGATGATTCCGCCCGATATTTGGAACACGAAGGATAGCGCGATGGTAGCTCTGCTCAGTAACCTGAAGAACATGGTACGGCAGATCAAAATGGACGAACAGCAGGGGGCGGTCATCCCGTACTGGCTGGATCTGAAGCTCTTGACAGGTGGGGGGCGACGTGCGATTGATACCGACACGATCATCAAACGCTACAGCCAGGACATTCTGAGCTCAGTCATTGCGGACTTCGTCACGATTGGCCATGAGGCACAAGGATCTAGGGCATTGGTGAGCACGAAGAGCGGGCTCTTCACCTCTGCTCTGAATGCCTTCCTGGACATTATCTGCGCGGTCGTGAATCGCTTCGCCATTCCAGAGCTGCTGGCGTTCAATGGGGTCTCGCCCGAGCTGACGCCCACGCTGGCGCATGGGGATGTGGAGAACGTTCCTATCGAGGCACTCGGCGCGTACATTGGGGCGCTGGCACAGGCGGGGATGCAGCTCTTTCCCAGTCCGACCGGTGATCTGGAGGAAGCCTTGCTGCAAGCGGCCAAGCTACCGACGACAGGCGTGCTGGAGACGGCACCGGGATTGGAAGAGAATCCAGCTGCATTTGAGACGCGCGAAGCGGGGACGAGTGGAGATGACGAGGATGGAGAAGACGATCACGGTACGTCTGTACAGCGGTCGGGTTGAATGCATGGTTGCTGATGGGAATATCTAGATGTTCCTTTTTCGCCCGCCGCCTCGTTTCGTTTGGAAACAGAAGCCGACCTCGGCGTTTGAGCGACTCCTGGATCGCCTAGAGCCAGAGATGCGCCGCGCCGTGCGTGAAGCCGCCACGACGATGCAGGGCCGATTAGACTTGGAGGCGATTGCGCTGGCGTTGGAATCGGGCAGTGCTAACCGCGTCGAGCGGCTAGTCGATATGGAACAGTTCCTGACGACGGAGCTGCGTGCGGCGGCAAGGACGATTGTCGAGGCGTTCCAAGCGGGCGCCACACTCGCATCAGATCAGATGATGCGGTCGTACGGTTTTGCCATTGCCTTCGACGTAAGCGATCCACGGGCGCTAGCCTCAGCGGAACAGCGGGCAGCCACGCTGGTGACGGCCGTGACCGATGACACGCGGGCAGCGGTGCGGGATATTATCGCCGATGCCTTCCGAAATCAGTACCCGTCGCGCATTGCGGCCCGAGCGATTCGCCAAGTCGTCGGTCTCAACGAACGACAGGCCACGGCGCTGGCGAACTACCGGCTGGGCCTGCTTGAACAGGAGGTTGCGCCCGAGCGTATCCTGACGCTCACGGACCGCTACGGGGCACGTCTGCTGCGTCAGCGGGCAGACATGATTGCTCGCACTGAAATTAGTCGCGCCAGTCATGAAGGGCAGCGTGAACTCTGGCGCGAGGGAATTCGTAATGGCCAGATCAACCCGGCTGAGGCGCGAGAAGTCTGGATTGCCAATTTTGATGCGTGTGACCTGTGTGCCCAGATGAATGGCCAGATCAGCGGGATCGACGACTCCTTCGATTTCGACGGCGAGCAGATCGATGGGCCGCCAGGACATCCGAACTGCCTACCTGGGGATACTCTCGTATCGCCCTGTGGTGCGATTTCGGCCCTGAGTGAGCGTCGGTATGATGGTGATCTCCTCGTCATCCACACTGCCAGCGGCAAGCACTTGGCCTGCACCCCGAATCACCTGATACTGACATCGCGCGGTTGGATGCCGGCGCGCGTGCTGAATGTAGGTAGCGACGTAATCGGCCGCGTCCGCAGTGAGGGGATGTCGCTCAGCCGATACGTGAACGACCAAGATGTGCCATCGCGACTTGAGCAGATAGCGGAAACGGCGAGGCGTTCGCATCACGTGACGTCCGTACCAGTGCCACTTGCCCCCGAAGATTTCCACGGCGACGGGAAAGGCTCCGAGGTCGCAATTATACGGTCCTATCGCTTGTTGGGGAGGGGCACGACTGATACCGAACTCGTGCGCCAACTGATTTGCGGACGAGCCGGAAAGGTAACGCCGGATGAGATCATCGACATCGATGTGTGTGATTTTCGCGGGCATGTCTTCAACCTCGAAACCGAGTTGGGAGCATATGTGGCAGGTGACATTATGACACACAATTGCCGCTGCAGTACCGGCCTGCAACTTGGTGAGGCGGGTGAGTCATGATTATCCTGTGCTCTGTTCTCCTCATACTTGTGCTGGGCTTCGATACGCTGACGCTGCTGATTGTCTTGGAGAAGGTCGAACGCATCCGCAAAGCGTTCGAGCTGCTGTGTGGGGAATTGACCAAGATGATGCTGACGGTAGACAAAGCGCAGGATGTCCAGGGCTCTGTGGTTTGGTTCGGTCGGTCAGGAGGAGGAATGAATTGATAAGCGAGAAACCTACTGTCGAGACTATCACGCTCCAAGATCTGATCGACCGCTGCAACATAGCGGTGCAGGAGATGGCCCCACGTAACCGTCATCGGTTGCTACTCCTGAATGTGGGGCGAGCGCTGGTGAGTCTGGGCGAGAAGGTGGAAGAGCTGACGCGCGAGATTGCCCAACTCAAGGCGCAGATGGAAGAGAAGGCGACGACGATTGTGCTGCATTAAGGAGGCGTGGTCTATGAAGTCTGGCCATCGTACACGCCTGATGACAGAGGCCGAGCGGGTGCGGCAACACAGACTCCCTCACGCGCGCCCGACGCCGGAGGCCGCTCGAAAGCGCCAGCTAGACACACCGAAGGCTAAGGACACTGAGACGCAGCTCGCGGTGGATGCGCTGCTATCCGTGTTCCAGTCCACGCGTGACCAGTTGGCGATTCTGCGCCAAACGCGGGCGCAACGAACCGTGGGCACGCTGAGCGTGCCCACACACCTGCGGGCGCCGATGCCACTCAAGATCGATGGGTCACCGAACGATCCAAACTCGGAGGCCGGCGTAGAAACACGGACGACAATCCGTCCAGGACGAAGCGAGGACTGACGATGAAATCCAACGGCAACACGCACGGCCAGCCCGACGAGCTGCTGTCGGTCGGGGACGTCGCTCATCTGTACGGCGTCAGCGATGAGACGGTGCGGCGGTGGTGCAGGAAAGGGATCATCGCGTACGTGATGGTTGGGCCATTCAGGCTGAAGAGAATTGCCCGCGTTGATGTTGAGCACAGGGTGTCTATCAGTGCAACTCATAGCTCTTGAGGCTCTGCCTCTGGGAGACTATCCATGAGAGCGATCTCTTCACATCCTGAGGCAATCAGCCTCCAGGAAGCAGCACGGATTCTCTCGCTGTCAGAATCAACTATCCGACGTTTAATTCGCCACGGTCAGCTTGAAGCCATCCGCCTTGGTCCCCGCTTGCTCCGTATTCCACGCAGCGAACTCGCCCGATTGCGCCTCAAACGCACATAAGTCCACACGGCACGACTCGTCTAGTCGGGACTAGTCACAACTAGTCAATCGCTTCCCTTCCGCAATTTCCGCTACTACCCTGAGACCAGTCAGTGGTCTCGATGCCCTTTTTGATCATCAAAGCAGATCCGGCGCAGCAGATTGTCTACGGCTGGGGCAACGTCTCCATTGCTGATGGCGATCTCGTGACTGATCTGCAAGGTGACCAGATCGAGCCGGCCGACCTGGAGCGCGCCGTCACCGACTTCATGCTGCACAGCCGCGAAAGCGGCGTGATGCACGAAGGCGAGCCGGTCGGAGATGTGGTTGCGAGCCTTGTCACCACACCAGACGTCATGAAGGCGTTCTTTGGGGACGAGGTCAAAACTGTTCCAGTGGGCTGGATGCTCGGGGTCAAGGTTCGCAACAAAGCGATCTTCAGGCGCGTCGTGGCAGGCGAGCTGAAAGCCTTCTCAATCCAGGGGACGGCAGATCGGGTGCCAGCCTGATGGCGACGAAACTCCGCGACTTAAAACTCGATCGGATCGATCTCGTAGATGAGCCCGCGAACCCAAAGGCGCGCGTCGTGCTCTTCAAGCGAGCTAGTCAGCCGGCCATTGGCGATGTGCACGTGAATCGGCCGGACTGGCTCGTCAAAGAACTTGCCGGCGAGATGCCTATCGGGAAGCCGTACCCGAATGAGCACGCGGCACGACTGCAGCCTCCCGGCAAGTACAGCACGTTTGCTCGGACCAACGACAAGTTTGGTGCAGGGATTGATGCCATCTTTGGGATTCGGACCGTTGATGGCAAGCGCACGAGTGAATTACAGGCGATCCGGTTTGACCGGCAGAAGTTCACGCCGGCACAAGCCAAGGCGTGGTTGAAAGATCACGAGTACTCCACGGCAAGCTTTGAACCAGCGCAGGACACGAAGGAGAAGTCCACTATGAAGGCGAGACTGCGAAAGCAACGGGCGGACAGGGAACTCTTCAAGCGCTTGGTCGCGCTGGGCAAGGCAGCAGCCGCTGGCCCGCTGTCAGACTGGGCGGCCAGGGAAGAGGCCGAGTCGGAACAAAAGGAAGCAGAAGGCGACGCTGACGCCCGAAAGGAAGCGGAAGCCGAAGCCGAAGCCGAGGCTGAGGCTCGGTACAAG
>Ga0315282_10016666_pt1 | contig 10718 bp, 8 predicted proteins | sample YL17G07_20_MG_FD_203693 | JGI IMG/M metagenome (GOLD analysis project Ga0315282, IMG submission 203693) | Sediment microbial communities from Yellowstone Lake, YNP, Wyoming, USA - YL17G07_20 | ecosystem: Environmental > Aquatic > Freshwater > Lake > Sediment | place: USA: Wyoming | collected... | reverse complement strand
GATGCCGGAATCCTGAACTTTAAAAACCACCTGCCTCTTGTCGGGAGTTTTAGAAAGAGAAACCTTGATAAAGCCCTTGGCCGTGTATTTCATGGCGTTGTCAATAATATTGTAAATCACTTCTCTTATCTTTTCCGCGTCAATGTTTAAGGCGTAATCTTCGTTTTCGGCAATATCCAAATTCAAATCAAGACCCTTTTTTTCTTTGACATTTACCGCCTTGAATTCATCCATCACAGAAACAACCATTCCCTTAAAATCAGTTTTCTGGAAATTAAAATCCAGTTTCCCCCTTTCAATCCGGCTGACGTTAAGATAGTTGGTTATCATATGAACCAGTCTGTTGCTTGATTCAAAAATTCTTTCCAGAGCCCCTTTTGCTTTTTCCGGGATTGGGCCGTAAGTCCCCTCCATAAGCATGGAAGAATAACCCTTGACGGCCGTAATGGGCGTCCTCAACTGATGCGAGGCAATGCTGACAAAATCCGACTTGGCCTTGTCCAATTCTTTCAATCTTTCATTGGCCTTGGCCAACTCTGTATTGGCCACCGCCAAATCTCCAGCCAACTTCTCTTTTTCTTCACGAACGCGAACTTCTTGAAGAACAGATTTGATAAGTAAAATTGAAATAATTGTTGTTACTATAAATATTAATATTTTAAAAATCAGCTCTAAAATACTTACATAATAAAAAATATTTATAAAAAGAATAATTATAAGTAAACCAACAAAAAACTCTGTTGCAATAGTTTTAGTATTGAATAAACTATGTTTTAGAATACCATGACCCCAAAGAAACGGATGGAATATTGTTAATAAAGTTAAAACTGGAAATATATTAACTCCATACATTAAAGGAAAATTAAAACTACCGCCAATACAACTTATCAAAGAACCCCAAAATATATAATTCCACTGGATTTTTGTTTCTCTTTCCGTAATTAATTTTCTTGATTTAATCAAAAGAACAAAGCCATAACCGAAAAGACCTATAAAACAAGAAATTAAAAAAACAGTATAAAGCCAGCCTGCCTGGGGCCAATATTGAGAAATCGATACTGGTCTTACTTCTTTAATGTATGAAGATGAAAAACTAAAAAGCGCAAAAATTATAGTTATTAAATAACCAAAAATTAACAAACCTTTCTTTTTTAACTTTAAAAAGGCAGTTATCCAATGCAAAAAGAAAATTGGGATTAATGTTGCGCCCAAATTAAGCATTCTTGACCAAAAAAGAGCGCCTTGATAACTATTTTGCGCCAGCCAAATTGCATAAGAAAATGTCCAAAGACCAAAAGAAATACCAACAAAAAGGAATACCTTATTTTGAAGCTCTCGGCGATTTTTAATATATACAAAAATTCCCCAAAATAAATTAGAGAAGCCAGCCAATATCATTCCTAAAATAAAGATTTTAATAATATCAGGCATCAGTTCAAAATTGATTTTAATATTTTAACTATATAATCGATGTCGCTTACTGTTAAATTTTTCCCTAAACTAAAACGAAGGCTGGAATAAGCTTCGTCGGGAGAAAAACCCATTGCTAAAAGCGTGGCTGATGTGGAATTGGATTTAGCGGAACAGGCTGAACCCCTAGAGATAGCAATGCCCTTATCACTAAATTCTTTAACAATATCTTTTTTATTATTGAGAAAAGTAAAGTGGGCAATATTGGGCACACTATTTTTGGGAGTATTTAAACGACTCGCTGGTATTTCTTTTAAAATTTTTCCTGTTAGATGATTTTTCAATTCCTCCATTTTTTTAAAATTTTTAACCCTCTCTTTTTTTGCCAAAGAAACAGCTTCTCCAAGCGCCACTATTGCCGGTATGTTTTCCGTTCCCCCGCGAAGATAATTTTCTTGCCCCCCGCCGCAAATTTGCGTAGATAAGGGAACCCCATCTTTAATATACAGCGCTGAGGCGCCCTTAAGGCTGTACATTTTCGAACCATTGATTGTCAATAAATCAACACCAAGTTTTTTTACATCACAATTTAAATAGAAAGCAGCTGCTTCTGCGTCTGTATGAAAATAGATGGGTGTTTTACCTTTTGATAATCTAATTTTATTTTTTTTCTTTATGATTTTACTAATTTGATTTATTGGCTGAATCGTTCCTATTTCATTATTAACCGTCATTACAGATACAAGAATGGTGTCATCTCTAATAGACGATTCTAACTCTTTAATGTTTATATTACATTTGTTGTCTATTGATATTTTTTTAACTTCAAATCCGAATTTCTTTAAATAGTCTGCACTGCTTGAGATAGAAAGATGTTCAATAGCAGAAATAATGATATGTTTTCCAGATTTTTTAGACGAAAAAGCCAATCCCTTAAGGGCTAGGTTTTCAGACTCGGTTCCTCCACTTGTAAAAATTATCTCTTGGGGCTTGCAATTTAAAAATTTTGCCACTTTATCTCTGGCCTCTGATAATGCCTTTTTCACCCCTATGCCTACAAAATGCGCCGATGAAGGATTGGCAAATTTTTCTGAAAAATAAGGAAGAATCTTTTTCAACACTCTCAAATCAACGGGTGTGGTTGCGGCGTAATCAATGTAGATTTTTCTTTTTTTCATACTTTCGCAAATTTATATTTATTAAATAAGTCCTCAATGGCCCTTAATGACTTTTTCGTGTCATTGGCAAAAACAGATTTAGTGGCATATTCATCATTTATTAAAATTATTGCCTCAGTGACACAGGCAAAAGAATTTTCCTTTGGCAAACCAAAATCATAACCCCTATAACTTACCCCGGGTGTTTTGATAGATATACCCATAATTACTTTTATATCGTTTCTAACTTTTTTTAATTCAAACACAAAAGGGCTGATGGGTTCTATGGCACTAAGAAAGATTGTGTTTTCTTTTAGGTACTTTATAATTTCTTCATCTTTTACTAAATATGCCGTTAAAATTACAAAATTGCATTTTTTTAAATTACTTAAGTCTGTTGATATTTCTATCCCAACATTTCTGGTAATTTCTAAACATTCTTGCTTAAGATTTATTAAATGTTCCAATGTTTTACCAAATAAAATAATTTGTCTGATATTCTGTTGGATTAACAATTTCGTCAGTATGGCGCCAATTTTGGTAGTTGCACCAATAATTCCGAAAGTAATATTTTTAGAATTTAATTTATCTTCTGTTGAAATATCTTCAATTTTCTTAACTACTAATCTTGCCAAAAGATTGGTGCCGTCAAAAAACTCCATATTAAATTTTTTATTAAGTTCATTTCTATAAACAATAGACGGAAGGAACCCCCCAAGACTTATATATTTAGCGCCAATTTTATCTGCAAAAGTTAATGCCTGAATAGTTTTCTTTATTGAAAGTTTTTGATTAGACGATATTTGCTGTGGAACCAATGGAACCGCAATAACATAACCCTTAAGTTTATTTTGTTCGCTAAAGAAACCTGAAACTATAAAGGGCCAAAAGAACTTAGTTATACCTATAACAAAGTTATCAGGAAAAAACTTTAGTAAAGATATTTTTTTTGTAATATCTGCGGCGTCTCTGGGGTGTACCAGCCAAACAAAAGTTCTTGGCTCTATAAAATATTTCACCAGTTTCTTGGGCAATAATCTTATTAACAAATCCCTAAAAATGTTTAAAATAACCTTCATATCTTTACCTAAATTCTACAATTTCTGACCGTTATTTACAATAGATTCTTTAATTAACGCAATGGTTAATTTACCGACCCTGTTTTAATTATATTCTCAATAGGACAAAAAATAAAGATTTGTTAATAATTAAAATTGGTCTTCAAAAGAAAATATTTAGAATTTTTCTATTTAATTTTTTATATAATCTATCCAATCTTTTTCTAATTCTTTCAATGATTTACCAACGGTTGTTTTAATAATTTTCTCTTTTTGCCTAATGGATAAATCATAATGGAGTTTTTTATAAAGCCTTTTGAATAATTTCAAACCGCAACAATCAATTAAGTATTTTACAAATGATCCGGATTCAGGATAAGTAACAAGGTCGTCAAATCGCCAAAATTTTTTATCGTCTAATAAATATTTCAAGGCAATTAATTTTTTATTTCTATAAAAAATTCTAACCCACCGATGATGATCAATTTTGTGCCATTTTTCTTCTGTTGCCTCAGCCAATCCCTGCCTTAACATTTCCGGCGATTTGCCCCACTTATTGGTTAAGAGATGAACAATTTCATGCCTGCCAACAATTTTTATTTTTTTATTATAAATGCCGTGAACAGCAAACTGTTTTATTCTGGCATTGGCATTGCCTTTATCTCCCATGGCTTGAAACTTAGAATTGTTATCAGGATATAAATAATAATTGATTTTGGGAAAATTATCTGAAAGTGCTAATTTTTTAATAACAAAAGCAAATGATTTTTCCAACGCAACCGCAATAAAACCAATCTCTTTTTCTGCCAAAGAGTTGGGTTTATAAAAAATATTAAAATGGCGAGAGTTTCTTTGTTTCATATGTTTTATCATAACATAATGACAGAAAAAAGCCGGATCCATTTCTGGGTCCGGTTTCTAATAATCTTCCTGCAGGAGTTTATCCGCATGAAGAATCAAAAGTCCTTCGTTGATTGTCTGCAAAAGTTCTTTGGGGCAGAGTTCGTCCGTGCTAATTTGTCGTTCAAACAAACATCCTCCGCCACAAATTGGTACTAAATTGCAGTTTTTTGACAGGCACTGCTGAATTTTTGTGTCACTTCTTTTGGTGATTTCTAAATCACCGTTTATACCATTATCGATACTGCCGACAATGGATTTCTGGCGACCAAAATCACTTAGACATTTATAGATATTGCCGTCAGGCCCAATCATCCAAGCATAACGATGCCGGGCAGCACACCATGGACCAATCATATACGGCAAAGGAATCTCAAAACCACAGGTCATAGCTTCTTTCGCTAACATCAGATAAACTTCCGCTGCCTCTTTCCCCTGCAGCCCGTGAGTGGCGATATAAGAAGAAGCGTTTTGTGCACAACCTTCATTGGGTAAGGTAGTGGTCACCAAACCAAGAGATAGTTTGATTTTATCTCTGAGTCTATCGTTCTGGCTTAATTCTTTAAGCAGTTGGAGGACAGATTGAAAATTGAGCCGGTCGATGTTAATTCGAATGTGGATTGTCTGGATGTTTTTGTTGGTCACAGCCGAGAGGATGTTTTTCATTATGATATCGTAAGTTCCTTTGCCGTTGGCAAAGAACCTTCGTTTATCATGAACCATTCTTGGGCCATCAAGAGTTACCTGTAACCTGGTGAGGTTGTAGCGAGACAAAAGCTCGACACTTTCCTCATCAAGAGCTACGCCGTTTGTTACTATCTGTGTCTCCAATTTTATTTTTTGACGACGACAGATTTGAGTAACGACGGCTAAAAGGCTACGAATAACATCTTTTTTTAATAATGGTTCGCCGCCATGGAAAACTATCCTCAAGAGATCTATTTTCCTTGCGAGATTTTGGATGTGGCGATCAATCCAGTCGGTAATCTTTACTTCCATTTCTAGATTTAACGACTGACTACGGTCAATCCCGTCTTCATAGCAATAACCGCACCTTAGTTGACAGTTTGCTGTTGGGAACAAATAGACAACAGTGAATCTTCCGGTCTCGTCTTGGCTCCATGTTCGCCGATAGATGTCCCAGAACAAATCGTTTTCATTTCCCTCAACCAAAAATCCATCTGCTCGGAGACCTTCGATTTCGTCGAGAGAAAAAACGCCATAGTCTTCTTGCATCAAGCCGTGCAATTTGTTTTTGTCTAATTCAACTATGGCGGTGGTTAAAAGATTTTCAACCAGAAACGAATTTTGATCCAGTTGAGCGGAAATCAAAAACTTAGATGTCTTCATCGCCGTTCTCCTTTCTTTGTTAAAGTGGAGGGGAGCAAACAAGAGTCCGCCCCCCTTGGTTTGGTCATGTCTTTGACCGTTAGTTGTACGCCGTGCAGCATGAGTCTTTTCCGAGAGCCTTCGTTCTTTCGGTTATCGGAACAGCCTTCCGCACAAAACGAACCTTGCGGGTCTTTTTCATAACCTTACCTCCATTTTTCATCCTATTCCTTCTCTAATTCTTGTCAAGATGTTATACTAAACCCAATGCTAACTCCCGTTTTTTGGCGGAAATATTTTAAGGTTTATGATGTGTTGAATTCGGCAATTCCCTATCAAGAACTTTTACAAGAAATTGTAAAAAATATGGGAGTCCAAAAAGATGATTTAATTTTGGACGCGGGCGGGGGAACGGGAAACCTAACAATGATTTTAGAAAAGAAGAGGGCAATGGTTATTAATTTAGATTTTTGCAAGGAAGCGCTGGATATTTACAAAAGAAAAAATCCCGGCGGTCAAATTCTTTTACATGATTTAATTGAAAAACTTCCTTTTCAAGATAATTATTTTGACAAAATTGTTTCCAATAACGCTTTGTATAATATTCCAAGAGAAAAAAGGTTAAATGTTATGATAGAATTAAAAAGAATATTAAAATTAAACGGGAAAATAGTAATAGCCAATCTTCACAAAAATTTTAAGCCCATCAAAATTTACATGGCAACAATTAAAGGAAACACCAAAAAATTCGGAATTTCAAATACCATAAAATTATTAACAAAAATGTTTGTCCCGACAATAAAAATGTTTTACTATAACTCTTTTATTCAAAAAGAGTACAAATTTAATAAAGATAATTTATTTGATTTTAACGAACAAAAAGAATTATTGGAAAAAGCGGAGTTTAATAATATTTCTGAGACAAAGTTAATTTACGCCAATCAAGGAATCCTAAATAGCGCGACAAAACCAAAGTTATCATCTCTCTAAAATCATTTTTTCTATAAAAAAGGAGTAACAAACTTAGTGGCCGCCTCGGTCATAACAACTTTTACTTCGCAACCTTCCTCCTTAAGATGATTTATTAGGGAACAAATTTTATACGCGGCAATTCCCCCTGTTACACCTATTAATACCTTTTTACCCCTTATTTGAATCATTGTCTAAATTATACCTTATCTTCTAAAAATACTCAATTGAGCCGATGTTGATAATATTGTTGACAAAATCTAAAATTTAAGATGATTCCTTACCCTTTCTTTTATTATTAAAGTTTACAATATATAAGTCTTAAAAATTATTTAAAACATTCATTGCTATTCCTTATAAATTTTGATATTGTGATATTGAAAATAATATGAGAAAACACTTAATCATTGCATCATATGATGGCATTAATACTCACTATTGTGGAGTTGGTACCATCATTAGAAATACAATCTTTGCGTTAAAAGATTTCGCCGTCAAAGAAGGAATTAAAGTAAGCCTCGCTTGTGTCTCTGCAAATCCAAAAGGAAAAGTGTTTAATAATGCATGCTTTAGGGATAGCATAGATATTGTTAATGATACAGGGGGTTATTTGGTTCCTTTATGCAATGGAACTAATGGGTTTGACGAAAGTGATATGTGGAAGAGTTTTCCAGAATGGAAGGGCGCGTGCGCATCTTTAGCTACGGCGCTCAACATGATTCTAGACAACAAAGATGATAATATTTTAATGCTACATGATACCCCGTTTTTATTATTTACAAAGTTTAAGCAACAAATTTTTGGGAAAAATCTAAGGTGTTTTTATATACCCCATAGTTCTGGTCTAAATCATGCGTTTGGAGATGATAAGTGGAGAAATGAAAGAATAAAAATAGAGAAAGAAGCATTTCAAACTATACAAAATGACGCTTCTTCACGACTACTTGCGGAGGGTAGAAATTTCGCTGAGCATTTAATTAAAGATTATGGCATAACTTTTGAAAAGGATGATTACCTTACAAACGGCCTCTATTTCGATCGCTATAAAAAATTTCTTAATCAAAAATTCAACATTTCTGATCTTAATAAATTTGGTATAAACATTGATCCAAAATCAAAAATCATTTTTAGTTGGGGTAGGTGTTCTGTCGCCAAAGGATTTAAAGAGTTGCTGGAGGCATGGCAAGATGTCGTTAAGTTGTTGCCAGACTATTATTTAATTATTCAATCTCCCAATAACTCTGGAGAGAGCGATTATTTCCAACTTTTGAAAGCGTATGAAAAAAAGATTCCAAGAACGCTTGTGATTAATGATTTCAATCCAGAAATATGGCAAACAATTCTTCATACTACAAATACCGATATTGTCTGTATACCGTCTGTTATGGATCCAAACCCCCATACTGCAATTGAAACAAAATTATTTTCTGTCGGTATGAAATACACGATTATAGGCAGTAATACTGACGGAGTGAAAGATACTTATACCGACGGTGAGTGTTTATGGGTTAATCCATATGATAAAAAAGATTTTTCAAGAGTTATTCTTGGGGCGGCGAATTTAAACGAGGAAGAAAGGCAGAAAATGAATGAACTCAACGGTAAGAATCTTGTCAATTATAATTACGCAAAAAATATTAAGGATTTTCTTAAAAATATTAAATTTATATGATTTTTCGCTGGTCAATTTGGGGAGGACATATATCAAAGAATATTGAATTGCTTCGCTACAGCATTCTTTCTTTCAAGAAGCAATTTGGAGATAGCCACCAATATATCGTTTACACAGACAATCCTGAATTTGTTTTGCAACAATTGGGTACAGGTATGGATGTTCGAGATTTCTCTTCCGGAAAGAATTCTCAGTTTTATGTTACTTCCAGGTCAACCTGGTTGAAATGGTGTCCTTCATCAAGGTTGGATATAAATCAGACTGAACTTTATATAGATTCTGATGTATTTTTATTGAAATATCCAAAAGAAATTGATTCATTTCTATCTAATTCAAAAATGAAATTTGCCATCATGGATGAATTTCTTGGCCAGCCTTGGCAACGTGGTGCGATGCACAAAAAGGCTACTTCAGATACTCCTTTTGTAAATGCTGGATTTTTTATACAAAAAGCAGGTCATGATATTTCTGCAGATTTACTTAAGGAATTCGAGTGGTGGCGAAAAAATATAAGAGACGACGAACAGACTCATCATGACGAGCAGGGGGCGTTAGCGATAGTACTCACAAAATATTTAATTAATGGAGAACTATATATTTTTCCAAAAGATATCTATATGCTCATTGGAGAAAATGAAAACACTGGCATTTATAATTTAGATGATGTAACCCTATTTCACGCAGTTTATCCAGACCACCCGGCGTTTTATAAATTTAAAAATTTTCTTGATTGGCTCTTATTTGATCATTAAAATGAAATTTTAAAATGTTGTTATGAAACACACAAAAAAGAGTAACAATGTAGCGATCCTCATGTCTATAAGAGACGAAGAGTCATATATCGATTTGAATATCTCATACCACCTTGATCTTGGTTTTGATTATATATTTATTGCAAACCACTGCTCGACAGACAATACAAGTAAGATATTAGACTCGTATAAAAATGATCCTCGGATCATTATAGTTGAAGAAAAAGATCCTGCTTTTGACCATGCAAAAATTGCAAATAAATTACTCGGCTACGCTAACGCAAACTACAAAATTGATTGGTTTATTTTTTTGGATGCCGATGAATTTCTCTCAATAAGAGATAAAACTATCCACGATTTTATAGCCAGTTTAGAGAAAAATAATATTCCTTACGCAACCATTGGTTGGGTAAATGCGCTGTTTGATTACACACTTTCTGATTACACATGTGCTCCGGTGAATGCAATAGATACAATGAAGTATTATTATCCATGGTCGGAAAAAGAATGGCAGGAATATGGACATTTCAGAAAGGCCATCGTGAAAAACCATAAAAACATGGAAATAGTTGTAGGAGGGCATTATGTAAAAACAGAAAACAATTCCGAATTTTTTGGAGAATATAGCCGGAATCCGTTCATTGTGCCGAAAGATGAAGCCAAATTGTTGCATTTTGAATTTAGAAATAAGGCGGATTTAGTGTATAAAAAATGGGAAAAACTAGCTTCGTTTGAAAATGATTCAACATCTGATGTTAATTCTCCTTGGCTTGAACGAATTCGAACAATTAAAAAGTATGTCGAGGATTTTAGAAATAATATTGATGAAATCAATAAAAGGTGGTTCTCTGAACACAGAACATTTTGGGGGACAATTATTCCCGAAGATAGAATAGTGTATGACATTACTCTGTCTATTTGGTATAGAAAATATTTCAGAAGAAAAATAGAGAGCGGAAAAATAAAATCAGTCTGTTTGGTTCGAAGCGGATACTTGGGAGACGTGATAATGACTGAACCAATCGCAAGATTTTTGTCAAAATATGTAAGTAAAATTTATTTAGCCACAAAGGTAGAAAATGCCGAAAAAATATTCAATGCTTATGACAAAGTGTATAAGTATGATCAAATTAGCTCCGGAGAAATTAATTGCGACATAATGATAAAACTGGTTTACGAACTTAGCGATAACAAAAAAACATATATACAGGGATATATGGAGTCAATCGGTTTTGGCGAAGTAATCACCAAAGACATCCCAATATTAAACAGCGATTGGGAGAATATCATTGAGGGCGAATATATTCTCATTGCTCCATTTACAAGTTTGTGGGAAGAGAAAAAAAGAGATTGGCGGTACAAAAAATTTATTGAGTTATCAAAATTAATAGAAACAGAATATAATACCAAATGTCTAATACTTGAAAAATGTTATTCATTCAGTGAGATGATGTCGCTCATTAGACACTGT
>Ga0315282_10016665_pt1 | contig 10718 bp, 14 predicted proteins | sample YL17G07_20_MG_FD_203693 | JGI IMG/M metagenome (GOLD analysis project Ga0315282, IMG submission 203693) | Sediment microbial communities from Yellowstone Lake, YNP, Wyoming, USA - YL17G07_20 | ecosystem: Environmental > Aquatic > Freshwater > Lake > Sediment | place: USA: Wyoming | collected... | reverse complement strand
CCCAGACGGAATATGAAGATAAGAGATTCTACATGAAGCATGCTCAGGCGTCTCTAGTGAATGGAGTCTGAGAAGTCGTGTCGGCCGGGCAGATTGGCCTATTGCCGCGGCATGATTTCTATCAGGCGGGAAGACCATTTGTTCCAGTATTGCTGACTAGGGGAATGGGCGTACTGGGGATCTGCTATTCGTGGTCGGCACGTCGCATCGATTCCTGTAACTACTACGTAGTGGCCGACCTCTTCTATCTCGTACTCATAAGCCTCCCTGACACTCGGAATGAGAACAATCGGTGGTATGCCTCTTCTTACACACTGCAGAATTGAGCACTTGCTCGTCTTGATCCGATCGATTTCTCCGCCAAGTTTCAGATACGCGTTTGTCAGACGAGGCTTCTGTCCCCAGATTCTAACACGAAATCCTCGCTTCAAAGCAAGCGTTCCTAGCATCCCTTCGCTGAGTCCTCTTTTCGAACAGTCGGCCAGTCTTCTGATTCGGCCGTCAGCTAGGAAATCCATTTGGGTATCGGCCACCCCATAGTACTTGAGCACCATTTCTAGCGCAGCAAGCCCACAACCACAGGTGTGTCTCTGCCTGACCGGACTAATCGCCAGAGACATCGCTTGGCATGATTGCGAAACCTGCATCAAATGCAGTTGCACTGCTCTGATCCCATCGCCCGCATGAGAGGTGCAGGCTTTCTCATATTCGCACCTGTGTCTGTTGTGGCTCATTCTTGCGATTATGAATCTGTGCTTATGCACATATTAAGCTTTGTACTTCTTGTTAAGATTCTCCTCCGCTTAAGGCGTCAAGAGAATGCCCTGTATCCATCTTGCCTACTTCAATGGCACACCTGCTCTTCACAGTCCCGTTAACATATGAGTGCGGGCCACGGTCGTCTCATAGCATCAAACAATAATGCTGTCCACCAATATTGCACCATCCATTAGGCCGCCACTGCAGCTCCCTGCTCGACTTGGAGTCAGTAGAACTGCATGTCGTTTCTCAGGAAGTTTGGTTCAACTAAGCGGGATCCTTGAAGCTTGTTGAAGGCCCTTGGAAAAAAGAGCGGCCAACCAGCTTGTGAGGTCTTCGAGGATTCGATGCTTGTTGTCGATTGCGATTGGTGACGATTCTTCGTGCAAGAATAGTTGCGAGAAAACACCCGAGGGAAGCTGGCTTCACTGAACAACTCCGGCAGCCATGACTGTGATCGCGCATCTCGGTGATTGTGTCTGACGGATCCACCTTCGAATAGGGAGCGCCGATATTCATGAATGGTTATCAGACTGTGTCTCATCGATCAGAGTTCGTCTTGTATCTCCCTTCCGGTACGAGGGTTCTCAAGGAACAACTGAAGGATACAGGCTCGTCTCTCATTTTCGACCATATTCATCACACCCCACATTTCTTGAGTATTATCCAGTGATCCGTGGCTATTGATTGTCGTGATCACAGTCTGTTTCGCCTTTGGTTATCGGCCCAACTACTGCACATGAATCACACCGCACTGGTGGGTTTGTTCACAGTCGTGTTTTTTTCCGATTCAGATAGTCCTGGATCGCTGTTCTCAGTGTGTTGGCTGCTAGAACAGCACAATGGGCATCGGATTCAGGCAACCCTCCCAAGACATCGAAAATTTGTCTGGAGTCGATCTTGCTGACCTCGATTGCGGTTCTGTCTCTTGCCAGTTCAGTCGCTACGCTGCCGCATGCGATGGCTGTTCCGCAACCATCAGTCCAGAACTTGGCATTCCTGATTTTTCCCTTTTCCACTATCAGAGAGATTTCCATCGTATCTCCGCAGGGGCCAGTAATCTTCGCAAGGCCATCCGCGCTCTGGATTCTTCCTACATTCCTCGGATTCATTGCATGATCTAGAGTCCTCTCTGAGTAGATCTGGCGCATCTTTGCCATGATCTGTTGCTCCAGCTTGTCTAATGTGGAACTAGATTTCTCACCCGACACGACGTATCATCCATCGATCATCTTGGTTCATGCCGCCAGCGTCATCTATGCACTCCCAGATTCTGATCGACCGACAGTGGGCATAACCTGTCTGTGTGACACTAGCCATCCCTCAATTCTCTCTACTATCTCCATGAAGGCCCGTGCCGCCGGAGAGTCCGAGTGATGAAGGATGAATGGCATGCCTTTGTCTGAGTCATCGCAGATTCTGGGGTCAAGCGGAATCTTGCCTAGGAATGGCACGTCGAGATCCCTTGCGACCTTCTCGCCGCCTCCAATGTTGAAGATCTGAGTTTCCACGCCGCATTTCGGACAGACGAATCCACTCATGTTTTCGATTACCCCGATCACGGGAATCTTCAGCATCCGCGCAAACGTGACCGCCTTCTTGACCACAATCTGCGAAACCTCTGACGGTATGGTGACTACCACCACACCATCCATATCCGGCAAAAGCTGGAGCACACTAAGAGGCTCATCTCCAGTCCCAGGTGGCAAATCAATCAGCAGGTAATCCAATTCTCCCCAGTTGATCTCCGATAGGAACTGGCGGATAGCATGCATCTTCAAAGGACCTCGCCATACGACCGGTGACTCATCACTCTCCATCAGGAAGTCCATGGACATGACTTTGATGCCCAGAGGCCCGACTGCAGGGCTGGCGCCACCGATTCCTGGTATGATCCGCTGCCCTCGTATGCCGAGCATCTTGGGAACGCATGGACCATGAATGTCGGCGTCAAGTATGCCAACAGAATGTGGATGGCCGTGAGATGCAAGAGCCGTGGCCAGATTCACGGTGGCGAGGGATTTACCTACTCCTCCCTTACCGCTGATCACCGCGATCTTGTGCTTAACATCAGCCATTCTCCTCTTCAGCTGCTCCTCCTGTTCTTGAAGCTGTTTTCTGCGCTCATTATTTCCCTCGTTATACACAATGGTTCACTTCGCCCAATCTGTTCATTCCCACATATTTAAACAGAGAATTTATATTGTGCATAAGCACATAATAGATCTCGGAAAGGTATGAATGTGAAAACCAGAATCGCCGTGGCGAGTAGAGGCCGCGACGATCCTGATGATGTCGTATCGGACGTGTTCGGTCGTTCTCCATATTTCGTGCTAGTAGATCTTAAAGGGGAAGAAGTCAGGAAGGTCAAGTGCATCAAGAACGAGGCGGCTGAAAGACAGCACGGCGCTGGCCCCCTTATGTGCACTAGACTTGGCAGGCTGGGGGTTAATGTCGCCATAGGCAGCAACTTCGGCCCAACAGTATCCGATATACTCAAAGAGGCCGGTATCCAATCGATAATAGTGTCGCCGGGCACAAAGGTCAAAGACGCCATACAAAACTACCTCAAAGCACATCGGTCACGTACAAGAAGAAGAGTTGCGAAAACGACCAGCAAACGAATGTAGTGTGCGAACGGTTAGGTGCAACTGGGAACGTTAACTGAGAGAACATAGGTACCCCATGTATACACTGGCCGGGTTGACCCTTGAGATGAAGGAGATCGTCATCGTAAGCGGCAAAGGTGGAGTTGGCAAATCGTCCATAACTGCATCCCTAGCGGTATTGCTGAAAAAGAACGGGGTCAACGTAACGGCGGTCGACACGGATGTGGACGCTCCTAATCTGGCAATCGTACTTGGAACGGCACTAGATGACTTCGTCGATGTCAAGGCTTCTGAGAAAGCATCGATCGACCAAAACAAATGTGTAAAATGTGGAAAATGCATTACAGCTTGCAAGCCTGGGGCGCTCATAGGCATCGAAAAAAAGCCTGTACTGATTCCTTTTCTCTGCGAGGGATGCGGCGTCTGCACCATCGTATGTCCGACCTCCGCGATCTCGATTGTCCGAAGAGTGAATGGCAGGATCGGAGTCGCCGAAACACCGTACGGCTTCAAGCTTGTTTCTGGGCAACTGGACATGGGCGAAAGCAGCTCGGGCCACATCGTCACAGCAGTCAAAAGTAGAGCTAGAGCTGTCGCCGAGGATTCAAAGTCGGATCTCATTATTGTGGATGGTCCTCCGGGCATAGGATGCCCCGTGATAGCCTCTGTTGCTGGCGCCAACTACGCGTTAGTCATAACTGAACCGACACCAGCCGCTCGAAACAGCCTGGACCGAATGATAAGTGTTCTGGGTCACTTCGACATACCCGCGAGCATCGTGATTAATCGATTCGACTTGAACCCTGACTACGCGCATGAGATGGAAGAATGGATCAATGCGAAATGGAATATGGACGTAGTTCAGAAGGTACCGGCTGACGACAATGTGCTGATATCGCTCTCGAAACGGATACCCGTGGTCGAGCACAACCCAGACTGCGAAGCATCAAGAGCAATCTCAGCCATCGCTTCTAGAATCCTTCCTGAAATCACGCCTAGGAGTCAGGGGTAGGGTTGGAGTCTATCCAAGAGATCTTCAACAGGAAGACTGTCAATCTGCCACTAGTATCAGTGACGGGCGGTAAGGGAGGAACGGGCAAGACAACCGTTGCAGTCAACCTAGCGGCCGCTCTGACAGGAATAGGCCATCACGTCTTGCTGGTCGATACGGATGTTGATTCACCCACGACCTCGATAGTGCTAGGAGTACGTCCAGAGACGCTTCTGGCCGTGGAGGCCTTCGTTCCTAAGATAGTGGAGACGAAATGCATCAAATGCGGAAGATGCGCAGAGGTCTGTCGTCCACATGCATTGGTTCAAATCAAGAATGGATATCCAATGTTCTTTGGGGAACTCTGCTCAGGCTGCGAAGCATGCCGCATCAGTTGCCCAGCAGAAGCCATAGCGGCTGGAAAGAAAACGCTAGGCACAGTGAATAGAACATCAAAGGACCGCATGACCTTCATAGGCGGAGAATTGAGAATAGGTGAAGCACGTTCGGCGGAGGTTGTTGTCGCAGCAAAACAAGCAGCCTTCAACGAGATCTCCAAGGACGGCTACGACATCATGATAGTTGATACTGCTCCAGGAACGCACTGCAACGTGGTTCAAGGGCTTCGAGCCTCTGACCTTGCTATCGCAGTCACAGAACCAACGCCCCTCGGAATCTATGATCTGGAACTCATCCTTCAGTTGTCACGAGAAATAGGAATTCCGACGAAGGTTGTGATGAACAAATCGACTATTGCAGGCGGCGACAAGGAAGGAGTGGTGAAGATGGTGGCAGAGTACGGGTCAGAAGTGTTCGCGGAGATTCCAGTCGATAAGCAGTTGTTCAAAGCCTATGTTATGGGTCAGCCGCTTGTAGAGGCTTACCCTGATTCACCTGCAGCACTAGCTCTAACGAATCTGGCTGAACTCGTTTCAAAACACATGAGGCTTCGTGTCTCCAGCGACAAATCTGCATAGGAGCTGTTGAGGAAGAGATGAGCAACCTAGCCGAGATGGTTCGAGAGAGAGCGGGGAGGCTTGTGGATCCTGAGACAGGGATGACTTTCAAGGAGATGCGTCTACTAGAAGAGATCCAAGAGGTAGCTCCGGGAGTTGTCGAAGTGAACTTCAGACCTTCAAGCCCCATATGCCCCATAGCACTGAAGTTGGCAATGGATATCAGACAAGCGGTTCTCGAGATTGAGGGGGTAAGCAAAGTGCGTGTCCATTGCGTTGGCCATAGGATGCAAGAGAAGATGGACGCCTTGGTCAACACGGAAGATCAGTAACGCATCCATAAACCTAAGGGATTCAAGAGGATATTGATCTACGCTGGGAAATGGAACACCCATAGAAGCCTGTGTTAGGTGAACATGAAAATGGGCAGACATGGATGGCGTTGGCAGAGAGAGCCTCCTCCTGGGCCAGGTAGGCCCATGAAGCCGAGAATGATAGGAATAAAACGAGTGGTAAACCGGTTCACGCCCGCCGTGCCCAGCACCGCAAGCTCACGTATGGAAGAGATCGTTATGAGCTTCGATGAGTTAGAGGCTCTGCGGCTCGTCGATTATCTCGGCCTCACGCAGGAAGAAGCCTCCCAGAGAATGAGAATCTCCAGAGGCACCGTCTGGCGTTGCCTAGACAGTGCGAGAAGAAAACTTGTCGCTATGCTTGTTGAAGGGCGAGAACTCGCGATCCGCTAGTCCCGTCTAGTGGTGCCTATGCATCTCGCAAGCATCTTTGTCTGTTGCCTCGCGAAGTAGACCGTTTTTCCAAGCTCCAACCGCATCTCTCACCGTCCCACTGGCACCGACATAAACTTCTATGCCATACTGTTCGAACATCTGGATGGCCCTTGGCCCCAGGCCGGAGCAGAGCATCGCTTGAACTCCAGCTGCTGCCATAAGCTCCGGAGGCAAACCAGAGCCACCCATATGCTCACTCGTATTCGGTAGCACCTTCACCGTATTCGTGCCCATGTCAACCACTGTGAATGTGGGAGCCCTCCCGAAATGCGGACTCACATAATCGTCCAATCCACTTTGACCCATCGTGGGAACACATACCTTGATACCACTGCCGCCAATCTCCTGCATCATTGATCACCCAACCAAACTCTATTCTCTAGGCATACTCAAAATTGTGCGATGTCATGCAGACACTATTTTAGCTCTGCAATACGCTTCTTGATCCGTTCCAACTCCGCTTGCAGATAGTTGCTCTGGCTTTCCAGCATCTGAATCTCCTGTTCCTTGGGCATAACTGGCGTTGGTCCGCTCACTGGAGAATATGGTGGCGGAGGGTACGGAGCTGTCATGCCCATTCCTCTGCCACGTCCCATACCCATACCTCGTCCCATTCCCATTCCGCGGCCCATGCCCATGCCCATGCCGGGCCCGGCTACTGGACCCATGCCTAGTCCTGCATGTCCGAGGACTGTTGCACCTGTCGTGGGGCGTCCCAGCTGGCCTGTCTTGTATCTTTGAATGGCCTCTCTCACTGTTCCAGAGGCGTCGGTAATGACTTCTATTCCTGCCTGTGACAACACTTGAAAGGCATTGGGTCCGACTGAGCCTGTAATGACGGCTTTCGCTCCCTCGTTCGCAACGGTCTGCGCCGCCTCTATGCCTGCTCCGTGCATTGCCCCAGTACTTGCGTTAGGCTTTGCGGTGAATTGCATGGTATCGCTGTCTACGAAGATGAAGTACTGGCATCGTCCGAATCGAGGGTCTATCTGTGCGTCAAGATGACCGTCTGTTGCTGATACTGCTATCTTCAATCTTGTTTCCTCATTTCTTCAGTTCTTGAATCCTCTTCTTAACCTCTTCCAGCTCCCGCTCTAAAGCGCCTGCTTGATCTTCCAGCATCTCAACTTCCTGCTCCTTCGTCATTGAGGGTGTTCCCCAGTACGGTGCGCCGTGTGGCGACATCGGTCCATACATGCCGGACCACCACCATCGTGGAAGCCAGGGGAACCGTCTGCATCTACCCCAACCCAAGTATGGCGATGCTCCATATGGATATCCATATGCCACTTCACTCACCTCCTTCTTTTCTTGTCTCATCAACTTCAATTTTGGCTTGCGCAGTCCGCTTCTTCAATTCGCCAATTCTCTCCTGAACGCCTTTCACTTCCTCATCCAAGTACTTCCTGTATTCCTCGAGTGAAGCCAACTCCTCCTCAGCGCTCGGTGGAGCACCAGGAATCGGAGCGTAGTCGTAGGGAGAGGCGCCATAAAACCCGGTTGAATACGGATGTGCCATAGTTAGATATTCATATTGCTGTGGCTGCGGAGTTTGGCGGCCGCTGCGAACCTCGTCTAGTCGTCTCTTCACGTCGGCGATTTGCAGCTCCATGTTTCTCGCCTGCTGCTCCAGCATCTGCCTCTCCTGCTCCTTGGTCAATGAAGCAGTCTCCATCATCCATGGTGCTGTTGTTGGAGCTAGAGGACTCAGATACTCTTGGTATTGGGGTAGGGCGCCGCTTGATGCGATCCATTGAGCTGTTGGGGGTAGGTCTGTTGGGGATCGGCCGAGCCATCCGGGCGAGTAGCCGAATCTCATCCAACCCGGCATTCCGGTCGCGTAGTACATGCGTCTATGCCTGTAGCCCATGATTGCTGCGCCTCAGTAGGGGTATCCGTATGGCGGAACCATGCCTGGATGGGCCGCTGGATATCTAGGGTATGCGTATGGTGAGGCGCCTGGATACGGTGGATGTGAATAGCTGAATGGACCGCCGAAGCCGTAGCCTGGATACCCAGAGAAGCCGGGGTAGCCGTAGGCTCCTAACATGCCTGGACCGAAGAGCCACCAACACGCGCCTCTACCGAACATTCTACCCAGCCCCCGGCCGAACCCGAAACCCATGCCCGGACCGAACCATGATCCCGTCCCGCCACCTCCTCGGCCGAAACCGAAGCCCATGCCTGGACCGAACCACGGGTTCATCCAACCGCCGAATCCTCCTCCGAACCATCCGCGTCCTCCCATTCCTCCTCTCCAACCCATTTTCATTTACCTCGAATACGTCTTCGATTATTATGTGCATAAGCACATATTTAAGTATTTAACGATCGATCAGTCACTCACGGATTTTGCTGCTCGAAGTCAGCGTTAAGAGGGCTTTTATAATGTGCTAATGCACGATATCGCAGTGGAGGAAGAATGATGAGCGAAAGACGAGGACAAGGATACGGGCGACGCAGAGGAGGAGGCTACGGTGGCAGGCAGGGGGGATATGCAGCGGGTCCAGGAGGAGAATGCGTATGCACCCAATGCGGCTACAGGACCACTCATGCGACTGGGCAACCTTGCTATTCACTGAGATGTCCTAGATGTGGATCACCCATGACAAGAGCCTAGGACCTTCACAGTCACTAAACAAGATGGTGATTTGAGCGGAATGAACTGCATGGTGATCCTGAGCGTTCCGGCAGCCACGTTCGCTGTCAGCTTCCTCGCATTCACCGGAGCATTGATTCTGGCGCAGAAGGAGGAACTCAGAGATACGACGCTGGTGAAGCTTGTTGGATTTTCAGCAGGTGCATTCGTAGGCGGAGCTTATCTTCACCCAATACCTGAGACAGTTTCCAGAAGCAGCAACCCTCAGCTTCACGAGAAAAAAAGCATTCAACATGTGTTGATATCATTCGGCTCATTGCTTCTAGGAGTAGTCTTGATGCTGCTATTGAAAATCGGACTTGCTCACCAACATGGAAGAGTGGGACAAGCGGTAGGAGTCTCACAGTTATGGAACTGGAGCCAAACACACTCCTATGATATGGTTCGTCAACACGTACTCCATGAATAAGAGTGATGAAATGATTCTCTGCATTAGGAGTCTTGTATTTCACAAATGATCCCTAGGCACTTCTTGACGAATGGTGTTGGCAGACACAAGGACTCTCTACAGTCTTTTGAGCTGGCCCTTAGAGATGCTGGCATACAACACTGCAACCTAGTCAATGTATCTAGCATAATTCCTCCATACTGCAGGCCTATTTCAAAGGAGAAAGACCTGAAGATCATTAAGCCTGGGCAGATAGTCTGCGTCGTGTTAGCCAAGAATTCGACTAATGAACCTCACAGACTGATTGCAGCGTCTGTGGGCGCCGCAATCCCATCACGGAAGGCAGACTACGGCTATCTATCGGAACATCATTCCTTCGGGCAGACAGATGAAACGGCAGGGGATTACGCGGAAGACTTGGCCGCGACGATGCTTGCCACAACCATGGAAATTCCCTTCGACCCAGAAACCGCTTGGGACGAACGCAAACAGATCTTCAAAACGAGTGGACTGATCATCAGGACGACAAACGTGACACAGTCTGCAGTCGGAGACAGGAATGGTTTGTGGACAACAGTCGTTGCTGCTGCTGTTCTCCTAGAGTAGCTCTGCAATTGGCCTTTGCGATAGGGCGAATCCGCACTATGAGGAGAAGATCAAAGACTCACGCGATCACTGCAACCTTGACCTTCGTGGTCCGGGTTGTGGGCCTGTGGTCTTACAGTGTCCCCTGCGTAGCTTGAGTTTGACGCCATTGCGTGTGGGGCATCTTGTTGCTGACAGTGTCTGGAATTCAGGGCTCAACACTCACATCGACAGAGATTCTCTACAACCTTACATTGCTGGCAGTCGCGCTGCACGAGTGACCTTCTCGCGAGATCACAGGATCAAGTTACGGGGTTAAGAAAGAGGCCTGTAAGCTTACACACAATCTGACCGGCTTGGATGTCATGGCAATCAAGCGCTTGCCCAAGCCGCAGTTAATCATTGAATCCTCGCCTTGATTTCTTCCACTTTCGTGGCGAACACGGTTTCTCGCAGACGATTCACATTTCCTATGGCCTTCTCTATCATGGTGTCATATGGAATCTCGCCGAGAAGCCTCAAACCCAGCTTCTCTGTCTCGCTTCCTACGAAGCTGGATCGGTTCATTTTCATATTCTCTATGACTCCAACCACTGGAATTCCTAAATCCTTCAACAATCCAGCCAGTTTCTTGACGGTTTCAAAAGCCAGGATTGAGCTGGTCGTAACAATCAGGAATGTTACGCTCTTCATGAGTCTCAGTAGGTCCAGTGTCGCGTCACCGATGCCGGGTGGCATGTCGAGAATCAGATAGTCCAGCTTCCCCCAGCGCGTGATTGAAAGCAGCTCGATCAACACGTTCGAGACGTCCGCGCCACGCAAGGGCGCGACAAACTCACCACTGTAATATATAATTGACATGTACTCAATTCCATGGACCTCAGGCGGAACGATTCCTTTCTCCTCCGTAGGATGTACGTTCTCTATGCCTAGAATGACGTGTGTTGACGGGCTTGTGAAATCCAAGTCAAAAAGGCCAACCT
>Ga0315282_10016664_pt1 | contig 10718 bp, 5 predicted proteins | sample YL17G07_20_MG_FD_203693 | JGI IMG/M metagenome (GOLD analysis project Ga0315282, IMG submission 203693) | Sediment microbial communities from Yellowstone Lake, YNP, Wyoming, USA - YL17G07_20 | ecosystem: Environmental > Aquatic > Freshwater > Lake > Sediment | place: USA: Wyoming | collected... | reverse complement strand
CGGTTTTACCGGCACCCCGTTGGCACCGACAATGGGGCTCTTTAGCTCCGGGGCATTAGTTTCGGTGCCAAAGCTGGTGGTAAACGACCATTTATCTGACCACGGGCTTAATACCGGCTGGGTGGCTCTTACCCTCCAGTAGTAGCTGGTGGCTGGGTCAAGGGTGGGCAGTCGGACGGAGCTGGCTTGGGTGGTGCCCTCAAAGCCGGCGGGGACGTTGGAGAACTCGGTGTCATAGTCAAGCTGCCATTTATAATTGGTGGCACCCGGCAGTGGCTTCCAGTCAAGGCTAACATTCTTGATTTCATAGTTGATGAGTGTGCCCACGGCGATTGTTTTGTCGCGGGGGGAGGCGGGGACAATCGGCTGGGTTAGGCTATCGATATAGGTAAGCAGGCTGGTATTAGTGCTATCAATCGCCCAAAGCTGGACGTCGCCTAGCCATAGTCCAAAGAGGGTAGCCGCGTCATCCAGCCCATTGGTTACGCTTTCAAAGGTTGGTCCCAGTGGGTATGTCGGGTCAAGGCTGCGCTCCATGCCACCGTTAGCCGTAAGATTGGTGGCATATAGTATCCCCTTGGTTGATACTGCCATTTGACCGAGCGCGGCGGTGGTGGGGCTATCTATCTTTTCCCACTTGTCGCTCTTGCCAATGATAAAACGGTAGATGCCCTTGCCCGCAGTACTGCTGGCGGCATAGACGGTATTATTACTGGCGTATTTTGAGTCGAAGGCGATTGATATATTGCCGCTCAGGGGTTTTGTTTTGGCATCCGCTGGCAGGGGTACAAATGAAGCGCCACCATCTTCCGAATAGAATATCCAGCCATCGCTATTTCCGACGAGGATGGTCTTATCCTTAGCATAGTTGGGTGAGGGGGTGATTGAGTTTAATGATTGGCTGCCAGCCATCGCCCCTTCCGAGTAGGTTACGCCACTATTGGTGCTGAGGTAGACAAGCCCCCTAACGCCGTCATAGCTGCCAATAAACAGGGTTGTATTATCAACCACCGCCCAGGTGTTAATCGGGGAGGGGACAGTTCGGCGGGCAAGGGTCTGACCGTTATCCGTTGACTTCCATATTGCGTCCTTGCTGTTACTGATGCCGGCAACGAATACTGTCTGGCTCTCGCTACCGTATTGGGGAGGAAGACGAACCCGGTCAATAGCATCTATATCAGCCAGGGCGCTGGAGAGCACCCTTTCCCAGTTTTTCCCATCATTGAGGCTGCGCCATAGGCTATCTTTCCCCCCAGTTTTATTGGTGAGCATAAATAGGGTGTTACCCTGGCTGCTGGGGGAGGGTGCTAGGTCAACAATGCTACTAATGACGGTATCAATCAGGCTTAGCTGGTTCCAGGTAATACCGCCGTCGGTGGTATAGGAGAGGGCGCTCTCATTGCCGCTGGTGGCGGCATATGCCTTAGCCGGAGCCATAAGGACGTAGGTCTTAGATTGTCCCGTTGGTGGTTTGTTGCTTCTCTGCCAGTTTCTGCCGGTGTCGGTGCTAATGTAGACCTCGGCGCTATCCGCAGCCCCAGCCATGAGGTTGACCCTTGCCCTATCCCCGCTCACTGCCAGCCCGCTGACGTCAACACTGCCCAGACCGTAGGTGGCGCCGATATTAAGGTCGGTAGCTATTGAGGTTTCTACCCGGTAGACATCACCCCTGTTCGCCGCCCCGCTATCAATAGCGACAAAATAGCTGGCAAATAGGCTTGGGTTGTAATCCTTGGGGAAGGCAATGCTGGCTGATACCGGCACCAGACCAGCGATTTTGGCGTTGGCAATGGTGCCTCCCCACCCGCTACCAAAATTAGTGGTGATAAAGGTATCGGTTTCATCGCTGACGACGGCTATTATTTGGTGGTCAGCCGGGTAGTTTATAGAAAAGGCTACAGTATAGGCATCGTAGGCTCCCAGGCTGGTGTCCCTCCAGGCGAAGGGGGGAGCATCGTCCATAAGGTAGATGCCGCCAAACTCGGGGCTATCGGCGTCTCTGGTGCTGACGATGATAATGTTATTACTCAGTCTGGTGGCATCAATAGCGGTGATTTCTATATTGCTAATGCCAACCCTTGGCGGGGTGGGCAGGGGGGCAAATTTATTTGTGCCGTCAACTGACTTATAAACCTGGGACGGGGTGGCATAATATACGGTATTATCGGGTGCGATGGCAATGTCAACGATGTTGTCCGTTACATTGCCGATGGCTGACCAGCTAGAGCCGCCGTCGGTGGACTGGTACAGGGTGTAGCTCAGTCCTTTGCCATAGGCATAGAGGTTGCCATTGGACGCCTGGCTCAGGTACTGAATATCTGAGCCGGAAGCCAACACCCACCCCCCCGGCTTGCCCTGCAGGGGGATATTTACCTTAGACCATTTCACTGTATCCTGGCTGGCAAGTACCGGGGAAGTGAAGCCCATCAGCAGAAGCAGCAGTCCCAAAACCGCTCTCATCTTTGCCAAATGGAGAATTTTATTTTAGCCCTGCTTGTGGCTGAAGTCAATAGGTTAGGGGGTGTTTTTTTGGGGGAAAAAAGGAACCCCCCTTCAGTTGAAGGGGGGTTCCAGAGCGTCCGGTAGGGTAATTACCCTTTATTCGTTATGGTCTGCGAGTTACGAATATCAGGACAACTACCGTAATCACCAGAATCGCACCAATAATGACTACCGCCCAGATCCAAGCCGGGCTTACCGTTTGCTGTGTAACCACTACTGGTGGAGTTGGTGCCACCGGTGCAGCCATAGTGCTGAATGAGCCTGTGCTCCAAGGCGTCGCAAGGCTAGCGGCGTTAATTCCTCTGACATGCCAGAAGTAGGTAGTGTTGTAGGTAAGGTCAGCACTGAGCTGATAGGAGTTGCTTGTCAGAGCCGAAGCGCCAATCGCGCTTGCCACGGGGGTGGTGAAGGTACCATCGGCCTTGGTCGCGGCGCTCGCGCTGAGCTCATACTCCCACTTGACAACATCGGTGATTGCTCCCCAGGCAAAGCCCGGTCTCAGTGGTACATTAGAGCCACCAAGTGCCGGCGCTTGCAACGCTGGGCCAGTAGTGGAGGTGAACGCAGCCACGGTGATGGTGACCGGAGCTGACCACTGGCTGACTATAGCGTCACCGGTGAGCTCGTTGTCGGCCCGAATTATCATGCCGTATTTCACCCCGGGCACAAAGCCGTAGATGAAATCAGGAGCCGTCGGGGCTATGGGGAGGGTAGTGGGGTAAATCGTGAGCTGTGGCGCGACAGGCCATGGGCCACCCGTGGTACGGCCAGCGAATATGACAAGGGCAGGTACGCCGCCTGTCGCTTCATAGATGGCGAAGGTATAGCTGTTAGCCAGCCCATTGCTCGTGCCGGTGGCGGTCCAGCTCACAGATAGCGGATTGGCAACCCCGGTTAGCGGGTTGACCGATAGCGTGTAACCATCAGCCGGCGAGGTAATCGTTGGCTTGACTGTAGCCAGGATATCATTGTAGGCGTACAGGAAATTGGCGGGGCCGGCACCAATCGCCTGATACACCTTGTTCGCCGCTACGTCCCAGCCGTAAGCGGTAGTGGCAAGTGCACCACCAGCCGGTACATTCATGTTGCCCCAGGTTATGGTGCCCACCGTAGCCAGCGGGTTAAGGGTTCGGTCGCAGCTGAGTATTCCACCAGGTGACTGATTATCCATGGCATAGAAGGCACCATTGCTAAAGCCCATGGCTCTTATGCCGGCCGTAGGTGCAGTTGGGTTAATTACGTTCTCCCACAGGGTACCGGTGTCGGCATTAATCCGGTAGATATTACTAGCTGCGGCACCATTTATGGCACCGGCAAAGATGGTTTTGTTGGTGGCATAGGCATCGCTGGGTACGGCGATGTAGTTCCAGGCGGTGTTTATGCCAGCGCTTGTTAGCTGGGCGAAGGTAGCGCCACCATCGGTGGAGCGTGAGATAAGTCCACCAGCGCCGCCCACGATGACATGACCACCACCGCAGGCTACTACGCTGTTGATAGCACCGACATTAGCCGGTACCGCCGCGCTCCAGACCTGACCGCCATTAGTGCTCTTGTAGACGTTAGTACCAATAGCAGCGTAGAGTGTCTTGGAGCTCTCTACCGAGGCAAAGACAACACCAGCCGCCGGGAGCGTGTATCCGGGGATGGAGAAGACATGACCGCCGTCAAAGGAAGCAGACAGGCTGTTAGCCGCAGCACCGTTGTCAAAGAGGTAGATTTCGGGCGCGGTTGCCCATCCTGCCTTGTTAACGACTGTCTCACCAATAGAGGCGTTTACCAGCTTGGTTACGCAGTATATTCGCGTCCAGCCGGTGGGAGAGGGTGGGGTTGCTGACTTCCACAGGTCTAGCTGACCAGCACCGCCAGCGGCGTCATTGGTAGCCATAAACACGGTCGCCCCGTCTGGCGATAGCGCAATGGAGTCAACAATTTGAACGGTGTTACCCACACCATTGTCTATCAGCCCTAGCTGGTCATAGGTAACGCCAGCGTCAACGGATGCGGAGAAGGCGCTCTCATTAGCACCAGAGGTGCCGCAGAAGACCGTCTTGTCGGCGCCGAAGTTGGGTGAGGTGCGGACAAAAGCCAGTCCGCCACTGCCCGTTGGTGGCTTGTAGCTAGGTAGCCACACCGGTTGGTTGACTTGTGGCTGGGTGGTGTACCACACCTGAGTGACGATGGGTGGTGCCGCCGCAACAAGCCAGTCTCCGACAAACAGCGTGCCGGTGTTAACATCGCCGGCATAGGCTACGCTTCTAAGCTGGCCGGTAGCCGCAGAAGGCTTCAATGCCTGAGGGGTGAGGGTGCCGTCACAGCGCCAGACGCTGTCGGAAGTGGCAGTGCCGCAGGCAGTGGATACCCATGCCCGCTCAAAGCCAGGGGTGTTGGCGGCATAGTTGGTGGGCAGGGCAATGTCGCTGGTAAGGATGAGCCCAGCGCCACCGGCGGTAGAATAATCGGTAATTGCCGCACCACCAGTGACAAGAAGTGGCCCAGCGGCAGCATGTACCGCTGTACATGGTGGAACCGCGGTGCTGTAGTTCGAGCAGCCGTAGGTATAGAGGAAGGTATTGGCGGCAGTGGAACCGACGCCAAGCACCACGCGGTCGCCGACAAAGTTCGGGCTAAATGCGCACGAGGTGAAGTCGGCAGTATTGAGGGGGACGACGATTGTCCAGGTTCCGGTCTCGCCGATAATCTGGAGGCTGCCCAGAGCGAAGGCGGCGGCAGTATTATCGGAGGTGGCGAGAAGATAGTCCCTGCCGTAGATGGTGCCAGCGCGGGCGGGACCGACCTTTATGTCCAGGTATCGCATCCCTGTGCCATAGGTATTAGCGTCTGGAAGCAGTGCCCAGGTAACGCCACCATCGGTGGAAACCCATGCCGTATCCTTCAGAACCGCGTTGCCACCAAAGGTTGCGGCGACGACATTCGGGTTATCCGGGGCAACGGCGACGTTTGTTATTGGAATGGCAGCACCAGCTGCACTTACTGCACCTAGTGCTAACCAGCTATGCCCGCCGTCGACTGACTTGTATATAGCGCCAGCCGCATTCAGTACCCCGGGCGTGCCGGTGTCAATGGCGTAGATGGTCTTGCCGTCAGGCCCGACGGCAAATTCGCCGACATCGGTGCCGAAAGCCAGCACGTTGAAGGCGGCGCTCGGTATGGGTTGCAATAGCCACTGCATGAGGCCCTCATCCGCCTTTGCCGGTGTAGTTGCTGTTGGGGCGAAGACAGAAAGGAGGCTGAACACCGTCAGCAGGGCCAGGCCCACACCTAAGATTTTAGATATTTTGGTTTTCATCGACCTTTAAATTTCCTCCTTTAAGGATTATGTCCCCACAAAAATCAAGAGCACAAAAATTACCCTAAAAAAAATTAGAAGCACAAAAATACCCTCTTTGTGGAGACCAGGTTATTTTGGGTTTCGGTTGGTTCTTATTTCGCTCCCCTTGCGGGTTCTTAACATAACATCACCTCCTTTACTAAATAACATAGCGCACTTTCTCAAGTGCTTATGTCTACTATAGCACAATTTTTGTGTTTGTCAAGTCCTGTATCTAGGTTAAAGTTGTCTACGATAATGGCACAAAAATGTTAATTTCTGGTTAAGATTCCAGCAACCCCACAGGTTGACAAACAGCCCTACGTTTCCTTGGTCAGGTTAGCCAGGAACTCGGCGTTGGTCTTTGTTTTGCGCAGGCGGTCAATGACGCGCTCGGTGGTCTCGGTGAAGCGGTTGGTGTCATCGGCAATCATTGCCACCATACGCCGCAGCAGCCATATCTGCTTTACCGTTTCCTCATCAAGCAGGAGTTCCTCCCTCCTGGTGCCGCTACGCTGAATATCCATTGCCGGGAAGATTCGCCGTTCGGCGAGGCGGCGGTCAAGGTGGAGCTCCATATTCCCCGTCCCCTTGAACTCCTCATAGATAAGCTCATCCATTCTGCTGCCGGTATCAATGAGGCAGGTAGCGATGATGGTCAGACTTCCGCCCTCGGCGGTATTTCTGGCGGCGCCGAAGAAGTGTTTGGCGGGGTAGAGGGCGGCGGGGTCAATACCACCGGACAGGGTGCGACCGCTTGGTGGCACCGCCAGGTTATAGGAGCGGGTGAGGCGGGTAATGCCGTCAAGGAGGACGACCACATCCTTGCCCATCTCCACCTTTCGTTTGGTCATTTCCAGCGCCAGCTCAGCGACATGGGTATGGTTTTCCACCGGCTCGTCAAAGGTAGCCGAAATCACCTCCCCCTTGACCGAGCGTTTCATATCGGTAACCTCCTCCGGTCGCTCGCCGATGAGGCAAACGATAAGGTTGATATCATTATAGTTGGTGGTGATGGCATTGGCGATGGATTTTAGGAGGAGGGTCTTGCCGGCTTTGGGTGGTGATACAATCAAGCCCCTTTGCCCCCGCCCGATTGGGGCAATGAGGTTGATAAGACGGGTAGAAAGCTCACTGGGGGCAGTCTCCAGGTTAAGCAGTTTATCGGGGAAGGTTGGGGTGAGCGAGCCAAAGGTGGGGCGGTCCTTAGCCAGCTCGGGGTCGGAGCCGTTAACCGCCTCAACCCTAACCAGCCCGTAGTATTTTTCACCCTCTTTGGGTGGTCTGCCCTGACCGTAGACCATATCGCCGGTGCGCAGACCAAAGCGGCGTATTTGGGACTGGGAGACATAGACATCGGCGGAGCTGGGCATGAGGCTCTCCTGTCTTAAGAAGCCGTACCCCTCTGAGGTAATCTCCAGGACGCCGCTACAGAAGACATAGCCCTGTTGCTCGGCGTATGCCTGAAGCAATCTCATAATGAGCTCCTGCTTCTTGAGGCTGGTATGGCCGGTGATGCCTGAACTCTTCGCCAGCTCAAGCAGTTCCTCTCGACTTTTGTTTTCAAGTTCAGTAATGTTCATGGTAAAACCTCTATGATTTATTTTTCTCGCTTTGAGATAGCTTTCCAGTCACTGAGGAAGCGAGCCACGCCGACCTCGGTTAGGGGGTGTTTTATCATCTGCATCAGCACGCTATAGGGGACAGTGGCAATATGAGCCCCAGCCTTGGCTGCCGCAACACAGTGCTGGGGGTGACGGATGCTAGCGGCAATAACCTCGGTGGGGAACCTGTAATGGGCAAAGACATCAACGATATCCTTAACCAGTTCCATGCCGTTGTGCCCGGCATCATCCAGTCTGCCGACAAATGGGCTGACATAGGCGGCGCCGGCTAGTGCCCCGAGGAGGGCTTGATTTAATGAAAAGCAAAGGGTGAAGTTTACCCTTATCTTCTCCTTGGCCAGGGCTGAGGTTACCTCAAGACCCTCGGTGGTGGCTGGGATTTTAATCACGACATTTTTTGCCCAGGAAGAGATAAGCCTTGCCTGCTCAATCATTGGCTTGACCCCTTCCACCAGAACCTCAACCGAGACCGGTCCGGGGATTATGGAGCATATCTCCTTGACCGTGGCCTCATAATCAGCCGCTTTTTCCTTGGACACCAGGGTGGGGTTGGTGGTAATCCCGCTGATGATTCCCAGCTTGGCGGCTTGCCTGATTTCGTCAATATTGGCTGTATCCAGAAAGATTCTCATTTTTGCACCTCTAATGTTGAGAGGGGCAGTGGTGGCTGAGCCCCTTCCCGCAATATATCCTTAGCCACCCCGATAAAATCGCGAAACAGGGGGTTAGGGCGACCGGGGCGGGAGGTAAATTCGGGATGAAACTGGCTGGCTACCATCCAGGGATGGTCGGCTAGCTCGCAGACCTCAACCAGTCTGCCATCGGGGGATAGTCCGCTAAAGACCATCCCCGCCGCCCCCATTTTCTCGCGGTATTTATTATTAAATTCATAGCGGTGGCGGTGGCGCTCGTAGACCAGGCTCTGCCCATAGGCTTTAGCGGCATGACTACCCTCAAGCAACTGGCAGGGGTAGTTACCCAGGCGCATGGTGCCACCCTTGGCTTTGCCCTTCTGGTCAGGGAGGAGGTCAATGACGGGGTGGGGGGTCTTGGCATCAAACTCGGTGGAGTTTGGCTTATTTGAGCCAAAGACGTATCGGGCAAACTCAATTACCATAATTTGCATCCCCAGGCACAGCCCGAGGTAGGGGATTTTGTTCTCCCTGGCGTAGGTGGCTGCCCTTATCATCCCCTCTATCCCTCTAACGCCGAAGCCGCCGGGGACAATAATTCCCTGGGTTGAACGCAATGGAGAATCGTCACCGCCTTCCAGGCTCTCTGATGGAACCCAGTGGAGGGTAATATCCCGACTATGATAGAGAACGGCGTGCTGTAGTGCCTCTCTTACGGAGAAGTAGGCATCCCTTAGTTCTACATATTTACCCACCAGGGCGATATTGACTGGCTCGCGGGGGGTTTTAATAAGGTTGACCAGTTCCTGCCACTGGCACATGTCGGGCTGGTGGGGCTTAAGTCCGAGCTTGTCCACAATTAGTTGTCCTAATCCCTCCGCCTCCAGCACCAGCGGCACCTCATAGATGGTGGATACTGTGGGCAGGGGGATTACTGCCCTTCGCTCAACATCGCAGAAGAGCGATATTTTATTTCTTATCTCCTGTGAAATGGGGTAATCGCTGCGGCAGACGATGATATCGGGCTGAATACCGGTACGGCGCAGCTCGTTAACGCTGTGCTGGGTTGGTTTGGTCTTTACCTCTTGAGTAGAATTGAGGTGGGGGAGGAGGGTAACATGGACATAGAGTATATTATCCCGCCCCACATCGTTGCGCATCTGTCTGATGGCTTCCAGGAAGGGCTGTCCTTCAATATCGCCGACGGTGCCGCCGACCTCGATAATAACCACCTCCGCCTTTGATTTCTCAGCCAATAGCTTGAAGCGTTCCTTTATCTCGGTGATGACATGGGGCACCACCTGGATGGTTCCCCCCAGGAAATCCCCCCGCCTCTCCTTGGCGATGACGGTGCTATAGATTTGACCTGAGGTAACGCTTGATTCGGCGGTAAGGTTAATATCAATGAAACGCTCGTAATTGCCCAGGTCAAGGTCAGTCTCAGCCCCATCCTGGGTGACAAACACCTCACCATGCTGGTAGGGGGACATTGTCCCTGGGTCGACATTAAGATAGGGGTCTAGCTTTTGCACCGACACTGTAATCTGGCGACTCTTTAGGATAGTACCAATGGAGGCGACGGTGATACCCTTTCCCACTGAACTAACTACACCACCAGTAACAAAGATATACTTTGACATATGGGGAAACCAAACCTGAAGTCTGGAAATAACCCTAGGTAAAGCGGCAGGTTTTTATCTATTATAATCAGCTAGATAGCAGTTGTCAAGTTTGTATTGGTAGAAGGTGTGGTGCTATTATTATATGGTAGCTATGGAGCAGAGGTTAAGCCAAATCCTTTCCCAGAGACAGAAGCAGCCCATCGCTGAGGCTGGTCTTATCGTTTCGGCGGTGCTGGTGCCTATCTATCGTAAACGGGGGCGGTATTATATCCTGTTTACTAAGCGGACGGAGAGGGTGAGGGAGCATAAGGGGCAGGTATCCTTTCCCGGCGGCGCTCGCCATAAGGTGGATAAGACGCTGTTTGATACTGCCTTGCGCGAATCTGCCGAGGAGATAGGCTTAGCCCCGACTGAGGTTAAGATATTGGGGGAGCTGGATGACATGCGCACCGAGACTTCCAATTATATAATTACCCCCTTTGTTGCCCTTATCCCTTATCCCTATCAGTTCAAGGTTGATGGCTGGGAGGTTGAGGAGATAATTGAAGCCCCTATTTCGGCACTCCTGGATAAGGACCTGCGTCCGCAGACCAGGGTTATTGATGTTGACGGGCAATCTGTTACTTCATACTTCTACCACTATCAGGGGAGCGTGATCTGGGGGGCAACAGCCAATATACTCCATCAGTTTCTTGGTATTTTTGCCCAGGCTATGAGAGGCTAAACGCTCGCTCTGATAACCCCATCCCCCTTCCCCTGTGCATCTTTTTCCCACCCACCCTCATAGGCTCTGCCCCTGAAACTCTCTTCCCCAGCCGCCCTATGGGCGTCTGCGGCTTATCTCGTAATTTTCTCCCCCCACCCCGGAAGCAGGGCGTTTAAGAGGGACGAAGTCCCTCTTTTAAAAACCTCTTCCCCCTCATGCTAAGAATGCATCTCCCTATTATGGAGAGGGGGTAGGGGGTGAGGTTGATAAATATATATGGTAAAGGTTAAAATATTAGTGGTG
>Ga0315282_10016662_pt1 | contig 10719 bp, 9 predicted proteins | sample YL17G07_20_MG_FD_203693 | JGI IMG/M metagenome (GOLD analysis project Ga0315282, IMG submission 203693) | Sediment microbial communities from Yellowstone Lake, YNP, Wyoming, USA - YL17G07_20 | ecosystem: Environmental > Aquatic > Freshwater > Lake > Sediment | place: USA: Wyoming | collected... | reverse complement strand
GGGGAAAACGGCCCTTGCACTGAAGCTGGCCGAGGAACTCCTGGGCACCTATCCTGACGGGCAGCTATTTGTGGAGCTGAAAGGCACCAGCCCCCGGCCGGTCACGACCGCAGAAGCGTTCGCCCACGTCATTCATTCGTTCCAGCCTGGGGCGAAACTCCCGCATGGTGAACAGGCCCTTCAAGGGCGCTACCAATCAGTGCTTCACGGGAAGCGGGTAATGCTGCTTCTTGATAACATTCGAGACGCTTCCCAGGTTGCCCCTCTCATCCCTCCGCGGAACTGCCTCCTTATCGTAACGTCACGCCAACATGTCTCGCTCCCCGGCATCGCCACAGTGGACATCGGCACGCTTCCGCCCGAGGAAGCGTGCGAGTTGTTACTTAGGATCGCGCCTCGGATCGCCGATCAAGCCGACGAGATCGCCAGTCTGTGCGGGTACCTACCCCTCGCGCTGCGTTTGGCCGCAGGCGCCCTGGTCGAGCATCAAGACCTAGCGCCACTGGCTTACACACGCCGGTTGGCCGTCGAACGGAACAGGCTTCAACTCGTGGATGCTTCATTCAGCCTCAGCTACGATTTGTTGAGCGCCGATATGCAGCGCTTGTGGAGAATGCTTGCGGTATTCCCAGGCGGCTTCTCGGTGTCCGGGGCCGCAAGCGTATGGGCGAGCGATGTTCCTTCCGCCTCGCAGTCTTTGAGCACACTCACGAGGTCTAGCCTCGTGGAGTGGAGGCCGTTGGGGAGGAACGAAACCGAAGCCACAGGCAGCGTAGGTCGCTACCGCTTGCATGATCTCGTACGCATTTTCGCTGAAAGCCGCCTCAACCTAGGCGAACGGGCTGGGGCCGAGCGTACGCACGCCAGTCATTACGTGATCGTTCTTCTGGCCATCGAGAAGGACTACCGCCAAGGCGGGCCTCGCCTCGATGCCGCCTTCGACGAAGCCGACCGCGAATGGGAGAACATCACGGCGGGGCAAGCTTGGGCGGCGAAGCATGCGGGAACAGACGACGAGGCAGCCAGGCTTTGCACCGAATACGTGAACGCCGGTGTCGAATGCATTCAGGTTCTCCAGGACCCACCGGACCACGTTCGGTGGCTGGAGGACGCAGTGGCGGCATCCGCTCGGCGACACGATAGGCCCGCCGAGGGACTGCAACTCCAACGGCTCGGATCGGCGTACGGCAGGCTAGGGGATACTCGGCGTTCCATCGAGGTTTTGGAGAAGGCGCTGACCATCGCGAGAGAAACAGGCCGGGAAAAACTTGAGGCAGGTGTACTCTGCAGTTTGGGCGCCGCTTACGCTCGCCTGACGGACTATGATCGTGCAATGGAAATCCTCGAAAAGGCTCTGTCGCTATCGCGCAAGGCTGGCGCGCAGGACGTCGAGGCCGGGACCATCCTAGACCTTGCTGCGGTGTACCAACACCTTGGTGAGACTGATCGCGCTGTGCAGCTTCTTGAGGGGGCGTTACCCGTTTTCCGTGACAGACAAGACCGGCGCCACGAAGGTCACGCCTTGATGAACCTGGGCGGCATTTACTACGTATCGTTTGGTGACATCGACCGCGCCACCAGCTGTCTCGAACAGGCGCTAGAGATTGCTCGAGATTACGGGGATCGTCGTGACGAAGGGGTTATTCTGGGCAACATGGCCGTGATCTGCACCGACGCAGGCGACGCCCCACGCGGCCTTCGGCTTCACGCGCTGGCCCTCGACGCCGCTAGGGCCGTCGGGGATCGGAGCGGTGAAGCCCACAATATCCTGAACCTGAGTCGAGCTCTTTCGAAAGCCGCCGATTATGACGGCGCGCTCGCGCACGCTGAGGCCGCTCTTGCGATCCTGAATGAGATTGGGGAGCGTGCTACCGTTACGGAGGCGCAACGGATGATCGCGGAGTGGCGTGAGAGGAAACGGTCGGGCTAAACCCGCTCTCCTTCCCTTGTCTCACGCCCGCAATGCCGTATGAAAACCGTTCGGTGCTGTGTCTTCCATAAGGAGTTTGCCCATCCGCCTCAAGCTGATCTCCTGCGAAATCCTGTACCGCGAACTGTGCGCCACCGTAGCGCGCTCGCCAAACTACGTGGACATCGAGTTCGTCCCCAAGGGCCTGCACGACCTGCCCTCGGGCGACATGGTCAAGCGCCTCCAGGACATCCTCGACCGCGTGGATGAAACGCGCTACGACGCCATCCTGCTCGCCTATGCGCTGTGCAACAACGGCCTGGTCGGCCTGCGCGCGCGCACCAGGCCGCTTATCGTCCCGCGCGCTCACGACTGCATCACGCTGTTCCTGGGCAGCGCCGCGCGGTACATGGAGTATTTCAACGCCAATCTCGGCACGTACTTCAAGACGACAGGCTGGATCGAGCGCGGCGAGACGATCTCCGGCGAACTGAAGCAGGCATCGGTCATGCGCAAGACCGGCCTGGACCAGAGCTACGAACAGTTGGTGGCCAAGTATGGCGAGGACAACGCCAAGTACCTCCGGGAAACGCTCGGCGACATCCACCACAACTACAGCCAGATCACGTTCATCGAGATGGGCGTCGAGCCCGACGGCAGCTTCGAGCAGCGCGCCCGCGACGACGCCAAGGCGCGCGGCTGGAAGTTCGTGAAGATCCAGGGCGACATGGGCATGATCCAGCGCCTCGTCAACGGCCCCTGGAACGGCGGGGAGTTCCTGACGGTGCGACCGGGCGAGCGTGTCGTCGCCAGCTTCGATGAGCGGATTATTGCGGCGGAAAAGTAGGGGATACTCTGCCACGACGTGCACGCGGGCGAGCCGCCCGCGCGACAGCCGGCGAGACGCCGGCGGCACAGAGGATGCCTGCGTCACGCGCGCCGCTCCGGTGTATACAGGCGGAGAATCCGGGGACCAGACAGCAAAGGAGACAGGCATGGGCAACGGGATGCTCTGGGTTGTAGTGGCGGCTGCGGCGTGCGGCGTGCTGCTGTGCGCCAAGTCGGGCGTGGCCGGCGAGAAGCGCGTGGTGGTGGTCTGGTCTGAAGGCACGGCGCCGAAGAACGTGTACCCGAAGGACATCAACGGGGCGATTGCCGAGGGGTTGACGAAGGACCTGCCCGACTGGGAAGTCGTTGTCGCGAACCTCAACGATCCCGAACAGGGCATTGCCGACGATCTGCTCAAACGCTGCGACGTTATGATCTGGTGGGGCCACCAGAAGCACGGCCTCGTCAAGGATGCGCTCGTTGACAAGATCTCCAAACGCGTGACCGAAGAGGGCATGGGCTTCATCTCCCTGCACTCGGCTCACTTCGCCAAGATCAACATCAAACTGATGAGTGTCATGCCGACCAAGAAGGAGATACTCGACAAGGTCCAGCCCAAAGGCCGCGTGGCCGCGTGGGGCGCGTACATCGGCGACTCGAAGGACTGCTTCATCACGGTGAAGGATGCGCAGCACCCCATCGCCGCGGGCATCAAGGACTTCTCCTTCAAACACGAGGAACGCTACAGCGATCCATACGCATGCCCCGAGCCCAAGTCCCTCGTCTTCGGCGGGTATCACACACTCAAGAAGGATCCCACCAAGAAAGACGAGGCCGCGATGGGCATGGCCTGGGATATCGGCAAGGCCAAGATGTTCTACTTCCAGGCCGGTCACGAGACGAACCCCGTCTTCATGGACGAGAACGTCCGCAAGATCATGGCCAACGCCGTCAAGTGGGCCGCGCCCGCGAAGAAGTAGCAGGCGATACTGCCCGGCGGAGAGAATATCACAATGGCACTTGCGCAGTCGGACGTGCTTGCATTCGACCCGCTCCGCAACTGGCTTCGCCGGCGGACACAGAACTCCATCTATGTGAACCTGTTCGGCGCCGCCGCCTTCCTCAGTCTCGGGCTGCTCCTTCTCGCCGTCACGATCCTCATCATCTACGGGCTGAGCGGTCTGCTTTCCCCCGGTTCCGCGACGTTGCGCACGATCCTGACCGTGCTCGCGGCCGGCGCACTCTTTGTCTGGAATGCCATGCTGGGCCAGCCGCTCAGCGCCGCCGTGCACAAGACGGCCGGCCTGGACGCCTCGGGTATGCCCAAACCGGGCACGCAGAGCCTCGACACCTTCCAGGCTTTCCTGCGCCTCCTCACCACTGTCGTCTGCTGCGGCCCCAAGGCGCTCGCCTTTGGCGCCTCGATGGTCCGGAAAGCCCTGCGCCTGCGAAAAATGGACTACGACGGCTGCGCCGCCGTGCTGCTGCTGCTGCTCTCGCGCCAGTCGCGCATGTCGTACGCCGAGATCAAGCAGCGCATCCCGAAGCTCAACACCCTGGCGGTGTTCGAACAGATGGAAGACATTGGCGGCGTCCTGCTGCTTGAGTCTGAGCCGCCCGGCTTGTCGCTCTCCGAAGACCTGCGCATTGAGCTTGCCATCTTCAAACCGCAGTGAGCATGCCCGCCCAGCCCAGCAGCAACTCCGCCGCCACCACAACGATCAGCGCCACAACCACGCCCGCCACCGCGCGGCGGTCAACCTGGCCGCCCGAGCCCACACCGAAGTACGGGCCCAGCCCGTTCCACAGATACAGCCCTGCCGCGAACGCCGGCAGGCCGCACAGCGCGACCGCCCACGATGGAACGCCGCAGTCCACCAGTTCCTGCGCGTCGCCGACCGGGCTGACGGCGGCTGCGCCAAGATACACGCCGTTGGCAATCAGGCAGAACCCGGCAAAGCAGCGAAGAAGCGGCGCGGACGGCCACTGCCGCCACTTCGCTGCCCACGCCAGCAGCAGCGGCACGACGCAGCCCCACACCGGCCCGCCCCACACAACGAACTGCGGGTACGGGTTGTACGAATAGTCCGTGCGCGAAATCTCCAACGGCGTGAGCACCACCTGAAAGACCTTGCCGCCGCTCAAGCCTGCGTGCAGAACGTGGCCGAACTCATGCACCACCTGCATCAACAACCAGCACACGAGCAGCGTGGCGCCGATGAACACGACCTGAGTCACGCGCCCCGCAACACGCACGTCCTGCCTCTCCGTGTCTCCCCGTCCCCCCGTCCCCGTGTCCCCCGTCCCTATCAGTGTTCATCTGTGCTCATCTGTGGTTCCATCAAGAGATCGGCGGCACATCCAATGGCTGGCCGCCGTTGCGCATTGACATGGTCGCCTGATAGCCCGCGGCCACGGACATCCGCGCGGCTTCCGGCGTGGCCGTCGTCTTGCCGCCCTTTCGCGCGAAGCGCAGGAACTCCTCGACGATCACCGGGTCCGCGCCGCCGTGGCCGCCGCGGTCCACGGGGTCGCCGCGGTACACCGCATCGCCGATCAACTGGTACGAATCCGTCCGGCGGTTCCACAACATGATCGGCGACTCTGGTCCGTCGCCGAAGTTCTCCAGCCTGCCCGCGGTGCCGATCACTGTGTAGTTGCGGCAGGCGTCCGGCGTGAAGTGGCATTGCAGGTAGGAACCGAGAATGCCCCGTTCCATCTCCATGATGACCACACTCTGGTCCTCGACGTCAATCCGCGGGCTGAAGCCGCGCTGCTCCCTCGGCGGCCAGTGCGCCACGTTGAACGCCGGCTCGCCCGGCTCATCCGCGCGCCGGCGCGGCAGCTTGTCATAGACCGCGATGTTCCCGAAGGCCGCGACGCGCGTGGTGTAGGCGCCGGTCAGCCAGTGCATCACGTCCAGGTCGTGCGCGGCTTTCTGGAGCAGCAGGCCGGTCGAGTAGCGCCGCTCCGAATGCCAGTCGCGGAAATACGCATCGCCGCCGTACGAGATGAAATGGCGGCACCACACCGCCTTTACGTCGCCGATTGCGCCGTCGTCAACCAACTGCTTCATCTTGCGGATGATCGTCATGTACCGCATGTTGTGGCCGACGAACAGCCGCGCGCGTTTCTCCTTCGCCTTGCGCAGAATGCGGTCGCAGCCGGCGATGGTGATCGCCATCGGTTTCTCAAGGTACACCGCGGCGCCGGCGTCGAGCGCCATGAGCGCGTGCTCTTCATGCAAGAAGTCAGGCGTGCAGACAAAGACCGCGTCCAGTTTGCGCCGCAGCAATTGGCGCACATCCTTGGTGACGAACACCCGCGGGCCGTACCACTCGCGGTTCTGTGCCAGCACCGTGTCGTCGAGGTCGCAGCACGCCACGACACACGACCCCTTGCCCGGCTGGTGCGCGTGCCGCGCCAAGCCGCCTCGCCCGCCCGAACCAATCACACCGACCCGCAAATTACCCATGCTATCTGTCCTTTCTGTGTCCTTCCCGAAGGGAAAACTCAGGCAGCATCCTACCAGGATGTGACGACGCGCAATTCGTTTTTGTGCACAAGCGTCGCAGATGTCACAAGTCCGATTTATCCACATTTGCGGGATATTCCTTGTGTAATCCGGACGCTTCACCGTTGCCATTCGCCGCGGAAAGCTGTAGAAGAATCCGCGCGCCACATCGTCACGTGGCCGAGAGTCAGACAAGGAGGCGGATCAATGGCAACAGCGGACAACCTCAAAGCGGCGTTTGCCGGCGAGAGCCAGGCTAATCGTAAGTACCTCGCGTTTGCGAAGCAGGCTGATGCAGCCGGCTATCCCCAGATCGCCAAGCTCTTCCGCGCGGCGGCTGAAGCCGAAACGGTCCACGCGCACGCGCATCTTCGCGTCCTGAAGGGCGTCGGCAGCACGGCGGACAATCTGCAGGCCGCGATTGACGGCGAGGGCTATGAGTTCCAGAAGATGTACCCGGAGTTCGTCAAGGAAGCCGAAAAGGACGGCGACAAGGCCGCGCTCGTTTCCTTCAAGAACGCCATGGCCGTCGAACAGACGCACCACAAGCTCTATTCCGAAGCGCTCGTTTCCCTGAAGAGCGGCAAGGACTTGGCCAAGGCAGCGATCTTCGTATGCGCGGTCTGCGGCCACACCGCGGTTGGCGGCGCGCCGGACAAGTGCCCCGTCTGCGGCGCGATGAAGGAGAAGTTCGTGGAAGTGAAGTGAGTACGTTGGTGAGTGAAGCGTGAAACGTAGTGGCGCGCTGAGCGCTCTTTGCGTTCTGCGTTTCACGTTCTGCGGCTCACGTCTTGCGTTTCCCCTGCCATCGTTGCTTTACCGGAGGTGCCATGCCTGTCTCATCCCCCGCCGCCTGGCGCTGCACCGTGTGCGGCTACATCCATCGCGGCCCGCAGCCGCCCGATTGCTGTCCCGTCTGCGGCGCCGCCGCGTCGGAATTTGAGACCTGCAAGCTGCCGCTGGAGACGAGCGCGCCCGCGGCGCAGGCGCCGGCCAGGCGCTGGCGGTGTCTGGTTTGCAGTTACATTCACGACGGCTCCCAGCCGCCCGCGGAGTGCCCGACCTGCGGCGCCGCCAGTTCCGAGTTCGAGGCGCTCGCCGCCGAGAAGGACCGCACCCCTGCCCGCAGCAGCGCCGGCCGCGTGGCCATCATTGGCGGCGGCATTGCCGGGCTGGCCGCGGCGGAAGCAGTGCGCAAGGCCGCACCCGATGCTGCGGTGACGCTGTTGTGCAAAGAAACCGAGTTGCCGTATTACCGGCTGAACCTGACGCGCTATCTGGCCGGGGAAGTCAAACGCTCCGAACTGCCGGTCCATCCGGAGAGCTGGTACGGGGAACAACGCATCGAACTGCTGCGCGGGACGGAAGTGTCGCGCCTCGACCTGACGGATTCCGCCGTCGAATTGCGCGGTGGAACGCGCCGGCAGTTCGACACCTTTGTACTGGCCAGTGGCGCCCATCCCTTCGTGCCGCCGCTGCCGGGCGCGCAGCGCGAGGGCGTCATCAGTCTGCGCACGCTCACCGACGCCGACCGCATTCTTGCCGCCGCCAGGCCTGGCTGCCGCTGCGTCTGCATCGGCGGCGGGCTGCTGGGGCTGGAAACCGCCGGAGGGCTGGCGCGGCGCGGCGTGGACGTGACGGTCGTGGAAAGCTTCGGCCACCTCATGCCCGCGCAGCTCGATTCCAATGCCGGCGCCTTCCTGGCGCGGCACGTCGCGGCTATCGGCGTCAAGCTGCGCATGGCGGTCCATGTCAAGGAGTTGACGGGCGATGAACGTATCGCCGGCGTGCGCCTGGAAGAGGGCGGCGCGGAATTGCCCGCGGACCTCGTCATCCTCGCCACCGGCGTGCGCCCCAACAGCCATCTCGCGCGACAGGCCGGCCTGACGGTGAAGAAGGCAGTGGTCGTGGACAACCGGCTCTGCTCGTCCCACCCGCGCGTCTTCGCGGCGGGCGACGCCTGCGAGCACCTTGGCGTGCTCTACGGCAATTGGTTCGTCGCGCAGTACCAGGGGAATATCGCCGGCATGAACGCCGCGGGCTTGAACGTGGAATTCGGCGGCGTGCCCCGCTCGCACGCGCTGAAGGTGCTCGGGCTCGACGCCTTCAGCGTCGGCCAGTTTACAGCTCCGGATGGCAGTTACACGGTCGTCGCCGGAGAACGCGGTGGCACGTACCAGAGCTTCGTCTTCCACGACAACCTGCTCGTCGGCGCCAACCTCCTCGGCGCGGGCGCTCCAGCCGCCGCTGCGAAGCAAGCCATCGAGAGCAAGACGGATTACTCCGCCCTGCTGGCCAGGCGCCCGTCTGTCGCGGACGTAGCGGCGCACCTTTCAGGCCGTTGATGTGCCGGTCCGTTGATCCTCGGAGACACCGCGAATACCCTTGCGCATCGTGCCGGTTTGCCGTAGGCATATGTAGTCCCATCAGGCACTGTTGCGCAGCCAGAGGAGTCTTGCGTGTTTCTCGACCGGATTGTCAAGTGGCTGTTGCCCCAGGAAAACCGTTTCTTCCTCTACCTCAACTCCATGGGCGCGAATGTCCAGGCCGCCGCCGACATTTTCGCCGGCTTCCGGATGGCCAAGGGGATGGACGACTTCCAGAAGATCTCGGCGGCCTTGCGGCAGAAGGAACACGAGACCGACGAGATCGCCCACCTGCTGTACGGGGAACTCGACAAGACTTTCATCACCCCCATTGACCGCGAAGACCTGCACGCGCTCACCTCGGCCTTGGATGAAGTCATTGACGTCATGGACCGCTGCGCCGCCGAGGTTGTGCTGTACAAGCTCGAACGAGTCACGGAGCCGATGCGGGAGTTGGCCCGGGTGCTGCAGGAAGCCTCGCACGATATCGCCCAGTGCGTCACTCTGCTCCCGAATCTCAGCAACGTGGATGAGATCCAGGTCCACGTGATCCATGTCAACTCCCTGGAAAACGAAGGCGACAGGATTTACCGCAAGGGCGTCGAAGCCCTGTTCGATACGATGGTTGATCCCATCGAGCTTATCCGCCAGAAGGAGGTCCTCAACGCCATGGAGAACGCCATTGACGCGTGTGAGGACGTGACGGACGTCATCCGATCGGTGGTGGTCAAGAATGGATAGCGCTTTCATCCTGCTGTTGTCGGTTGTGGTGCTGTCCATTGCATTCGACTACGTGAACGGTTTCCACGACACCGCCAATGCCATCGCCACCGTCGTCTCCACCAACGTGCTCTCGCCGCGCACGGCTGTGTTCCTCGCTGCCATCTGCAATTTCGGCGGCGCTTTCGCCGGCACTGGTGTGGCCAGGATGATAGGCGGCGGCATTGCCGATCCGGCCTCCATCACGCAGACCGTCGTGCTCTGCGCGCTGGGCAGCGCCATTCTCTGGAACCTGATCACGTGGTACTTCGGCATTCCGTCCAGTTCCTCGCACGCCCTGGTTGGCGGCATCGTCGGCGCGGTGCTCTCCTTCCGGGTCTTGCATGTCGGCCGGGAGTTCGGCGCCACGCTCTGGGAACTCGTCAACTCGGAAGGCGTATTGCTGGTCGTCAAATTCCTGGTCCTGTCGCCGCTGCTGGGACTCGCGGCCGGCTTCGTGATCATGCTCTTCCTGCTCTGGGCCGTCCGGCGCGCGGCCCCGTCCACCGTGAACCGCGTCTTCCGCCGGCTGCAACTGATCTCCGCCAGCAGCATGGCGTTCGCCCACGGCAGCAACGACGCCCAGAAAGCCATGGGGATCGTCACCATGTCCCTGGTCAGTTACTACAGCCTGCATCCCGCCAATTCCCCCGTGGACATCGCCACGTGGCAGAAGGAGTTGACGATTCCCACGTGGGTGATCCTGGCGTGCGCCACGGCCATGGCCTTCGGCACCGCGGCGGGCGGCTGGCGGATCATCAAGACCATGGGGCACAAGATCATCAAGCTCAGACCCATCCACGGCTTTGCCGCCGAGACCTCCGGGGCGCTCGTCATCCAGATCGCCACGCACGCCTTCCACGCGCCGGTCTCCACCACGCACGTTATCTCCGCCGCAATCATGGGCGTCGGGACCTCGGAACGGGCCTCCGCCGTCCGCTGGGGCATCGCGGGCAACATCTTCGTGGCCTGGGTCCTTACCCTTCCCGCAACCGCCCTGATGGCGGCGCTGCTGTACTCCGGACTGCATCTCCTGTTGGGCGTCTAGCGCGCGTTGGTTACGCCCGTACGCGCCGGGGCGGGGTCTTGAGAATCGGGGGGGCCTGCTCGTCTTCCTTCGTCAGGCCGGTGAACGACTGCAGCTCGTTGATGGCCTGCTCCGTGCCTTCCACGCTGCGCGCCACATCGTCCACCCCGCTGGTGATCGCCGCGGGGTCCTGGCGGTTGACGGCCATCTCCGCCAGCGCCGTCAGCTTGGCCGCAATGCGCTCCAGTTCCAGTTGGACGTACTCGTGGTTCTCTTTCGCGCGCTTCAGGTTGTCCCGCCGCGCGGTGGCCGTGGC
>Ga0315282_10016661_pt1 | contig 10719 bp, 7 predicted proteins | sample YL17G07_20_MG_FD_203693 | JGI IMG/M metagenome (GOLD analysis project Ga0315282, IMG submission 203693) | Sediment microbial communities from Yellowstone Lake, YNP, Wyoming, USA - YL17G07_20 | ecosystem: Environmental > Aquatic > Freshwater > Lake > Sediment | place: USA: Wyoming | collected... | reverse complement strand
GTCGAGCGCGCCCAAAATCCTCTTGAACAATAAGGCGTCTTGGTTGACACTTCTCACGCATAGAGTGTCTCACAAGGCATGCAAATAGTAAATGTTATTTTGCGGCACTCACTTAGGAGTGATCGATTACTCGAGATACCTATGCAGAGACGTTTAGTTCGTCATGGGTTCCCGGCCCAAGTCTTTAGAAGGGGTCTCCATTGTGGGCGGAGTGGCCTCACCCGGGACGAGGATGGGCCGAGATTCCAGCTTCGTTTCCAGTGCAACCTCCAGCACGTCGTCCATTCTATCGACAAAACGAATCGTCAGTTCCTGCTGGATGTTCGCAGGAATATCCTCCAAATCCTTCTCGTTGTCGCGCGGAAGGATGACTGTCCGGTTCCCGGTGCGGTGTGCGGCCAGGAGCTTTTCCTTCACTCCTCCAATCGGCAGGACCTTTCCGCGGAGAGTGATTTCGCCGGTCATGGCCACATCGCGGCGCACGGCGATTTTGGTGAGCGCGCTGACCAGCGCCGTCGCCAAGGTAATTCCCGCCGAGGGCCCGTCTTTCGGAATAGCGCCTTCGGGAATGTGGATGTGAATGTCGATATGGCGATAAAAATCGGGATCCAATCCCAGTAAGGCAGCCCGGGACCGCACATAACTCATGGCAGCTTGAGCTGATTCCTGCATCACATCGCCCAGTTTACCCGTCAGCAGCAGCTTGCCTTTGCCTTGCATGAGGGTGGCCTCAATGTTTAGAATCTGGCCGCCCACTTCCGTCCAGGCCAATCCGGTCGCCAAACCAACCTCGTTCTTTTCTTCCGTCCGGGTATCGCGAAACTTGAGGACTCCCAGATATTCCTTGAGGTCATCCGGGCCAACCGTGCTCTTAAAGTTCCGGCCCTCCTTGACGACCCTACGGGCCACTTTGCGGCTGATGTTGGCGATCTCGCGCTCCAGGTTGCGAACTCCCGCCTCGCGCGTGTAATGGCGGATGATGTGGACAACCCCGTCGTCGGGAAGGGTGAGGTTTTCCGCTTTCAGGCCGGCTGCGTCGCGCTGCTTCTTCACCAGGAAGCGCTTGGCGATTTCCAGTTTTTCCGGCTCCGTGTAACCTTCCAGCCGCAAAATCTCCATGCGATCCTGGAGCGGTTGGGGGATGGTGTGGACGACATTGGCGGTGGTAATGAAGAACACCTTCGAGAGGTCAAACTCGACGTCCAAATAATGATCCATGAAGGTGCTGTTCTGTTCCGGATCAAGGACCTCCAGCAGCGCCGCGGAGGGATCACCGCGGAAATCCATACTCATTTTATCCACTTCATCCAGCAAGAAGACAGGGTTTACAGTGCCCGCCTTTTTCATCATCTGGATGATTTGGCCCGGCAGAGCACCGATGTACGTCCGGCGGTGGCCACGGATTTCCGCTTCGTCCCGAACTCCCCCCAAGGAGAGGCGGACGAACTTCCGACCCGTAGCCCGAGCAATTGACCTGCCCAGGGAGGTTTTTCCGACGCCCGGAGGTCCCACGAAGCAGAGAATCGACCCGCGCGGATTCTTGACGAGCTGCCGCACGGCCAGGAATTCCAGGATGCGCTCCTTGATCTTCTCCAACCCGTAGTGGTCTTCTTCCAGCACCTTCTGAGCGCGGCTAATATCACGAATTTCCTTGGATTTCTTTTTCCAGGGCACGGCCAGCAGCCAATCCAGATAATTGCGTGAGACCGTGGATTCCGCCGACATGGGCGGCATCATCTCCAAGCGCTTGAGCTCAGACATGGCGTGGTCGAGAGCGTCCTTGGACATGCCGGCGGACTCAATCTTTTTCTTCAGCTCATCGATCTCGCTCTTTTCGTTGCGGCCCAATTCCTTCTGGATGGCCTTAATTTTCTCGTTCAGGTAATACTCGCGCTGGGCGCGCTCCATCTGCCGCTTCACGCGACCCTGGATGGTGCGGTCGACGTTCAGCTTTTCGATCTCGATTTCCAGGATGTCGGCTAAGCGCGTCAGGCGGTCCACCGGATCGAAGATTTCCAGCAGTTCCTGCTTTTCCTCGATACTCACATTCAGATTGGCCGCGATCGTGTCAGTGAACTTGCCGATCTCATCCACTTTCACGGCCGCGATCATGGTTTCGTAATTGAGGCTCTGGGAAAGTTTGACGTACTGCTCGAAAAGCGAGGTGGCGCGCTGCACCAACTGCTCCAGGCTGGGAGTGGTGACCGGGCGGAATTGCCTGGTCTGCACGCTGACGCGGAAGTGGCCCTCCTCGCTCGACATCTTCAGAATCTTCCCGCGCTCCACGCCTTCCACTAAAACCTTGATGTTGCCATCGGGCAACTTCAGGCTCTGAATGATATTCGCGATCGTCCCCACCTGGTAAATCTCGTTGGGCTTGGGCTCGTCGACGGCCGCGTCATGCTGTGTCGCCAGAAAGATCTTCTTATCGCCCGCCAGAGCTTCCTCTAGTGCCCGGATGGAGGTTTCGCGTCCCACCACGAAGGGAGTCATCATGTGGGGAAAGATGACCACATCGCGTATGGGCATCATGGGCAATAATCGCGTCTCGTTCTTTTCACGGCCAGAAAACATAGGGGGATCCATTAACCTGCCTTCTCAAGGAAAGCGGAGCTGAAGTTGATTTCGTGGTTCTTCACCATCTCTTCGGTCACCACCAATTCGCGGATCTTGCGCTGGCTGGGGAGGTGGTACATCAGGTCCAGCATCAGGTCTTCCAGAATCATGCGCAGCCCGCGCGCACCCACTTTTCTTTCCAGCGCCTGGGCGGCGATCGTACTGAGGCTCCCCTCGGTGAACCGCAACTTGACGTTTTCGAATTCAAAGAGGCGTTGATATTGGCGGACCAGCGCATTCTTGGGCTGCGTCAGGATTTCGATGAGGGCCTGCTGGTCCAAGTCACTGAGCACGCTGACCACCGGCAAGCGGCCCACAAATTCAGGAATCAGCCCGTAGTGGATCAGGTCCGTCGGCTGCACTTGCTCCAGGGTGGCAATATCGCGCCGCCCAAGCGTGGTGATCGGCGCCGTGGGCGTCTCGGCATGAAAACCCATGGTCTTCTTACCCATGCGGTGTTCGATGACGTTTTCCAGCCCCACAAAAGCCCCGCCGCAGATGAACAGGATATCCGTGGTGTCCACGGGGGTGCATTCCTGGTGGGGGTGTTTGCGTCCGCCCTGCGGCGGAACGTTGGCCACCGTGCCTTCCAGAATCTTCAGCAGCGCCTGTTGTACCCCCTCGCCCGAAACATCACGGGTGATGGAAGGGTTTTCGTCCTTCTTGGCAATCTTGTCGATCTCGTCGATGTAAATAATGCCTTGTTGCGTGCGCTGTACGTCTCCGCCGGCATTTTGCAGGAGCTTCAAAATGATATTCTCAACATCCTCGCCAACGTATCCTGCTTCCGTCAGGGTGGTGGCATCCGCAATGGCAAACGGCATTTCCAGCACGCGCGCCAGGGTTTGGGCCAGCAGGGTCTTGCCGGTGCCGGTCGGCCCAATCAGCAGGATGTTGGACTTGGTCAACTCCACGTCACTGCGAATGCGCGTCAGAATGTTGCGTTTGTAATGGTTGTAAACGGCCACGGCGAGCTTCTTCTTGACTTTATCCTGACCCACTACATACTGATCGAGAAACGTCTTGATCTCCGCGGGGCGCGGCAACTTGGCTTGCCCTGTGGGGACGCGATCCGCGCGCTCCTCCTCCAGGATACCGTTGCACACCGCCACGCACTCGTCACAAATGTATGCCCGCGCATGGTCACCCGGCGAAGAAATCAATTTCGCCACGGCGTCCTGAGGCTTCTGGCAAAAGGAGCAGCGAAGCAATTCCTCGGTACCAGGGCGTTTCAAAGTCATCTTGGTGGTCTACTTGTGCTTGTATATGATTTCATCGATGATGCCATAATCGTGTGCTTGTTGGGCGCCCATCCAGAAATCACGTTCCACGTCGCGCTCAATCTTCTCAATCGGCTGGTTCGTGTGCTTTCCCATGATTTCGTTCAGGCTGGCACGAATGCGTAGAATTTCGCGGGCATGAATATCAATGTCGGTCGCCTGCCCCGAGAGTCCGCCGATGGTAGGTTGGTGAATCAAGACGCGCGCGTTGGGGAGGGCATAACGCTTGCCGGGTGTGCCGGCCGCGAGCAAGAGCGCGGCGATGCTGGCGGCCTGCCCAATGCAGATCGTGGCCACATCGGGGCGAATAAACTCCATCGTGTCGTAAATGGCCATCCCCGCCGTGACCACGCCTCCGGGCGAATTGATGTAAAGAGATACGTCCTTTTCCGGGTCCTCGGCTTCCAGGAAGAGCAGTTGCGCCGTCACGAGGTTGGCCACGTTGTCGTCAATTGGGGTGCCGATAAAAATAATATTGTCGCGCAGAAGGCGCGAGTAGATGTCGTAAGCACGCTCGCCACGGTTGGTCTGTTCCACCACCATGGGGATCAACGTCATGTTAGGCTGGTTGCTCATGTTCTTTATCGATGGACTCTCTCGAACCGGGCCGGCAAGTTACGCATTTTTCCGAATGATTTTCGCGTTGCGGTAAATGAAGTCCAGTGCTTTTTGGTTTCGGCGAGTAGATTTCAGTGTATCCAGCTTCCCGTCGCGTGTCAAGCGCGTCTTCAATTCCGCTGCGGTCATGCGGCGTTCCTGCGCCATTTCCCGAATGACATCGTCCACTTCCTCTTCCGTTAAGTCAATCTTCTCGGCGTCGGCCACCCGGCTCAGGACCAGTGCGACCCGGACTTCCTTTTCCGCTTCGGGATTGGCCTCCTCGCGGACTTTTCTCCAATCCACTTGAGTTTCCCGTGGATCAATTCCTTGCGACAGCAGTTGCCCCAAGGTCCGCTCAATCTTTCGATCCATCTGGACTTCCACCAGCACCTCGGGGACCGGAAACTGGTGCGCCTCCAGGAGCTTTTCCGCCAACTTCTGTTTGGACCCGATTTCCGCCTGCCGCTGCGCGTTTTCCGCCAAGTCTTGGCGCAGCTTCGTGCGCAACTCCTCCAGCGTCGCAAACTCGCTGACGGACTTGGCAAGCTCGTCGTCCGCGGGAGGGACTACCTTCCTTTTGATGCTTTGAATCTCCACCCGGTAACCAAAAGTTTTGCCCGCCAGATTTTTTTGGGGGTAATCGGGCGGATACGTCACCGGGAATTCCCTGACCTCTCCTACTTTGGCGCCCCGCAAGTTTTCTGTAAAGGCCTCCACCGTTTGCTTCCCGCCCAGGTGGACCACAGCCTCCTTAGCTTCAGTGGGTGGGCTGGTGGGCGAGGACGTGTCCTGACCCCGGTAGTTCACGGTGAGATGGTCGTCGTCCGCGGCGGGACGGTCCGTGACCACCTCGAAGGTCGCCGCGCTCTCGCGCAGATCGGCGACAGCCTTATCCACGTCGGCGTCCGTAACCTCTGCTTGCTCCTCTTCCACTTCCAGTTCCTTGTAAGGTTGCAGCTCAAAATCCGGATAAATTTCGAAGGTGGCTTTGCAGGTAAGCGGTTGGTCGTCCTCGAATTTTAGATCTTCGAAACGCGGTTGGCCAACAATCTCCCACTTCTGTTCTTTCACCGCCGTTTGGAAGAAACGCGGAATCAAGGTTTGGGCAATTTCACTGCGAATGTCGTCCCGAAAATGCCGGCGGACCAGAGAAGTTGGGGCGTGGCCGGGACGAAAGCCCGGAATCCGTGCGCGTTTGGCGAATTGCCCCGCAACTGAATCCGCTTCGCGCTGCACGACGTCTACAGGAATTTCAATAACCAGTTCTTTTTTGCAGGTTGTGGCTTCCACGGCGCCTCAAAGGCAATTTAGAAGGTGAAATGCGGACGGCAGGGTCAACACCGCGAACCCGAATCCGATTTGAAAAAGCCCGAGTCCCACCCGGCAGGCGTCCGAGCCTCCTTCCGACCCGAACAGTTTAAGTATAGCACAGGCCTGTGCGCTGTCAATATTTCCCTCTTCTTCTGCGGTAATGTCCTGCTCCGAAAATTTCGTATTTTCATGCTTTGCGGGTGTCGCAAAGCGACATGACGGACTAATTTGAACGTACCGCCGCCATCGTGGCGGCTCTGTGCCGACTGGAAGTCGGCGCCACGCCTGTAGCGGCGGTCTCCGACCGCCGAACGTCGATCGGAGGTCGACGCGGCAGAGAATCGTGGCATGGCCATCCCTTCGGCAAGCTCAGGGCAGGCTCTGGCCATGGCTTGACACGGGCGGGATGCCCGTGCCACAAGCAGCCGACGCTAAAGTGCGCCAAAATGTCCGAAGTGCGCCGCCCGAAGCTTCGGACGGTTGACTCGCCATCCCAGCAATTGTCGATACAATAATAGAAAACAAATACGGTTAGCCGATTTCTGGCAATGTGTATGAAAACAAAAGTAGATAGCGGCTTGAGTGAGCCCCAGAATGGGGCAGATGGCGGCAATTGCCGCCAGCCGGCGATCTCGCAGAAAACAAAATAGGTTACACGCTGGCGTGTCGGCATGTTGAAGAATACGAACATAATGACACCAACACCGGGGGCCGGGTCGTGGGTCAGTCTGAAAAGCGGTTGTATATGCGCACCCACTGACCCCGGCGTTCCATCTCGGCCAGCAATCGCAGGTGGTAGTGGGCAACCAGGGCCTGCGCTGCAACCTGCGGATGATAATCGAAGTACCGCCCTTGCAATCGTAGCCAGCCCGGAAAGCGCGCCACCCAGTTGCCGGGCGGCTCCCACCGGCGGGAATAGATATAGAGCAGGTCAAACGACTCCGGCGGCACGTTCGCCAACTCCTGCGGCGCGAAACCCTGCACGGGGACCACGCGCAACGGCCTCCGCACATAGCCGAGGAAAGGCTGGGTGAGCTCGTCGGTCGCGGGCCACGCCGTCAGAATCCGCGGCTGGCCAGGCTGGGTTTCCAGGTAATGAGCTGCCTGCTCGTGCAGCCGGACGAAGTCCGCGTAGGCGAGGTTGTCCTCAAATGGGAAGGGGTAGGGCGGGTTGATGAACCACGCCCACACAAAGCAGGCTGCGGCAGCCGCCAAAATAAGCCGGGCCGGGAAGCGCGGCAAGCGCGTCACCAGGGCCACCGCGACGAGGTAGAACAAGGGCAAGACCGGAAGGAGATACCGTGGCAGAATGGCGCCGCCCACCAGGCTCAACAGAAGCAGATAGATGGCCACCAGCCCGGCCGTCAGAAAAATGAAGGGCCGCCAGGGAGGTCCCTCCACCACGCGGGCAGCATCCAGCTTGGAGTGCCGCCGCCCCCACCAGATTCCCGCCGGGGCGCACGCGGCAAGCAGCCAATTGAATCCGCCGATAAAGAGCTCATAAGCGCGTCGCAGCAGGCTCCAGAAAACCCGCGTTGGCAAAAGCGTGGAATACAAGTTGTAGTTGAGGTACTCGCGGTTGCCCGTCCAGTAGCCCGTCGCGTGGTGGTAGTAAAGCGCCCAGGCCGCGAGCGGCACGAGCGGCGCAACAAGTGCAGCCCAGGTTGGAAGGGAAGCCGGCTGTCCGGCCGCAAACCCGCGCCTCCTTCGCCACGCATAGAGCCACGCGACGGGCAACAGAACCACGGCGGTTTCCTTACTGAGAACGGCCAATGAAGCTGCCAGCGCGAAGAGCCAGAGGTGATCGCCCAACAGAAACAGAACCGCCAAAGTGGTGAAGAGCGCGACGGCAAGATCCAGGTGCACGAGGGTGCTCTGCGCGAAGAAAAGCGGCGAAAGCGCCAGGAGCAGCGCGCTCCAAGCGGCGATTTCACGGCTGGCCACGCGCCGCCCCAACACATAGAGCGAGGTGACCGTCGCCGTCGCGATCAGCGCCATCGCGGCGCGCGCCACCCACGCCGAATACCCGAAGAATCGCCACGCGAGACCAAGATAGATCATGACCAGCGGCGTGTGTCCGCTGGGCAGCGTGCTGGCAGGAATTAACAACCACGAGCGATAGAAGTCCAGCGCCGCCGGAATGTAGTACCCCGCTTCGTCCCAGTAGTAAGGCAGCCGGAGCAGCGGCAGGTGCAACAGAAGCAGCGCCACGAAGGTCGTGAGAAAAGCCAGCAGCGACATGAAAAAGAACCGCATCAGGGGGGTAATGTAACAGCAGATGCGTAACATGGGGGCGGGATTTTTCAGTCTCATGCGTCCTAATTCCCTCTACGCTATAATGAGGGTCATGCGAAAGTGGCGGAATTGGCAGACGCGCCAGACTTAGGATCTGGTCCCGCAAGGGGTGGGGGTTCGAGTCCCCCCTTTCGCACCAAACTTTCCTTTCGCGAGGCTGATGGCATGGACGCGATCACCTCTCGGGGGCAGAATCCTCCCAATTGTCTGTGCGGAAGGGTGACGCGGGCAAGCGCATGCGATTGTAAAGGTTGCACCACGGGTTCATTGCCCACGCATACCTTACCGCCACCGGGTGTGCCACTGCACCGCTGTGCACAAGAACCGTGTCACCATCAATCTTGGCTTCCGCACCGACGAATTTGTGATCAGCGCCCGCAATTTCAAAGCCTGTAAGGGTAGGCGCCGGCCAGTTCTTTGCCACGAGGCCACTGTAAACGTGCTTGAAGTGCAACCGGACCTTCTCGCCCTCGACGGTCATTGACGTATAGATGGGCCCGGAATAGATCACATCCTGTCCGTAAGCAATCGCCTGAGCGGCAAGAGCGAGGCGGTAGCCGACTTCCTGCTTGTTTTTTGGATGGATGTCAGACCCGTCACCGATATCGATGGTGACGGCCATCCCGGTCCTCGGCACCGAAAGGGTCATCAACTGCGCCTCACGGAGTTCAGGCCAATTGAGTTGAGGAACATGGATACCCCAGTTGGCGAGTTGAACGAAAAGGAAGGGGAAATCTCCTTCGTTCCAGACGCGCCTCCAATCTCCAATCATGGCGGGAAAGAGCTTACGATATTGGATAGGGTGGCCAGAATTCGATTCTCCCTGGTACCAAATGACTCCCCGGATGGCATAGTTTGTGAGCGGCATGATCATGGCATTGAAGAGTCCGGAAGGACGGTTGGGGTTACGCCGAGGGTCATCGGGGACGGGCGGGGCGGCCGGAACGGGCGCTCCCTCCGACTCGGCTTTGTCCGAGGCTTCTCGCCATTGGGCGAATTGCGCATCATAGTCCTGAAAGAGCTTCGGATAGGGGGAGAGTAATTTCACCCCGCCGTCAAGGATGGACTTGAAATCAGGATCAGATTGGAGCGTCTCGCGGCTTGTCCATGCCTCCGCCGGGGTTCCACCCCAGGAACTGTGGATCATCCCGATCGGCACGTTCAACACCCTGAGCAAGTCGCGGCCGAAGAAGTATCCGACGGCAGAGAAGTCGTTTACGGTCTGCGGACGCGCTGGAACCCAATAGCCTTTCAAGTCCCGTTGCGGCTTCTCGGCTACACTCCGTTCAACAGTGAACAACCGGAGCGTTGGGTAATCAGCGCGGGAAATCTCATCCTGAGCGTTGGTGACAGCGCTCACCGGCAATTCCATATTGGACTGGCCGGAGCAAACCCAAACTTCACCCACGAGCACGTCATGAAGGGTTATTGTATTCTTCCCCCTAATGGTCAGGGTGAAAGGGCCGCCGGGACTCAGCGGGCCCAATCTCACTTTCCACTGACCGTCACGATCTGCAACTCCATTGGCTTCTTGATCCTTTAATGTCACCGTGACCCGCTCACCCGGGTCTGCCATTCCCCAGAGACTGACCTTCACACCTTGTTGGAGCACCATCCCATCGGAAATCAAAGCAGGGAGTTTCACCTCCGCGCGCGCTACCGCCACGGTGAACACAAGCACAAATAACATCACCACAAAGCTCGTTCTGTAATCAGCCCAACGCATTTGAAACCTCCATCATGACCTGCTCCCCATTTTGGTCCAAATCATAATATGAGTTGCTCGGTTTGGGTTAGCAAGGAAACACATTAACAAGGAAACCGCTTCCGGGGTTTGCCTTTTGTGCTACACTGCGCTTGCTTGACGTGGTAATAAACCTGTTATGACCCGAGCTGCGGAAGCCAAGCAGAAGCTCCGTGAAATTTGCCGCATCGCCGCGCGTGTCTTCTACGCGAAGAGCTACGATGGCGCGTCGATGCAGGACATCGCGCAGGCCGTCGGCCTCACCAAGGCGGGTCTTTATCATCACGTGGGCAGCAAGGACCGCCTGCTGTACGAAATCCAGAACTATGGAATGGATATCCTGGATGAGACCGTGCTCGCCCCCATCAAGGACGTCGCCGACCCCCGCGAAAAGCTTCGCCAAACCATCATCGGCCACATCGACCTGATCGTGCGCGCGCGCGACCAGGAAATCACCGTGATTCTGCACGAAAACCGCTCGCTGAGCGGCCCCCTGCGCAAGAAACTCAACGCCCGGAAACGCGGCTATATCGATTACCTCGTCGATCTGATCACGCGCGTCCAGGAACAGAGCGGCAGGCCGCCCCAGGTCGCGCCCCGGCTGGCCGCCTTTGCCTTGCTGGGAATGATCAATTGGCTCTACCAGTGGTACAGCACCGCGGGACCTGTCAAGCAGGACGAACTCGCCCAGGCCTACACGGACTTTTTCTTTCGCGGACTCCTCGGAACAACCTAGCAGGCTGATGAAAAATGCTCGCTAACGAACAAATTTCACTTCCTTCCAGACTCTGGAGTCGCGCAGGTGGTCCGGGCCAGGTCTACCGAGGCCGCTCGGTTGGCCTTCGGGAGCCTTACCGAGCGCCTGATTTCGAT
>Ga0315282_10016660_pt1 | contig 10719 bp, 14 predicted proteins | sample YL17G07_20_MG_FD_203693 | JGI IMG/M metagenome (GOLD analysis project Ga0315282, IMG submission 203693) | Sediment microbial communities from Yellowstone Lake, YNP, Wyoming, USA - YL17G07_20 | ecosystem: Environmental > Aquatic > Freshwater > Lake > Sediment | place: USA: Wyoming | collected... | reverse complement strand
GATAGGCAGTAATGGAAAATTCAGGGTATTCAGATGTAAAACAATCGGCGAGAAAAATCTAAAGGAAATAGGGATTAAATGATTAGGGTTGCCTGAGGGCTGGTAATGTGGGCTTGAACACAAAAAACAGTTAGGTCAGAGCAGTAATTCAAGATAGGCAAACCTGCCAGCCCCCTGCTTTGTGATGATGAAGCATTTCGTCAATATCGCTATTGACAATTTTATAACTTTATTGGAGGACAGATAAATTAGCAATATGGCTAAATTAGTGAATTGGTATATCTTTGAGAGAAAATTAAAAGAAAAAGGTGGGTTTACATCAAAAATTAGTAAGAAATTAGAATGAAATATCTCCTAACCTTTATCATCTTTATTGTTATGCTCGTCGTGGCGATGTGGCCATATTTGCCTTTCCAGGATATAGAAAAACTCACCCGTCATATACAGGAGACAGGCGCGCATAGGATTATTATACTGTTTGTGTTTGTGGCATTGATAGATTGGATGTATTTACGGGGCGAGATAATATGGCGTAAGTTTAAAAAATGGATGGAGAGGTAATATATATTTAGAAATTTATTTGAATAAGAATATCTGGTGTGAGTCTTTTATTTGTAAACTTTGGATTATCTTGCTGTCTGTGTGGAGGCGGTATGTTCATAGATAATAAAGGCCGGCTTTTCGGCAAGGTAAATATCATTGATTTCTTGGCGTTAATTTTTCTTATTTCTCTTATTCCAATGATTTGGCTTGGCAACAGGATTTATAAGAAACCTATGCCTGTTGTCGAATATGAAGGGTTAAAGAAGCAAATAGAGGAAGCCAGGCAGTCAAGAGAAAAAGTTAATGCATTAAAAGAAATAGAATGCCAGGAAAAAATCAAGTGCCAGGATAAGATAAAGAATTTTTTGAGGAAGCATAAAAAATACAGGAGAGATTTGGATGGATAAAATAAAATATTTTAAAAAATCTATATCTATGAGAATACCCAAATCCATAGAAATACAAATAAAAGATTGTTTTATTGCGGATGGTAGTCTTCCAAGATTGATTATGCCTGAATTTCCGTATGGCAATTTTTGGAAAGATTATAAAGTAATTACATTCAAGAAGAAATAATTAAATCGCTGGTTCATGGCAGAAATATAAGGGGGGGGTATTCTTAACCCCCCCCCTTCCGAAATGCAAGGTGAGGCATTTTTGCGCAAAATAAGGGCATTTTGGAAAATCTGATTATTTTATCCATTTGTGCCCTTTTTTTATATGAGATTATCTCTTTGGTTGCCGGATGAGTTTATAAAAAGATGCCGGCGTAAGCATAATCTTACTTTAAAAGAAAAAACTTATTTGGTTACCAAATTGAAGGAAATGAAAGAAAAAAAAACAATTATCGAAAACCGCATTTCTCTCGTCGAGCTCGCCCTTATACATCCCCTTGTAATTGACGATTAAACTTGACATTAGCTTAATAATCATATAAACTTTATATCAGAAATGAGTCTTATATTTTTAGGCCTAAAACTGCTTAAAATCTGGGAGTCTCCTTATGATTGGGTGATTTTCTTTGTGTTATTGGATTTGGATATAGCCAATACATTAAATTTTTTAAGGTGGTTAAAGTTAAGAAAGATAGGAAATTGCAAATAATTATAGATGGTTTTTTATATACTACAAGATTAGGAAGGGAAGGTGAAAAATTTGTTACTATTGAATATCCGAGTAGCGAAGCTCTTAAATTGGCACAGTTAGAGTTAATGGGCAGAGACCTAAAAAATCATCTGCCCGTTTTATTGAGGACGAGTTATGAAGTCAGTTCAGAAAAAAAAGAAAAAAAAAGTAGGCAGGCCTCCACTTTATCAAACTCCAGAAGCATTACAAGAAAAAATAAACGAGTATTTTGATAAAGGAATACCTGTTCGTAAGGTTATAACCGGCCCTCCAAATAATCGAGTAGTTTCATTAGTTAATGTTCCTACAATTACAGGACTTTGTCTTTATTTAGGATTTGAAAGTAGGGAAGCGTTTTATCATTTAGAGGCAAACCTAAAATTCTGTTACACAATAAAAAAAGCTCGAACACGTATTGAGCAAGAATACGAAGAACAGTTGCAATGTGGATTAGGTGCAGGCGCTATTTTTGCTTTAAAGAATTTTGGATGGAAAGACGAACAATATCTAAAAAGCAATATGCCTTCACACGTAATTATTAATTTTCATTCTGATGGAAAACCAGAACCAGATAACAATAGACACTTATTACCCGCTACCCAAACAGAGACTTTTCCAAGAGGCTAAACAATGATTAAAAGAATTTGTAAAATTTGTAAAAAAGTTTTTAAAACATATCTTTCCAAAATAAAATTAGGCAGAGGTAAATATTGTTCTCGTAAGTGTTCAAATAAGATTACTCTTATTAAAAAAGGACAACATTTTTCTTTTCAAACAGAGTTTAAAAAAAATCATAATATATGTCAAACAAAGAATTGGATAAAAGCAATGAAGAAATTAAACGGCAAAAATAATTCTAATTGGAATGGTGGGAGAACAATTAACGACCAAGGATATATTTTTATTTACTCTCCTAAACATCCATATAAAGACCATCATCATTATGTTCGTGAACATCGTCTCGTTATAGAGAAAGAAATAGGAAGATTTTTACATAAAATCGAAGTAGTCCATCATATCAATGAAATTACTAATGATAATCAAGAAAAAAACTTAATGCTCTTCAAAAATAATGTCATTCATAGAAGATTTCATAAAGGATTAAAAATATCTTCTAATGATATTCTTTTTGATGGTTCTAAGGAGGTGATGCCCGAATGCCCCCACAAATAGTAATTGATACTTACTATCCACAACCTAAACAAAAATTATTTCAAGAAGCGCCACAACGACATAAGTTGTATGGGGGCGCTTAGCTCTTGGCGGTGGTAAAACCCGTTGCCTTTGCGAAGAGATGGTTAAACAGATGTGCTTATATCCAGGCAATCGAGGTTTATTGCTTCGCGCTACTTTAGCAGATTTTAAACTTTCTACTTATCTTATCCTTACCGAAGAAACACTGAAACCATTTATTGATGCTAATGTAGTAACCGAAAATAAACAAGACCGTTATTTTGATTTTCATTTGCCGCAAGGAAAATCCCGTCTTTATTATGGGGGCTTGGATATACCAGATCAAGAAAAGAACAAATATTTCTCTACCGAATATGGATGTATCGGAGTTGATGAAGCAAGAGAAATCAAAGAAGACGATTTTAAGATTTTAGGGACACGTCTACGTCATCATCTTCCAAATAAAAAATTTCCAGAATATTATTTCTTACTGGCTTCAAATCCTTCTCAGAACTGGCTTAAGACAAGATTTATACTTGCGCCAGAGAAAGATTATCTTTTTGTTCCTGCGTTACCAAAAGAAAATAAATATAACCCTCCTGATTATGAAGAGCGGATAAGAGATTTATTTCACGGGGACGAGAATTTTATTAAGGCTTATTTAGAGGGCTCCTGGGATGCGGTTGCCTCGATAGACGATTTGATTATGATGACAGATATAATGCCCTGTCTTGATATTAAGATACCGGCAGCGCAGGATAAAAGGTTGACTTCGGTTGATTTTGCGGAAATGGGCGATGATACTACTGCGATTTATAATTGGACTAATGCCAATATTACCAAAGTTAACGGAAAATATCTATCGGAGAATTATGGTAAAAAGACTCCTGATGAGACTATCGGCAGAATTTTATATAACCGAGAGCGCAATAAATCACGGATGGTTGCGATGGGTTTTAACGGTGAGGATAGAGTAGTTTATAACTGGCTAAGTCAAATCAACGGAGAGATGAGCGAGCCGTTTGATATGTTAGGGGTAGATTTTGCTAAAGCCTCTACTCAGCCAGATAGATTTTATAATTTTAGGGCAGAGGTTTACTGGTATGCAAAAGGGCAGATTAAAAACAGGGCAGTATCAATCCCTAAAGATGATGTAGAATTGCAAGGCCAATTATGCGCCATAAAATATAAATTCAGGGGAGGCCCCAAAGGTACACGCATTTTAATTGAGGCAAAAGATGAGTGCAAAAAACGATTAGGCAAATCACCGGACAAAGCGGATGCCTGGGTTATCGGCTTATGGGCTTTACAATTTTGTTCGGTTGATAAAGATAAGCCGACCTGGAAAGAAAAATACAAAGAAGATAAATTAGTGGGAACGGCAATGTCGGCGTAATTAAATATTAAATGTGGTTTATAATTAGTGGTATAATTTTAGGTATTTTATTAGCATTATTATCCGAATGGTATGATAATTATATTTGGAAACAAAGTAAGGAATATAAATGGATTTGTCGAATGGCAACTTAACTGTTAAATCAGGGGGATAGAAATGGATGAAGGATGGGAAAGTTTTAACAACACCCAGGAAAACCTGTGCGAGGAATGCGGCACGGAGAATGTGGAAGTAGTCTTTATCCGCAATGCAGGTTTAAAAATGCAAGTATGTCATTCCTGCCGTGATAAAATCGCAAAAGAAAGACACGGCGAAAGCAGAAGTTTCTTATCGTATTTTACTTTAGAGCATAGGCAGGTTCTATCTGAAATTGGAATTACAGGAGCAGATAATCTTAATACGACAGCGAGTAAATTATTAAAAGAGATTGAGAGATTAAGAAAGGAATTAAAAGCAAAGGAGGTTCTTAATGCCAGCGAAATCGGAAGCTCAACGTAAAGCAATGGCCATCGCTGAACACGCCCCTGAAAAACTTTATGCGCGCAATAAAAGCCTGAAACAAATGAGTCACGAACAACTGCATGAATTTGCTTCGACAAAAGAAAAAGGATTACCAAAGAAAAAGGAACATAAAAAGCCTCCTTCAGGCGAGGGAGTCTTCGGCGGGGGTAAGTCAAGGAGAGAAATTGGAAGGTAAAAATTATCGCACAATTTTAGAAGATGCAGGGGTTGATAAGGGCGAAGTTGATGATTGTATGTCCTGGGCTTTCGGTGAGGATTGGCGGGAGATAAAGCCAAATCAAGGATTTCATCGCTGGAATATGCGGCACGGATTATTATTGCCATTAAAACCTTCTGAACGCATAGACCACGATTTACACAAAATAGGATTATTATATTTATTCCACGTCAAGCAGCAAATGCTTAGGCTTGACTTCTTATATGATTTGAATGAGTCGGAAGAACGTTTTAGGAAGGCGTTAATTAAATCCTTTGCTCAGGCAGGAATTACCGATGTAAACGAGATGATGGACTGTCTGTCGTGGGGGCTTAATTACGATAATGATTTACTGCGCTGCCATACTTACTTTAGATGGCCGGAGGCTTTTAGAAAGAATACAGGAATTGAAGTTACTGACTTTGACTCCATAGAAAAGTGTATCGGCTTATTGGCGTTAAAGTGGAAATCTAAAAAGAAGATTATAGCGCCGAGAATGAGTGGGGTAAATTGATTAGTAGAGATAATCATAATTCAGATAATTTAATTTCTTTATGCAATTATTGCCATTTAAAAATTCACCGAGATAAAAGGAGAAAAAGTGCCAGACATATCCGAACTTAATTCCTGGTTTAAATCCTCAGAAGATAATCAGACTAACTGGAAAATAGTTGCAAAGGAAAACCTGCAATTCTTATTAGGCAACCAGTGGGATAATGTGGACATCGAGATTTTAGAGAAACAGAAACGCCCTCACCTTACATTTAATCATATCTTACCAAGAGTTAATCTGATTATGGGTTATCTAATCCAGAATAGGCAGGATATTAAGCCATACAATAAAAGGGGCGGGACAAGGCAGATTGCAGAAATATTATTCGCAATTATAAAACATATTCATGATAACTCTTTAGGCAATTACGAAACAGCGATGGCTTTTTTATTAGGGATAGTTTGTGCGAAAGGTTATCTGGGGGCATATCTTGATTACGATAATGACCCTTTTAACGGAGAATTGCGGATGGAAAATATCTCTCCGTTTAATGTATTTCCAGACCCTTATGCTGAGAAATATGATTGGTCGGATGCTTCATTCGTATTTCGCACGGGGTGGTTTCCTAAAAAAAAGATTGAATTGCTTTATCCTGATAAAAAAGACGAATTAGAAAGCGGATTTGAGGTGGATAGTAGGGATAAAATAGCCATTACTACTGATACTGGCTCTTCATATAAGCCCAATGTTTCAGTTGGCGAGGAACCAATGAGCGATATTGATAAATATAAATACCGTATCAAACAATGCTGGTGGAGAGAATATGAGAGTGCCACTTTTCTTTATGATGTTACTAATGGACAATTAAGGCCGACAGAGTTAAAAGGCGAAAAGTTAAATGCGGTTTTGGCGCAGTTTACGCAACTACGTAAGATAAAAAGGGTAATGCCGAAAATACATCTTACTACGTATGTCGGCAATATTGAGTTAGAGAATATGATACCTTTTGAAGATAGAGGCGGATTAAAAAGATTTCCTATTGCGCCTTTTTATCCTTTATGGATAGAGGAAGAATTTTTAAGTTTTGTCACTAATCTCAAAGACCCGCAGAGAGAGATAAATAAGCGCTATTCGCAACTGCTTCACCATCTAAATATGACGGCTGGCTCTGGGTGGATAGGGGCCCAGGATGCAGTTGCGGATTGGGAAAAATTAGAAGAGGCAGGGGGCAGGCCGGGCATATCCATAAAATTAAATCCAGGCAAAAAATTAGGAGTAGATATTGACCGCATTAACCCAGTGCAGTTATCTGAAGGGCATTTAGTTTTAGCAAGAGAAGGTGCGACACAGATGAATTTAGTTTCTGGAATTGACCCTTCATTATTTGGGATATTGCCTGAAACCAGAGAAAGCGGGATTGCAATGCAGGTAAGACAAAAACAAAGCATTACCGGATTAGAACCGATGTATGATAATTTCCGCACTACCCGCCAGGTATTTGGCAGGATTTTAATTGAGTTAATACAGAAGTCAGGGGCATACTCAAAAGAAGAAATTTTAAGACTTGTGATAGATGGGGAAGAAAAAGAATATGAGATAAATAAAAAAGAAGAGGCAACAGGGCAGATTTTAAATAATGTCCGATTAGGTGAATACGATTGCACGGTATCAGAAACCCCATCTAATCCTACGGCTCGCCTGGCGAGGTTCTATTCTCTGATTGAGGCAGTCAGGGCAGGAATACAATTGCCTCCGGCAATGATAATCAAAGCTTCTGATTTTCCTGATAAGGAAGAGGCATTAGAGCAGATACAGGCAAGTCAACAAACGCAACAGATGCAGGCAAAGGCGGAAATGGACTTAAAGGCGCAGGAGTTGAAACTTAAAGACAAGGAGTTGAATATCAAAGGACAGGCGGAATTATTGAAGGCAGGGCTAAGGGAGAAGGAGATTGGTAATGAATAATAAATTATTTAATGACCGAATAGGGAGTTATAATAATATTAAAGTTCATTTTACGTTATTTGGAAAATCAAGAGCTATGATAAATTCGTTTTTATGGCGGATAAGAAATAAAAAGAAATTTATGAGATATGCGAAAGAATTAAGAAAAAATTACATAACTTCATCTATTTTGCTTAAATGAATAAAACCCTAATCTGTAAATCTTGTGAAAAAACGGTAAAAGTCAATAAATACCAGATAAAAAATCCCGTGGATTATACTTGCGCGAAGTGTAGAGGGATAAAAGGCGTTACTTTACTTAATGCAAAAATAAAAGGAGAGGAGTTAAAGGCAGAAGTTTTAAAATAATTTAATCTCGTCTAAACGAGCCGTTTAATCGGGTTAATCTTACATAGTCTGTAAGATAACCCGATTTTTTTTATATCCTCTTGCCGGTTTAGGAAAGAACTGGTAGTCGGCCTGAAAGACTTTTAAAGACAAGGAGCTATATGGACGGCCTGAAAGTCCTAAAAAAAGACAAGGAGAAACAAATGGAAAAATTGACCGTGGAACAGTGGAATGATTTGGATGTAGCAGAAAAAGAAGCAAGGGCAGAGGAAATGCCGGAAGAGTTAACAACACCTAATAAAGAACCGACAGCCGCAGAGTTAAAGCAGCAGTTGGCTGACACCAATAAGCGCATAGCAGAATTGGAAGAAAGCCATAAAAGAGAGACTGGCGGTTTGGCGTTTGATTTAAAACAGGAACGCCAAAAAAGACAAGAGTTGGAACAGCGACTAAAAGGAAAAGGCTCAGGCGAAGAAGAGGACCCCCTTAAAGATAAGGCAGATGATGAATTTATTACTGCCAAAGATTTAAAGCTTCTTCAAACACGGCAAGAAATACAGGCAAAAAAAGAACGCCAAGCAATGTTGCAGGAAAGAATGGATGAGCGGATGGATACGGATGAGGAAAGGATGGTAAAACTCACCGCGCCCGATAAAGACGGGAAACAACCGGAAGAATATCCTGTAACTTTTGCCGAGGCTGCAAAGGCGTTTGAGAAAATAGCCGGAAACGATAAATCTCTCTGGGAAGATATTTTCAGAGAGGCATTACGTCCACGGGGCCGGCCTGCCGAGAAACTCTATCGGATTGTTTTGTTGCAGGATGCCAACTTATCTAAACTCATTACACAGAAAACACGGGAAAAGATTGTGCAGGAAATTACCAATAAACCAAAAACCCCAACTAAACTCGGAGGCGGAGGAGGCGGCAAGGGAGAAATTGACCTTACTAATATAGGAGACAAAGAGCTCCTTGAGGCAGTCAAAAATTCTCCTGATGCCGTAGACAAAGCCCTGGGTAAAACCTAAAGGAGTAATTTATGGAAACTGCTTTTGCAACTGGTGATAATCTCACCAAAAAAGTTTGGGGCGCGAAGGTAATTGTTGAGGCAAAGAAAGACATTTATTTTGATACTGTAACCGGAGAAGGCGAGAATAATGTTATCCAAACCAGAATGGAACTTCTAAAGGAAAAAGGCGATAGAATTACAATACCTTTAAGGGTTCGTCTTACTGGTGAAGGCACGGATACTGAAAACGCCGACCTCGAAGACAGTGAAGAAGAGATGACTTTCCATGATTTCTCGGTGAGTTTAATCGAGAAAGGCCACGCAGTAAAAGCCAAAAACAAAATATCCTTACAGCGTCCAGCTTTTGATTTACGAACACAGTTCAAGGATGGATTAAAGGATTGGCTTGCGGAGTATATAGATATTGCAACAGTTATAGTTCTTTCTGCATCTCCGACAACCAACCGGGTAACCTATCCTAATGATGCTACTTCAACTGGAGATATTGAAGCTGCAGATACGATGTCGGTAGCAGTAATACAAAAAGCACGAAGAAAAGCACGTTTAGCAAACCCTAAAATAAACCCTATAAACATTAAAGGAAGACCATTTTACATTATGCTTATGCACGATTATCAGTCTAAAGCATTAAAGGCTGATACTTCCTGGACATCAGGCCAATATTACGCCGCATTAAGGGGCGAGACTAATCCGATTTTTGCAGGCGGGTTAGGTAATATTGACGGGGTTATCCTCAAGGAATATGAGAGAATCAGGACTTACAATACTTGGGGTGTAGGTGGAAATTTAACAGGCGCACGTGCTTTATTGTTGGGTGCTCAGGCAGGAGTTCACGTTTATGGGCAGTTACCCCAATGGTATGAGAAACTATTTCAATATAACCGTATCCCTGGCGTTGCCTGTGATATTATCTGGAAGGCAGCCAAGACTGTATTTAATGCTGAAGATTTTGGTGTGATAGCTGTGGATACTTACATTAGCGAAGACTAAGGAGGCTTAAATGTTTAAAAAATTGTTTACATTTATAGCCGTATTAGTCTTAGCTTTTGTGATGATTATGCCACAGGCTCAGGCAAAATACGGTTTAGTGAAATGGTATTTCGGTGTTTACGATGAGAATAACCAATTAGTTACTGCTACTACAACGGTAAATGTTTATACCGCAGGAACAACAACTAATGCTACTATTTACTCCGATGAAGATGCTACTGCAAAAAGTAATTCCTGGGATATTACTGACGGAGAAATAGTTTTTTATTCCAGTGCTACTTCTTTAGATATTCAAGTAAATGCGGGTTCGCGCGGGGCAATAGTTACGAGCGTTACTTCTGTTTCCGCGCATCGCATCGAATTGCCTATTCAAGGAGTGGGAGTTCAACGGAGTTTACCTTTACCTATCTTATTATTTGCCGATTATAACACCGGCGATTTAGTAGATACTGATGAGACTCCTGGAATTGAAAAGCATAATTTAGGGTTAGCATTGGAATGGTCGGATGGAGAAGCAGCTGAAAAAGCCACTACTACTTTTAGAATTCCTTACGATTATTTATCGGGAGGTTACTTCAGAGTATGGGCTGATGAGGCAACTGGAGGATCAGGGACCGCAGGCAGGACTGCTCTTGATTTTGAAGTTTTGGTTAATAGAGATAATACTGCTTTTGATGCGGCCGCAACGGACCAAACACCTGTAGCTTTATCGGGAAACCCGGGTTCTCCTGAGGAATTAACTTTGACGGTTACGACAGATTTTGCAAGTTTAGCTGCCGGAGATTTAGTTACTTTTAAACTCTGGAGAGACGATACGACTTACACTGGAACATCAAGCACTGAAGTATACTATGTGGAATTCGTCTATACTGCAAAACAGTAAACAAAATAAGACAGGGGAGCGGTTAAAACCCGCTTCCTTGTTTTTGTTTTTTTTCCTTTTCATCAGTATTCTTGGG
>Ga0315282_10016659_pt1 | contig 10720 bp, 7 predicted proteins | sample YL17G07_20_MG_FD_203693 | JGI IMG/M metagenome (GOLD analysis project Ga0315282, IMG submission 203693) | Sediment microbial communities from Yellowstone Lake, YNP, Wyoming, USA - YL17G07_20 | ecosystem: Environmental > Aquatic > Freshwater > Lake > Sediment | place: USA: Wyoming | collected... | reverse complement strand
TGGACGGCGAGTTCCACGTAAAGACCGCCTACGTTGCCGGCACCCCACACGTCGCGGTGAAGGTGGCTTCGGGCTTCTACGACAACGCGAAGCGCGGCCTGCCGACGGGTTCCGGCCTCATGATGCTTTTCGACGCCACGACCGGCATGCCGGTGGCGCTGCTCCTCGACAACGGATACCTGACGGACGTGAGGACGGGCGCTGCCGGCGCCGTAGCGGCCGAGGTGCTGGCGCCCTCACGGGTGCGCACGGTCGGCGTGATCGGGTCGGGCGTGCAGGCGCGCCAGCAGGCGATCTGCCTGCACCTCGTGCGGCCGTTCGAACTCCTGATTGCGTGGGGCGTCGACGGCCCCGGGCTCGCCCGTTACGTGCGTGAAATGCGCGAGCGGCTGGACGTCGAAACCGAAGTTGCTGCGGATGCGCGGATGGTGGCGCGCGAAGCCGATGTGCTCGTCACGTGCACTCCCTCGCGCGCGCCGATCGTGTCGGCCGACTGGCTGCGTCCCGGCATGCACGTGACCGCGCTCGGCTCCGACGGTCCGGGCAAGCAGGAACTGGACGCACGCTGCCTGGCCCGCGCCGACCTCGTCGTGTGCGATCGCCTGGCACAGTGCGCGCGGCTGGGCGAACTGCAGCACGCGCTGGCCGCCGGACTGATGCGGGAAACGGACGTGCACGCGGAACTCGGGCAGGTCGTCGCGGGAAGGAAGCCCGGCCGTGCGAGCGACACGCAAATCACGATCGCCGATCTGACGGGCGTCGGCTTCCAGGATACCGCGATCGCCAGCCTCGCCTACCAGCGCCTCGCCCGCTGACAATTTTGAAAATTGGACCTGGTCCAATTTCAGCTGACAATTCTGAAAACTGGACCTGGTCCAAAGTTGGGGTACGCAAAAACGGCCCCGCGCACGGGTGCGCGGGGCCGGTCGTCTGGTAGGAAATTTATGAAGATGGTAGCGGTACGGGGATTCGAACCCCGGTCCCGTGGCTGAGAACCACGTGTCCTAACCCCTAGACGATACCGCCACTCGCCAATGAGAACCTCCCATTTTACGCACGCCGAAAAAATCCTGTCAACCGGCTGAGCCGCACCATGCGGCCGCGGGAGGGCCGGGAAAAAGCGCAGGGGGGGGTTGAAACCGGCATGACCGAATGTAGAATCGGTCATTCCCTGGAGAGAACCGATGCCCGATGCCCGGCGACCCTTTGCTGGCGTCTGCGTGGCCCTCGCCGCACTCGCTGTCGTTTACCTGCTGCTTCCCGTCTTCGCGCAGCAAGCCGTCCCGCAGGCCGTCTACTCCGGCTTGCGCTGGCGCCTGATTGGCCCTTTCCGCGGCGGCCGCGTCAACGCCGTCAGCGGCGTCCCCGGTCAGCCGAACACGTTCTACTTCGGCTCGGTCGGCGGCGGCGTGTGGAAATCGATGAACGCCGGCCGTACCTGGACGCCCATCTTCGATTCGCAGCCGGTCGCCTCGGTCGGCGCCATCGCCGTCGCGCCGTCCAATCCCGACATCGTGTACATCGGCACCGGCGAAAGCGACATGCGCGATTCGATCGGCTACGGCGACGGTATGTACAAGTCCACCGACGCCGGGAAGACCTGGAAGCACATCGGCCTGGACGCGACGCGGCAGATCGGGCGGGTGATCGTGGACCCGAAGAACCCGGACATCGTCTTCGTCGCGGCGCTCGGTCACGCCTACGGCCCAAGCCCGGATCGCGGTGTGTACCGGTCCGCGGACGGCGGCGCCACCTGGCAGAAGATGTTGTACAAGGGGGATGGAGTGGGCGCCGTCGATCTCGCGTTCGATCCCGGCAATTCACGGGTGATCTACGCCGCGCTCTGGGCCACGCGCCGGCCGCCCTGGTACATCTACGCGCCCTCCAACGGTCCGGGCGGTGGCATCTTCAAGTCGACCGACGCCGGGGCCACCTGGCAACCGCTGGCGACGGGCCTGCCGACCGAAGGCGTCGGGCGCATCGGCCTGGCGGTCGCGCCGACCAGCGCGAACCGCGTCTATGCGATCGTCGACGCGAAGGACGGCGGACTGTATCGATCCGAAGACGCGGGCGCGACGTGGACGAAGATCTCCGGCGACAACCGCGTCTGGGGACGCGGCTGGTACTTCTCGAAAGTCGCCGTCGATCCGAAGAATCCCGACATCGTTTACGTGTCGAATACGTCGCTCTACAAATCGACCGACGGCGGAAGCACCTGGACGCCAATCAAGGGTGCGCCCGGCGGCGACGACTATCACCAGCTCTGGATCGATCCGGCCGACTCGAACCGGATGGTGCTGGGCAGCGACCAGGGCGCAATCGTCACCGTGGACGGTGCCGCGACGTGGAGTTCCTGGTACAACCAGCCCACCGCGCAGCTCTATCACGTGGCCCCCGACTATCGCTTCCCCTACTGGTCGACGGGCGCGCAGCAGGACAGCGGCGCCGTCGGCACGCCGACGCGCAGCCTGCACGCGGTCATCTCGATGCACGACTGGACGGGATTGTGCGCGGGCGGTGAAAGCGGCTACACGGCGCCCGACCCGCTGCGGCCCGAGATCCTCTTCGGGGGCACGGTCACGCGCTGCAACGTCACGACGAATGTCAGCGAGAACGTCTCGCCCGAACGCCCCGCGCGCACAGCCGGCGCGGCGTCGGGTGCCGCGCCGTCTCCGGCCGGTCCGTTCCGGCACGCGTGGACCCAGCCGCTCGTCTTCTCGCTTGCGGATCCGCACGCGCTGTATTTCGCCAACCAGTATCTCTACAAGACCGTGGATGGCGCGGCGACCTGGACGCCGATCAGCCCGGACCTCACACGCGAAGATCCGGGCGTGCCGCAAAACCTCGATGCCGCAGCGGCCGCGGATGCGCCGGCCGGGAAGCGGCGCGGCGTCATCTACACCATCGCGCCGTCTCCAGTGCGCGCGCCGCTCGTCTGGATCGGCACCGACGATGGGTACATTCAGGTGACGCCGGATGACGGCAAGACGTGGCGGAACGTGACGCCGCCCGCGCTGACGTCATGGAGCAAGGTGACGATGATCGAAGCGTCGCACTTCGACGCGAACGAAGCGTACGCAGCGGTGGAGCGTCACCAACTGGAAGACTACGAGCCCTGCATTTACCGGACGCGCGACGGGGGCAGGACGTGGCAGCGCGTCACGAACGGGCTCCCTGCCGGCGTCTACGTGCAGGCCGTGAAGGAGGACCCGGTGCGCCGCGGGCTGCTCTTCGCGGGCACCGAGCGCGCCGTGTTCGTCTCGTTCAACGACGGCGAGACGTGGCAGTCGCTGCAGTTGAACCTGCCCGCCTGCTCGATGCGCGACCTCGCCGTTCACGGCGACGATTTGATCGTCGCAACCCACGGGCGCGGATTCTGGGTGCTCGACGACATCACGCCGCTGCGTCAGGTGGACGAGGCGACCACGCAGGCCGCGGTGCATCTTTTCAAGCCGGCGGACGTCATCAACATGCCGCCGGGCAACGAGGACGGCACGCCGCTGCCGAAGGACGAACCGTTCGCGGAGAACCCGCCTTACGGCGCGATGATCGACTATTGCCTGAAGACGGCCCCATCAGGTCCCGTCGTGCTGGAGATCGAAGACGCGTCCGGTCAGACCATCCGTCGCTTCTCGAGCGACGAACGTCCCGCGCCGCGCAATCCGGCCACGCTGAACATCCCGGCGATCTGGGTGCCGGTGCCCGAGCCGCTCTCGGCCGCGACCGGCATGCATCGCTGGGTGTGGGATCTGCGCGGCGCGGCGGCCGCGGGCGGGCGCGGCGGCCGGGGCGCGACGACCGGCGCGGGTGGAGGCGCCGAACAGGCGCGCGGGCGCGGTGTCGCGGGCGGAGGCGCCGGCGGTGCGGCCGCAGCGGGAGGAACGCCGGCAGGCGCCGCGCAAGCCGGTCGCGGAGGCGGTGCGGCGGGCGGCCGCGGCGGCGCGCCGCTCGCGCAACCGGGCACCTATACCGTGAGGCTGACGGTCGACGGGAAAACGTACACGCAGCCGCTCGTCATCAAGCCCGACCCGCGCAAATAGCCCGGGGTCAGGTCTGAAACCCTCGGTCTTTTCACGCCTGACCCCGGGTGCCAGGCGCGAAAGCAGTGAGATAGCCCGGGGTCAGGTCTGAAACCCTCGGTCTTTTCACGCCTGACCCCGGGTGCCAGGCGTGAAAAAAGTGAGGGTTGCAGACCTGACCCCCACAACCGTGAAAAAAGTGAGGGTTTGAGACCTGACCCCAGTGGCTGATGACGGGTGGGCCCGACCAGCCCGTCAAATTCGGGTACCATGGACCCATGCTGCGATATCTTCTGATTCCGGTCGTCATTCTCGCCGCCGCTTTCGGCACCGTGTACGTCGTCGCCGGCCGAGCCGCGGCACCTGTCATCCAGATCCACCAGCCGGGCAAGCTCGTCGGACAGGATTCGACGCTCGACGTCAGTGTGGAGGCGCCGCGCGCCGCGTTCCGCTCGCTCGACATCACGCTCGAGCAGAAGGGCCGCAGCTTCCCGCTGTTCTTGCTCAAATCCACCACCGACGCGACCGTCAAGCAGGAGACGCCCGACCGCATCCGCATCACTCGCTCGATCGGCCGGCGCGCCATCCCCGAGTTGCGGGCCGGCCCCGCGCGCGTCGTCGTCACCGCCAGCCGATCGGTGCTGCGCGGCCTCCGTACACCGCAGGCAACCGCCACGCACGACGTCGACGTCCGGCTGACGCCGCCGCGCATCGGTGTCGTCTCGGCGTTCCACTTCATCAACCTCGGCGGCTCAGAGATGGTCGTCTACCGCGTGACCCCTCCTGACGTCCAGTCGGGCGTCATGGTCGGCAGGGAGTTCTATCCAGGGTTCCCGGCCTCGGGCGCCGGCGTGACGAACGCGGATCCGAGCCTGAAGGTCGCGTTCTTCGCACTGCTGTACGATCAGGATCTCAACACGCCGATCTCGCTCTACGCCCGCGACGAGGCAGGCAACCAGGCGCATTCGGGATTCGACAACCGCGTGTTCGACAAGAAGTTCATCCGCAGCCGCATCGAGATCAACGACGCGTTCCTGCAGCGGGTGGTGCCGGACATCCTGGAGCACTCGCCCGAGATCCAGCCGGCCGCGAACAACGACCTGCTGGCCGACTTCCTGAAGATCAACGGCGATCTGCGCCGGATCGATACCGACAAGATCGTGAACATCGCGAAGCAGACCTCGCCCGAGATCCTCTGGAAGGGGCCGTTCATCCCGCTCGGCAACGCCGCGGTCGAATCCAAGTTCGCCGATCACCGCACGTACTACCACGACGGAAAGGAAATCGATCAGCAGGTGCACCTCGGTTTCGACCTGGCCGTGACGACGAACATCCCTGTCCGCGCGGGCAACGACGGCAAGGTGCTGTGGGCCGATTACCTCGGGATCTACGGCAATTGCATCATCCTGGACCACGGCATGGGCGTGCAGTCGCTCTACGGCCACCTCTCGTCGATTGACGTCGGCCCTGGCGACGTCGTCAAGAAGGACCAGGTGATGGGTCGCAGCGGCATGACCGGCCTGGCTGCCGGCGATCACCTGCATTTCTCGATCCTCGTCGCGGGGCACCCGGTCAATCCCGTCGAGTGGTGGGACCCGCACTGGATCGAGGACCGCGTGATGCGCAAGCTGCGTGAGGCGGGCGCCGGGACGTCGCCCACGCCAAGCCGGTAACACCAACCCACCGTTTACACGCGCCGTCCGCTGTGTTATTGATGGGGACGGGTCTCCTTCGGCCACAGCGCAGATACGGTGTGAAAAGCGCCTGCCTCCGTCCGACCTCGCCGGCGCACGGGACCGAAGTCCCGTGTTGCCGTCACACGCACAGGGTTGAAGCCCTGCGCCACGACTGGTTCCCTGCTCGCTACTCGCCCTTCGACTCGCCTGCCTGCGTGCTCGCTCAGGGCAGGCTACTCACTACTTCCTTATGACCTGGCTTCATCGCTTCACACAAGTCGTTGTCGGGGCGACGTTCCTGCTCGTTATCGCCGGTGGCCTCGTCACCAGCACCGGCTCGGGCCTCTCGGTGCCCGATTGGCCGACCAGTTACGGGTGGTCGATGTTCACCTTTCCGTTATCCAGGTGGGTGGGCGGCATCGTGTACGAACACGGCCATCGCCTGATCGCGAGCATGGTCGGCCTGCTGACGATCATCATGGTCATCGCGTACTGGCGGACGGAACCGCGCAAGTGGGTCAGGTGGCTGACGGTGGTGGCGCTCGGCGCCATCGTCGCGCAGGGACTGCTCGGCGGCCTGACGGTGCTGACGAAGCTGCCGCCCGCCGTGTCGGCCGCGCACGCCGGCCTCGCCGAGATCTTCTTCGTGCTCACCGTCGCGCTGGCGGTATTCACCTCGCGCGGATGGGCGGTCGCGTACGACGACGGCCCACGCGCGGTCGGATCGGCGCCCGCGCTCGCAGCCGATCGCGGGCTGCGGCGCCTGTCGGTCGTCGCGATCGCCGTCGTCTACGTGCAAATCCTGCTGGGCGCCGTCATGCGCCACACCGGCGCGGGGCTTGCGATTCCCGACTTTCCGCTGATGTTCGGCCGGCTGCTGCCGCCGGCCGAGTTGCTCGCCATCCCCGGCGTCGCGATTCATTTCGCCCACCGCGTGGGCGCCCTCCTCGTTGCGGCATGCCTGGCTGCCACCGCCTGGCGCGTGGTCGCGCGCCACGGCGATCGGCGCGAGATCGTGCGGCCGGCGCTGCTGCTGCTGGCGCTGGTGGTGCTTCAGATTACGCTGGGCGGTCTCACCGTTCTCAGCGAAAGAAACGTCGTCATCAACACCGCGCACCTGGCGGTTGGCGCCCTGATCTTCGCACTGACCGTCGTTCTGGCACTCCGCGTGCACCGGCCGCATTTCGCGACGGGCGTGGTCGGAGCCGCGTCCCGGCCCACAGCCACGCGCGTGCCTGCGGGCACGACGATGATGGAGAGGAACGCCGAATCGTGACGCCGTCGACTGCGGGCACTGACGATGCCATTGCCGCGCGAACCGGGGGCGCCGCACAGATCGTGCCGCTCGCCCTGCCGCGCGCCTGGGATGTCGCGGCCGACTTCATCGCGTTGACGAAGCCGCGTCTCAACCTGCTGGTCGTCTCCACCGCGTTTGCCGGCTTCTACCTCGCCAGCGACCGCCCGCTGTCGCCGTGGCTGCTCTTCCACACGGTCATCGGCACCTGGTGCGTCGCCGCCGCGGCGGCGGCCTTCAACCAGGTGTACGAATGCGACACCGATGCGCTGATGCGACGAACCTGCCGGCGGCCGGTTCCCGATGGCCGCGTGGCGAGGCCGGCCGCCCTGCAGTTCGCGTGGCTGCTCGCCGCCGCAGGTCTCGCGCAGCTGGCGCTGGGCGCCAACCTGCTGGCGGCAGGCGTGGCGCTGGCGACGCTCCTGTCCTACACGCTCGTCTACACGCCGCTCAAACGCCACACGGCGCTCTCGACGCTCGTCGGCGGAATTCCGGGCGGGCTGCCCCCCGTGATCGGATGGACGGCGGCGCGCGGCTCGTTGTCGGCCGAGGCGTGCATCCTGTTCGCGATCGTGTTCCTGTGGCAGATGCCCCACTTTCTGGCGATCGCATGGATGTGCCGCGATGACTACCGGCGTGCAAATATTCCGATGCTGCCCGTCATCGATCCCGAAGGCCGGGTGACCGCGATGCAGGTGGTTCTCTACAGCGCCGTCCTGGTGCCCGTCAGCATGCTGCCCGCGCTGAGCGGCCTGGCGGGAACCACCTACGTGGTGTCGGCACTCGTGCTGGGGCTCGGGTTCTTCCTGCTCGCGGTCGGCTTCGCGCGCGCCCGCGATGTTCGGGCGGCACGCCGCCTGTTTCTCGGTTCGGTGGTGTACCTGCCGCTCGTCTGGACGGTCATGCTGTTGAGCCACTGATACTCGGTTCCTGGTCCTTCGTCCTTGGTCCCTGGTCCCCGATCCCGGGGGCAAGAACCACGGGTCAGGAACCAGGGACTAATATGGATTCGATGCCGGTACAGGATCTCGAGACTGAAGCGCGCTACGGCGAGACCGCCGTGGCACCGGACGCCAGGTCCGCCGTCGACGTGACGCATGTGGGGCATCGCTACGGCGACCGTCGCGCGCTCGGCGATGTCAGCTTCAGCGTGCAGCCGGGGGAGATCTTCGGGCTGCTCGGTCCGAACGGCGGCGGCAAGACGACGCTGTTTCGGATCATCTCGACGCTGATGCTGCCGGAGAAGGGCACCGTGCGGGTGTTCGGCGCCGACGTGGTGAGGGAGCCGGCGGCCGCCCGCCGCGGCATGGGCGTCGTCTTCCAGGCGCCGGCCCTCGATACGCGGCTGACGGTCATCGAGAACCTGCGGCACCAGGGCCACCTCTACGGCCTGCACGGCGCGGATCTGTCGGTGCGTCTGAGCGACGCGCTGACGCGCGTCGGCCTGGAGGATCGCGGCCGCGACATTGTCGGCCGCCTCTCGGGCGGTCTGCAGCGCCGCGCGGAACTGGCCAAGGCGCTCCTGCACCGGCCGCCGCTGCTCATCCTGGACGAGCCGAGCACCGGCCTGGATCCCGCGGCGAGACGCGAAATCTGGCAGCACCTGCAGAAGCTGCGCGAGCGGGACGGCACCACGATCATGCTCACGACGCACCTGATGGACGAGGGCGCGAGGTGCGACCGGGTCGCGATCCTTCACGAGGGGCGACTGGTGGCGATCGGCACGCCGGACGCGCTGACGCGGGCCATCGGCGGCGACGTCATCATGATCGCGGCGCGGGATCCGGCCGCACTCGCGGAACGAATCGCGCGCCGGTTCGGCGTGCACGTCGAGATGGTGGACCAACGCCTGCGCCTCGAGCGCGAGCGGGCGCACGAATTCATCACGGACCTGGTGGAAACATTCCCGGGCGAGATCGACGCGATTGCTTTCGGCAAGCCGACGCTGGAAGACGTGTTCGTGCACCACACCGGGAAGAGACTCACGGAGTGATCACGGGTGCTTGGTGCTGGGTGCTGAGTGCTTCGTGCGGTGCTGGGTGCTGAGTGCTTCGTGCGGTGCTGGGTGCCCGGTGCTAGTGCTGCTGACGCAGGCAGCGCTCGCGCAGAACACGCAGCACCGGCTCCGCACGTAGCACGTAGCACGGCACATTGCACCTAGCACCGCACATTGCACTTAGCACTTAGCACCGAGCACTATTCCCATGCTCCTCGCCACCTACACCCTCTGGCTTCGTGAGATCGTCCGCTTCTACCGCGACCGCAGCCGCGTGCTGGGCGCGCTCGGCTCGCCGCTGGTGTTCTGGTTCCTGATCGGTTCGGGCCTCGGGCGGTCGTTCCATGGCGGACCCGGCCAGCAACCGCTGCCCGGTGGCTACCTGCAGTACTTCTACCCCGGAACGCTGGCGCTCATCCTGCTGTTCACCGCCATCTTCTCGACGATCTCGATCATCGAGGATCGGCAGGCGGGCTTTCTGCAGGGTGTGCTCGTCGCACCCGTGCCCCGCTCGGCGATCGTGCTCGGCAAGATCCTCGGCGGCACGACGCTCGCCGCCATCCAGGGCGGCATCTTCCTGCTGCTTGCGCCGTTCGCGCACGTGACGGTGCGCCTGGTCGATGTGCCGGCCCTCGTTCTGGTGATCCTGCTCGCCTCGTTCGGCGTGACGGGTCTTGGCTTCCTGCTGGCCTGGCGCCTCGACTCGACGCAGGGATTCCACGCGATCATGAACCTGTTCCTGATCCCGATGTGGATCCTCTCGGGCGCGCTCTTCCCCGCCTCGGGCGCGGCCGGGTGGATTCGCGCGCTGATGATGATCAACCCGCTCACCTATGGCGTCTCGGCCCTGCGCGTGTTGTTTGCGGGCGGGGCGGTCGCAGGCGAGCCGCCGTTGGTGGTGTCGATCGGTGTGACTGCGGCGTTCGCGGGTGTGATCCTGGTGGTCGGCGCAGCGGCCGTACGGCAGCGGCGGATGCAGCCGGTGTAATCACAGGGCCACTTTGGTCGTTGGTTGTTGGTGGCTTGTTGTCAGTTGTTGGTCCCGGTCGTTGGTTGTTGGTCGGTGTCGTTCGTCGGTGGCCGCAATGGGCATAACGGTTCTCCCGACGTTGAACGCGATCTTGAACGGCACCGCGGCCGTCCTGCTGGCCTGCGGCTACGCGATGATCCGGCGGCGGCGCATCAGCGCGCATCGTGCCTGCATGCTTTGCGCCTTCGCCGCGTCGGTGCTCTTTCTCATCTCCTACACGGTCTACCACGCCCAGGCCGGGTCGCATCCGTTTCCCGGCCACGGCCTCGCACGCCCTGTCTACTTCTCGATCCTCATCTCGCACGTGCTGCTCGCCGCCCTCATCCTGCCGCTGGCGATCGTCACGCTCACGCGCGCGCTGCGCGCGCACTACGCCCGGCACCGCCAGATCGCGCGCTGGACGTTCCCGTTGTGGTTGTACGTCTCGGTAACGGGCGTGGTGATCTACGTGATGCTGTACCGAATGACCTGGTAGACGGTAGTCGGCCTGTCGGATACGGTCGCCGCAGATGCGGATGAGCGCGTCTGCGGCACAGGCCGTCTACTCGTCTGTGACTTCCGTTTTTTGGCGTGAATTGGCGCCGTCTCGGGAATTCGGAGGGCGCGCAGGGATCGGGGGCCCCACCGCCCGAGCCGGGCTCCGCGGGCGGGGAGAACTCCTCGCCGTGCGTCGTCGTCCGACCTTCGCCCGACGGCTGGCGCGAC
>Ga0315282_10016658_pt1 | contig 10721 bp, 10 predicted proteins | sample YL17G07_20_MG_FD_203693 | JGI IMG/M metagenome (GOLD analysis project Ga0315282, IMG submission 203693) | Sediment microbial communities from Yellowstone Lake, YNP, Wyoming, USA - YL17G07_20 | ecosystem: Environmental > Aquatic > Freshwater > Lake > Sediment | place: USA: Wyoming | collected... | reverse complement strand
ACTGTGTCATCAATCTATCCCCAGACAAGAAGAGAGTCTTCACTGAGACATTCAGGGTGCTGAAGCCAGGGGGAAGATTCATGATCTCAGACATTGTCCTGACGAGAGAGCTTCCGAGTGCCGTAAAGGAGTCCGTGGAGGCATACGTTGGCTGTGTCGCCGGAGCAATCAAGAAAGAAGAGTACTTACAGACCATTAGACAAGCAGGATTTCTCGAAGTGCAGACGGTTGACGAGACACCTTTTCCCGCCGAAGACATAGGCAACGACCCGACCGCCAAGGAGATCATCAAGAAATCAGGACTACGACGCGACGAGATACAAGACCTTGCAAGTTCAATTCTGAGCATGAAGGTCTGTGGAATCAAACCAAGAGAGAAAACATAGCAGGCAAATCCACCATTCAGCGATCCGCGTACGGAATCAGTGCATCAGTCCAACCATTCCAGCGCGCGCTAGAATCCTGTAGTTCTTGCTTGTTTCTAGTAGTTGGAGAGGAGAGGTTCGGGAGATTCATTCCCAACAATCATCGTCCGTTTCGTTTTCGTCGTTCGTCAGAGCTGTGTGTGGATGTCCTGGCGCGCACACACATTTTTTTACTGTAACGACGAACGACGACGGTTCAAATTACGACGGCCCGCACCATGCTATACACACACAAAACTACTGTGGTAAATTCAACACTCGAATCTCATGCACGCGCGTCAGAGAATACACACATAAAAGAGACCCCTTATCTCCTGCTCCCGACTTCTCCAATCGCTAGGAGAAGATTCCATAGCAAGAGATGCTTTGACATGTTGACAGAAAGGTCCATGGAGCTGAAGCATGTTTGAACATTGATAGGAACATTGCCCTGATTACTGGCGGCGCCACAGGCATAGGGTTAGCCCTAGCTGAGAAGTTTGTTGAAGCAGAAAGTGAGGTGATAGTGTGCGGGCGCCGCAAGAGCCGGCTACAGAAAGCAAAGCACAAGCTACCGGCAATCCATATCAGGCAGTGCGACGTTTCCGTCGAATCAGAGAGAAAAGATCTACTCCATTGGTCAATAACACACTTTCCACACCTTAACATGCTAGTTAACAATGCTGGAATTCAGCGACAGATAGATTTCGCGTCACCAGCAGCATCCAGGCCGACACTCGCCAAGGACGATGAGGTAAACATAAACCTCTCCGCACCAATACGCCTTTGCGGCCTATTCACGCCCAAACTCATGAAAAGGCAGAAAGCCGCCATCATAAACATCTCATCGGGACTAGCGTTTGTACCAATCGCCACGATGCCAATCTACTGCGCAACCAAAGCAGCCATCCACTCCTTCACAATCTCACTACGCCACCAACTCAAAGACACGACGATCAGAGTGTTTGAGGCCGCACCTCCAACCACCGACACTGAACTCGACCGCGACTTCGCCGGCGAACAGGAAGCCTACCGGGGAATCAGCCCCAAAGAAGTCGCCGCAGCAATAATAGAAGGAATAAAGGCGGATAAGGAAGAGATAATCATAGGCGAAGCCCAAGGACTTTACGCAGCAGCGCAGCGAAACCCAGAAGCCATATTCAACCAACTAAACAGCTAGAAAGCCCGCACCATTCTATCCGAGACTCTTTCGAGTCTGAGAAAGTGCAGGCTAGAGGTTTGAGCGCGCGCTTTGGTCTGAGCAACGCGTGTCATTTCTATATGCTTTGAGTGGTGTTCACTCAGAGACAGTCCTATTCTTCAATATGTAGGCAATGAGAATCGCTTCGACAAAGATGTTCCCTGCTGCAAATAGTGTGGCAGATCCTAGGTGAATTGAGACCAAATAGAGTACTAGAAGGCCAAGTAGCACCCAGACAAACACAAGGTTCTTCGTCTGCCTGACCGGATTAGTTGGCAGATGGCTCCTCTTTCTGCTTGCTACGTAGAGATAGACGCCGATCGCTATTAAAAATATGCTGCTCCAGCTAATGGCCATTGCCCACCAGAAGAATAGATTCTCATAAGGCATTCTCATTTTCTCCTTCAGAACCTGCAGACCTTGTAGAAGAACACCTTACCTACCTCTACCAGGAGCAGGTACGTGGCAACCATCAGTATCAGCAGCATCCAGTACCCCGTTGGAAGTGCCACGAATTTCAGTAGCTTACCAAGGGGGGTGAATGGAACCAAGGTTCCGAACGCAACGCATGAGAGAGTGAGAATAGTAAGCCATTTTCCTGGGCGACTTGAGAAGAACGGAATGCGCTTTGTCCTTATCACGAATATCACCAGAACCTCAGTCCAGAACGACTCCACGAACCATCCGCTCTGAAAGAGTTCCGGCGTAGCAGCGAATATGAAAAGCATGATACCATAGGTGAGGAAGTCATATAGAGAGCTGAATGGGCCGAAGAAGAGTGTGAACTTTCTCACGAAGTTCACGTCCCATCGCCTCGGCTTTCTTATGTACTCCTCGTCCACACTGTCAGTTGGCAGTGTCATGTTAGCCACATCGTAGAGCAAGTTCATGAACAGTATCTGCATGGGCAACATCGGCAGAAACGGAAGAAAGAGCGACGCTCCTGCAGCGCTAAACATGTTACCGAAATTGGAACTTGTACCCATCAAAATGTATTTCATGGTGTTGCCGAAAGTTTTCCAACCTTCCATGACTCCCTCCTGAAGAACTGTCAAGTCTTTGCGCATGAGTATGATGTCTGCTGTCTCCTTTGCTACGTCAACCGCATTGTCAACGGATATACTGACATCCGCTGTCTTCATAGATGGAGCGTCGTTAATACCATCGCCTAGAAAACCAACTACGTGCCCGTTATTCTTCAACGCGTTCATTATTCGATCTTTTTGAATAGGAGTCACTCTGGCGAAGATGTTTGCTTGTTCGACGATTCTTGCAAGTGCATCGTTCTGCATCTGAGCGATTTGGCTACCGAGGACCATACCTTCGATCTTGAAACCTAATTGATCGCAAACCTTCCTCGTAACCAACTCATTGTCACCTGTTAGGATCTTCAACTTGATCCCGGCAGCGCTCAATCGTTGCATGGATTCCGTAGCAGTTTCCTTGGGTGGGTCGAGGAACGCCACAAACCCTAGAAATATCATGTCACACTCGTCATTGACTGAATATACTGCCTTGTCCTCTTTGACTTTCTTATATGAAACTCCCAAAACCCTGAATCCTTCAGAGCTCAAATCGTGGTACAGTTGCTCTATCTTTCTTCGTGACCCTTCTCCAAGGTCGAACGGGTTGCCGGCAAGTTCACAGTAGGAGCATGCTCTGAGAATCTCTTCGGGCGCACCTTTCGCAACTAGAAATCTCTGTCTCTCATATTCGACAACAATCGAAATGCGCTTTCTGAAGAAATCGAACGGGACCTCATCTATTTTCAGATAACTCTTGACGTCGATCTTTTGGTGTCTAAGTATGGCTTCGTCCAGCGGGCTTTTCAGCCCTGTTTCGTAGTAACTGTTGAGATAGGAATATAGTAGAACCTTCTCGTTGTCTTTACGCTCCGCATCTACATGTAAAACAAGAGCTATCTTGTTCTCAGTTAACGTCCCTGTCTTGTCAGTACACAGCACGTCCATGCCTCCAAAACTCTGAATTGAAGCAAGACGTTTTACGATGACGCTTTTCTTCGACATCGCCAGTGCACCCTTTGAAAGATTTATGGAAAGAATCATCGGCAGGAGTTCGGGAGTCAGGCCCACTGCTAACGCCACAGAGAAGAGAAGGGACTCGAGCACGTCGCGCTTGAACAGCGCATTTATGAAGAAGACAAATATCACGAGAGATAGCGTGATCTGCATTATTAGATAACCGAATCTTCTGAGTCCTCTCTCGAACTCTGTTTCAGGTTGTCTTGCGCCAAGCTTTCTGAAGATCTTTCCGTACTCTGTAGAGTTCCCAGTTCTCACCACGACTGCGGATGCCATTCCACTTACGACAGACGTTCCGAGGAAAAGGCAGTCATTCCATTCAGTGATTACTGAACCTTTTTCCTTCGAGGTTGCGTGCGTTTTCTCCACTGGGAAGGATTCGCCTGTCAATGCTGATTGATCGACGAACAGATCTTTTGCAGTAATCACTCTCGCATCAGCGGGAACTATGTCTCCAGCAGAGAGAGAAACCACATCTCCAGGAACGACTTCAGAAAGCTTTACCTCCTGCTTAGCGCCGTCTCTGAGAATAGTTGCTGTGGTCGGCACCTTCTCCCTAAGCATCTCAGCAGCTTTCTCAGCCTTAGATTCCTGATAAAAGTCAAGAAAGACGCTTACGAGCACTATAGTGGATATGATGGTAGTGTTCGTTACCTCTCCAAGAAAGCCCGAGATCAAGCCAGCCAGCAGAAGTATGATTACTAGGGGACTTCTGAAGTACATAAGGAATTTGACAATAGCGGTCCGCTTCTTTTTCTTGACGAGCTCATTATGACCGTAGATCTCGAGGCGCCTCCCTGCCTCTTGAGAGGTGAGTCCCGACTCAGAGGTACTCAAGCGAACGAGAAGTTCGTCAATCCCCAGACTCAGAAGTTCATCAGTGCTCGCCACTGATTGTACCCTGTCTGAGTTTTGATTCGCACTGGTCTTCTCGAGCACGCTCATTCAGTTCGCCAAGCTGAGTTGCACTGTTTTATCAGCCAGTCTCAATCTGATATATAAACGCGGAAGAACACATGACTGGGCTACGAAGCAAAGTCGCGAAAACAGATAAAGCGCGCGTAAATGATAGAACTACGGCCGGCCTGATGAGCGCACTGATATCGCATGTGATTCTTTACCGAGTTGATGTTCACGCGCTACTTCAATGCGCGTCTTGACTAGTGCCTTAACCGTAATCTCGACGTAGATGCTTCGGTACTTCCAGTCAGGGCAACAATCTTACATACCAGGCCTTAACAGAACTAGTTGCAAAGCTCAAAGGGTGTGCCCCTTGTCTTACTACTATCTGCCCCGCCCTCCAGTCAAAGTAGAAATCCTTCCACCAAAGCAGGAGTTCTCTTACCAACCTCCCCCAGAGGAGGTCTTGGTTGAACAACCACCAGAACTCTACTATCTTCCTCCACAAGAGGTTCACTACGTTGAGTCGCCACCACAGCGTTACGTGTATCAGCCTCCTCCACAGGAGTTCTACCTTCAGCCTCCCCCTCAGGCCTACTACTACCAACCACCTGCGCAACCTGTCCCCTACCAGTCCCTCCCTTCCCAAACGTCATATGCCATGACACCACTCGATCCGTACCAGGTCTACAATGAACCCTATCCTCCCGCGTACTATCCATATCAGTCCACCTCAGTTTCACAAGTCTTCTCGCCGGATCTTCGATTCCCTCCAGCCCCATACACTGTACGAACTGTTCCTTCATCGACCAGAATCTACAACCCACGAGAACTACCCATCAAGAGATAGACAGCCCATCCAGCTGAGCGCTGCTTAAACGCAAACAGTGAACTCAGCGAGCACTGGGCGAGCCTTCGCGAGATCGAAATGAAAATGTCAATATTCTCAGACAGATGCAGGAAAGCTCAAGCAAGAATGCATGAAACAGGGATCGATTACCTGTTCGTTTCTGTCGGATCGGACATGTTCTACCTTACTGGATACTCAAAGAAGCCTAGTGAACGCTTGACTCTTTTTGTCTTGCCGAAGGACGGGGACCCGAGCATGGTGACGGCGAAATTTGAAGCTGCAGGATTGGCTAATGTAGATCAATTCTATACGGTGTGTACTTGGGATGACGCGGAAGACCCCATGACGATCCTCCGCACACTAGTGAATCCAGACAGGAAGGCCACAATTGGAATCGACGACCAGATCTGGGGAATATTCGTCTTGAGAATGCAGAGTACCTTGCCCGAAGCAAGATTCGTGTCCGCGGGGCCCGTCCTTTCACAATTGCGCATAATCAAAGACTCTCACGAGATCAGCAGACTACGAGAGATGGGAAGAAAGATGGATAAAGTCTACGAAAAGGTCGTCAAACTTCACTTTACAGGTTCCACAGAGTTAGATCTCGCAGAACAGGTTCAGGAAATCGTGAAGGATCAAGGACTGAAGCCGGAGTATCATGCTGGGATTGCAAGTGGGCCGAACGGAGCTTCACCTCACCACTCTACATCCGACAGAGTAATGGAAAAGAGCGATGGCGTCTGGATGGAGCTAGGTTGTGGAGGTCATGTGGACGGCTATTGGGCAGACAAAACTCGTTCTGTACAAGTGGCACCTATTACCGACATGTTCAGGAAGACCTACGAGATTGTGAGGGAAGCACAGCAGAGTGCCTTTGAGGCTATCCGTCCAGGTGTAACATGCGAAAGCATTGATGCAGTGGGAAGAAAGATCATAACAGAAGCTGGGTATGGTGAGTGTTTCTCCCATCGCCTAGGACACGGCTTGGGCTTAGATATACATGAGCCACCGTACATAGTGCAAGGCAACACTATGCGTCTTCAGGAAGGCATGGTCTTCAGCGATGAACCTGGGATCTACCTTCCGGGAGAGTTTGGTATAAGAATCGAAGACATTGTCGTGGTAACAAAGGACGGGGCCGAGAGGCTCTACGATTCAACCCATGAATTGATTGTAGTCAAATGATGCGCAGATCAATGAATTGTAGTGCTTCCTTGAGAGAACTAATTCGGCCGTCGGGTTTGATCTCAGAATCTTCTATTGATCTCGTGGCTCTGCTGAGTGCAAATAGAGAGCCCGGTTGTCTTCTGAATGCCTCAGGAACCTCATGTTCAAACAACAATGCTCGCATACCTGCCTGTTTGGCTCCCCAGACATCGCGTTCAGGGTCATCCATGATGATTGTTTCCCACAGGTCAAAGGTTACGCAGATAGGAGATGTCGATCTCATTTCCTACAGCTTCCTCGTTTCCGGTTCGGCGATTGACTCGCATCGCAATGTTCGATGTCTCCAGCTTCCAATGGCCATTGAAGAAATAAGAGTCACCACAGGGCATAATGGTCTACCTGGGACAACAAGTACCATAGGCGTTCTAGACGAAGATTCCTTTGAAAAAGTGAGTGGACGAAGTGGATACGTGGCACAAGATTGTTTTTGGCAACTGCAGAGACATGCATGAGATTCCATCCAACTCGATTCACTTGATGGTGACTTCTCCGCCTTACTATAATGCTCCATTTGATTATCCAGGTTTCTTCAAGGATTACGAACAGTTCCTACAGTTGATTGGAGACTTCTCAAGGGAACTGTCCAGAGTTCTGGCTCCAGGAAGAATCGCAGCCTATGTAACAGATGACATGCTCGTCGAAGGAAAGAAGTATCCTGTTGTCGCTGACGTTACGAGGATCATGATTGAGAACGGTTTCAGATATCGTGACAAAATAGTGTGGGTGAAACCAAAAGGTTACAGTAGAATCAGCAGAAGAAGTGGCGTTGTTCTACAGAACCCGTATCCAATGTACTTCTACCCAGACAATATACAGGAGAGCATCCTGATCTTTCAAAAGGGCACGTTCGACTACGGATACGCTCGGAAACTAGATCGCAAAATAAGGGTCGATTCAAGAATAGATACAAAGGAATACAATGAACATGAATGGTATCTCACAGTATGGAGAATAACGAACGTTCTGCCACTGCCACGGAGACCTGAGATAGGAATAGCCGCCTTTCCTGACGAAATTCCTCGAAGATTGATCAAGCTCTTCTCCTATGTTGGAGAAACAGTGCTCGACCCATTCCTCGGATCTGGCACAACCATGAAGGTGGCAAAGGAGCTGGGTAGAAACTGCTGGGGCTACGAAATTGATCTAGAACTCAGACCCGTTATCCTCAAGAAAATCGACTACAAACAGCCAGCATCTAGCAAGGCCGAGTCAGTTGAAATTGTCAGGAGAAATGACGCGGGCAGATTTCGAAGCTCCCTGCAAAAGAGAGTAAGCAGCAAGAAGTCTGTAACGAAAGGTAGGCTAGGATTTCATCAACCGAATTAGGAGGCAGAACAATCGGAACAACAGTAGGAGTCGAAATGGGGCAGATCTGCCCCTATCCAATAGAGCTTGTATAGGCCTTTCTTCTTCTAGCTTGTATGATACTCATGCAGATCCGTCTGTGGGAACAAGGCAATCTGAAGCCCTCACCTCTCGATGATCTCAGGGCCAACTTCAATCGTCCAGCTTGGATTGATATTACTGATCCAACCATTGGAGATATGCAAAGTGTTGCCGACGCCCTAAGTATTCCGAGACATGTATTGATTGGGAAGTTGCGTTCAAACTATCCCCATGTCGACACATATCCGGAATATGTGAAGATCTTTGCCTGGCATCTGACCTCTTCTTTAGAAGGAAGGGAATCTTCGTATCACAAGAATCCAGTGATAGTGCTCGCCAACAGGAATTGCGTGGTCACCATATCACATTCTAGAACGAATATCCCTGAAACGATCTCCAACGAACTGGGCGAGAAAGGACTCACAGATCTTTCTCTGCGGGCAAGGGTCATCTATCTTGTAATGAGGTATCTGCTAGAGCGATACGAGCATTTCGCTGAACAGTTCGAGAGAGCAGCAGAGAAACTTGAAGAAGCGATCCCACCATGGCCTCGCGACTTCTACGCGGAGTCGTTCAACATAAGGAAAGATGCGAGTCGCTTTCTTAGACTGCTCAGACATTTCAGAACGCTGGTTGAATCTTTACCGAAAGGGAGGTTTTCTTTGTCTTTTACAGAGGAAGAGATGCAGCTCTTGGACACAGTATATGATCGAGCTGTAGGAGCCGAGGAGACCACGGAAATGTCCCTTGAAATAGTGAAGGATCTTATCGAGATGCACTTGGATACTGTTTCTCACGACATGAATAGGGCCATGAGACTGATGGCTGCTATTACTTGCATCGTAGCCATTCCATCTGTGATTGGCGCATTGCTCGGAATGAATCTGATTGATGTTCCATGGCCTTGGCAGCTTTGGCAGGTTACTTCAATCGGTGCATCAGCCGCCATATTGTTAGCGGCCTACTTCTATAGAAAAGGATGGCTTAGAGGCACCTAAGGCGGTCTAGTGATAAGAATAGAACTGAATCTCGTTAGACAAGAGAATATCTCCACTGGCAGAACGAGCGGACGCAGACAGGGTCCCAATAGATCTCAGGGTCAGTTCAGAAGCACAGGACCCCGTCGGATTCTAGAACAAGATCATTCAGAGTCGCTGCTCCAACGACTCTTGCGGAGCCCACGAAGTTTCCTCTATCGAGCCCTAACAACATGCAGCTTTGCTCGCAAACCAAGAGCCTCACTCCAGTCCTAACAGCTTGATCCATGACTTCCTTGAGGCTAGGAAAGCTTCCTACCTTGATCTTCTCCGCCTCCCCTTTTTTCAGCGCTGTGACTCCCTTCATGACAAAGTAGATGGTCGCGTCAAGATCCATGGCCCTCGCGGTGCTTGCAAGAACAAACGGGGCATACAATCGCTCCGGAGTATCTACCCCACTGGTCTGAACATAGAGAAGTTTCTTTCTAACTTCAGGCATGCTCCATCCTCCGTCGAGAACACTCAATCTCCTTGAAGGAATAGCAAATAAGCAAATCGCTTACCTCCCTTCAAATCAACAATGGCTGTGTGTTCTTGTCTATCGAGCGCAGGCGCAGTGACTAACGCAACTGAAACCACCCTATGTGGAAAGACAGATGAGTAAGTAGCGACGCTCGTTACCCACTCACCGATTGAGGTGGCAGAATTGCAGAATGTGTTGAAGTCTAAGTTGAAGCGGGGGGAGGTCACCTTTGGAGTCACACTTGGAATAGGAAGTCCCGAAGTCTCAGAAGCGCTGGGCAACTTGGGCCTGGATCACATTATGTTTGATATGCAGCACACCAGTCTTGACACTGAAACCGTTCAAACGATGATTCAGGCGATAAGCTACTCGCAAAGTGTGCCAATGGTTCGAGTGATATCCAACGATCTGGGCCTGATTAACAGGGCCTTGGACATAGGAGCGCACGCAGTGATTGTCCCGCTAGTGAATTCCAGAGAGGATGCGGAGAAGGCTGTGCGTGCCTCAAAATATACGCCGGAAGGAATAAGAAGCTATGGTCCCAGGCGCCCCCAATTGAGAGACCCAGATTATGCCGAGACGGCAAACGCTGAAGTCATGATCATCCCGCAGGTGGAGACAGAACTGGCCTTGCAAAACCTAGAAGATATCGTGACTACAAAGGGGATAGATGCAGTCACTGTGGGGCCTAACGATCTATCAATGTCACTTGGAGTCTTTCGACAATTCGAGAGTCCGAAGTTCCTGAAAGCCGTAGAAAAAATCGTTTCGACATGCAGGGCTCATAACGTTTTTCCAGGTCTCTTAGCTCCAGCCGGACCAGTGGAGACGAGTATTCAGCAAGGTTTCAAAATGATCCAGCTAGGAGGCGACTTGGGCCTGCTAGCAGAAAACGTCGCAAGGATCTTGAAGAATGCAAAGAGTAAGGTAGATGCTGCTAGGCGCGGCTGACGCAATTCAGATCTCGGCCGTACTGGGTACGTTGTTACGTGACGAGAGTAACAGTTTTTCTTATGAAACTCAGTTAGGTGTTTAGAGGCAAGTTTGCTGAAGTAAGCGATCTAGTGAAGCTGATCCGGAAGAAGTATGGCGTTCTGATATCTCCTTGACAAGGCTTGTGTAGATTTGAGTGACGAATATCTCTGGGCCATAGACTCGAAGGGACGAGTTCTTGGCAGAAGAACCAGGGCTGAGTCCCACGAGCGAGGCTT
>Ga0315282_10016657_pt1 | contig 10721 bp, 10 predicted proteins | sample YL17G07_20_MG_FD_203693 | JGI IMG/M metagenome (GOLD analysis project Ga0315282, IMG submission 203693) | Sediment microbial communities from Yellowstone Lake, YNP, Wyoming, USA - YL17G07_20 | ecosystem: Environmental > Aquatic > Freshwater > Lake > Sediment | place: USA: Wyoming | collected... | reverse complement strand
TATAGTCCCCCAGCTTCCCGGACAGGGTGGAACCGTGGGTTGCTGGACTGCGTATCACCATACAGGTCCAATCATGGGAAACACTTCGACGGCGATGATCCGGATGGAGAGGCTAAGGAAGGAGTATGACGACCTCGTGGCTGTCGCTGACCTGCACGTGACGATCCCCGAGGGGGAGATTTACGGCCTCATTGGGCCCAACGGGGCAGGGAAGACCACGACCATCAAGATGGCGTGCGGTTTGCTCGAACCCACGGGCGGCAAGGTATTCGTCTCTGATGTCGATGTGCACCAGGAGGCCGAGCGCGCGCAGCAGTTCATCGGTTATCTCTCGGATTTCTTCTCCGTGTACGAAGACCTGAAGGTTTGGGAATACCTCGATTACTTCGCGCACGCTTACAAAGTGCCGGAAGCTGACATCCCCGCGCGTATCGACAACGTGATCCAGCAGGTGGCGCTGGAGGTGAAGCGCGACGCGCTCATCAAGGGCCTCTCGCGCGGCATGAAGCAGCGGCTGGGAATCGGGCGGGCGGTCATCCACCGTCCTAAGGTGCTCTTGCTGGACGAGCCGGCCTCGGGGCTGGATCCCAAAGCGCGCCTGGATTTGCGCAATTTGCTTCTCTCCCTCCGCGCTCAGGGAACCACCATCCTGATCTCCTCGCACATCCTGACGGAGCTGGAGGGCTTCTGTACCTCCATCGGGTTGATGGAAAAAGGCCGGATGGTGCGCAGCGGAACCATCGAAGAAATCACCGCAGCCGAGAGCCAATACCGCGTGGTCCATCTGAGCTGGTGGGGGGATTCGGCGGCTGGCATCGAAGCTTGCCTGAAGGCTAATCCCAAGATCTCCGGCTTGATGCTGCAAGATTTGCAGGGGGTGTTCAAGTTTGTGGGCGACCAAGAAGAGCTGGCCGCGGTCTTGAGCGGCTTGGTGTCCGGCGGTGTACGCGTGGTTTCTTTCGGCGAGGTGAAACAGACGGTCGAGGATTTGTACATGAAGCTTTCTCGCCATGAGGTGATGTAGTGCTGGAATTCTGGCGCAATCCTGAATTCGTGCGGCATGCGCGGGCAGAACTGCGTCCGGCGCGAGCCGTCACGGCAGCGGTTGTGGCGATGGTGATTTGCGTGCTCGTGGGGCTGACCTGTTGGTCCTCCGAGCATGAAAACGTCCGCGTTTTCTTCCGGACGTTTTACGCCTGGCTGGTGGGCATCCAATTTGTGGTGCTGGGAGTCTGGAGCGCCGCTGCTTGCGGACAGGCGATCTCCCGCGAGCGCGAGTTGAAGACCTATGACTTCCTGAAGACTACGCGCCTCACTTCGACAGAGTTGATGGTGGGCAAGATCCTGGGCATGCCCGTCCTGGCCTACTTTGTGGTGGCTTGCTCCATCCCCGTTTCGGTGCTGTCCGGGATTCTGGGTGGTTTTTCTCTCCGGGTGCTGGCCGGGACTTATGTCCTGCTGCTGGTGTTCGCGCTCTTCTTCAGTCTGGTCGGCCTTTGGGGTTCGATGCTGATGGAAAAGTCGAACGTGGGAGCCATCGGGCTTTTGGGACTGCTTCCCAACGGCATCGCCCTGGGGTTTGTGGACAGCTCATTTCCGGGATTCGGCGCCCTTAGCGTCTTTCCAGCCATCTTCTCGCTTCACGGCTTGAAGGAAATGGAGGTGGCGCGCGTAACCCCCAGCGTCTTCGGAGTGCAGGTTCCGTTCTTCTTCCTGACCATTTTCCTCTACGTCGTGTTCGGCGCCTGGTTCGCTCTGATGCTCGCGCGCAACCTCAAGAAAGACCTCGAGCAAATCCGGCTTCTTTCCAGATGGCAGGCCGTGGGGTTCGTGGCCTTCCTCAACGTGCTGTTCTTTGCTTTCCTGGACCCCCGGCGTGTGCTGACGGAAGTGAAGTGGGGAATGACCAGCCCGCAGCAAGTTTCAGTGCTGGTGGTGGGCTTGAATGCCGCGATCCTGTTCATAATCGGAGTCGCCACCCTCACCTCCCACGAAAGATTGAAGGTGTGGTGGCGAAGGTGGACGGCCGGTGAAGAGTCGTACCTCGCGGAGTATGGGTTGCCGTGGCCTTGGCTAGTGCCTGCGGCGGCGATTGCTTATGCGTTGCTGGCGGCTGAGGCCCTGGGAATGCTGCGAGTTCTTCCCCTCAAGGAATGGCAGCTGGGGAGAGGGGCGGTACAACTGCTGGTGTTCCTGATTTTCACGACGCGCGACGTGATGTTTCTCCAGTGGTGCGCGCTCACGCGCATGAAGCGACCGATCGTCAAAGGTTTCCTCTACCTTTGGCTCTATTACACCGCGGTGGGCGTCAGCGCGCTTGTCGCTTCGATCGTGTCCACATCGGGCAACCGTTACATCGTTGCCCTTCTCACGCCTTACGGCATGTTCAATTCTCAGGAGGTGTGGCCGAGGTTTGCGCCCGAAATCTGCCTGGGAATGGTCTTGCAGGTGGGCGTCATCGTCTTCATCCTGAAAGTCATCACGAAACGCCTGCAACGTCCCGCTCTGGTCCCCGCATCTTCGGCGGTCTAGCCTGCCTTTTTCGGCCATAAGACTTTGGTCATTTTGCTGTCAGCCCGCTCCCGGCGCTTAGAAGCGGAGCAGGTAAGAGAACTTGACGAAGAACTGTTTCGAGTCGTTCATCAGGCCAGTGGTGGGAATGATTTCCCTGCCGGCAGCCGTCGGCATGAGTTCATGGTTATGAGAATTGCCGTTGTAGCCGACGTACAAGGCCGTGAAAGGGTTGACGAGATACGTGAACAGGAAATCGGCGTTCAAGTTCTTGGTGGTCTGGAGAGAAGTCAGGGCGGGATTAGCGAGAATGGTGTCGTATTGAAGAATGACCCGCAAGGAAAGCTCGCGGTTGAACTGCCAGGTCACCTTCGAGCGGATGATGTGGTTGTTGAAAATGCTGGCGCCGGTCGCGCGATTGGTGAGCCGCTCCAGGAAGTAGGTGTTTTCGACGCGCAAGGGTTTTGATGGCCACAGGGTCATGTTGATGTTGCTGCGAGTGAGTTCCGCCAGCACCGGTTCCTGGCCGTTGCGAGGAACATAATTGATCTGTGATCCCTGAGAGAATATCCCTTTCAGGGTGAACTGTTTGAGGACACTCGTTTCGAAGGAGACCCCGCCGCGGTGGTGGGAGTACATGCGGTTGGCCGGGAGCGTGGCGAAATCCTTGGGTCGCAGAAGCTCGCGATCGTGGATGAAGTACAATTCGAACATCGTCTGCCCCGTGAGCTCCCAGCTCAGGCTGTAGTCCTGGTACATGTTCAGGCGTGTGCCGCGGTGGTCCCAGACGGGGTTTATGAAAGCATTGGGTCCCCAGGCGATCAGGTACTTGCCCTCCGGGCGGAAGCGGTAAATGGCCAACTGACCGAGGTTTCGCATATCCGTGCCGAGGGGTGGCCGGCGAATCGTGTGGCCCAGCGTGTCCGGCCGTTCGGCAGAATCCTCGGTGATGAAGCCGGTCTGGGTGACAAACCCCGGACTGCGGTCGTTGTAGGCGAGGTTGTAGTAGAGCTTTCGGCTGTTGCGCCGAAGCTCGGCCTTATAAGCAGGCCCCGCGAGGGTGCTGCCGTCCGGCTGCCGCGTGGCGCTCGCCACCCCCTGCGCACTTGCCAGCCAGTTCCTGCTCACCTTGAACCTACCGTCCACCCCGCCCACTCGATTGAAGCCGCCAGCAAATTCTCGGTCGGTGTAGATCATGCCCACGGCGGATTGCCGGAAGATATCGCGGCTGATTCGGAAGACAGCGAGATTCGCCTTCTTTCCAACGAGCGGATCGCTTGGGGGCACGATCTTGCCGGGCGCTTCGTCATTGGCCACCAGAGCGCTGAGGGCATAGGGGCCCTTCTTTCCAGTCAAGCGGACGCCGAATTGCGGATCGACGATGCGCCGGCTGAAGAACAGATTGATGGGGGTGTCGAAGTAGTTCGGGTTCTCGAGGAAGAAGGGACGCTTCTCAGGGAAGAAGGCCTCGAAGCGCCGGTTGATGGTCACCTGGGGCTCATCCGATTCCACTTGCGAGAAGTCAGGATTCGCCGTCACGTCCAGCGCGAACGTGTCCTTGAGGACGAACTTGGCGTCCAGGCCGCCCGTGGGGTCGGCGGCGCTGCTGATGAAGCGAGGCTGGTCGGGGTCGCGCTGGTCCAGGGCACGGTAGGAGCGCGTGAACACATAAGGAATCAACTGCACGTTGCGCCCCGGGGAAATGTCCTTAAGACCATGAAGCGTAGCTTCCTGATTCAGGCGCCCCTCAATCCTCGTCGAGACCCACGGCCAGGTTGCCGATTCGCTCACGCGCGGAATCCAGCGAATGAAGACAATTCCCCAAGTCTGCTCCGGCGTGGCGGGGAAGCGCAGGCTCTTGAAAGGAATGGCCATCCAGACCACGAAGCCCCGGTCGGTGAGCTTGCCGCGGGAGCGCCAAACCGTGTCAAACGAACGGTCATACTGGTTGCGCAGGCCTTCCGTCCAAAGGCCATCCATCTGGTAGCCGAGGGGATTCACGGTGAAGACAAAAGCGCGGCGCTGATCGTGATAGGTGTCAAGGAACAAGTCGAGGCGCTCGTCGCCGTAGAGATTATCGCGAGTGTCCTTGTGGGCCCGGACCTTATTGGGTTCGGAATCGAAAGCGACAAAGATGCAGTAGAGATTCTCGTCGTCATACCCCACATAAACCTCGGTGCGCTGGGAGGAAGGCTGGCCGTCGCTGGGCAGCCTCTGGATGAACTTATCTACTTTTGCCAGGCGGCCCTCCATTGCGGGGCTGGGCTTCATTGCCAGAAAGTCTTGCAGGGTTGGTGGTCGGTTTACCCGCGGAATGCGTAACTCCGGACGAGGGTCAGGGAGTTCAGAAGCTGCACACAGAGACGCCACAGCCAGCGCAAACGCCAGCGTCAAAGCAGAGCTGTTGTGGCCAGTCGCGAACATGAGGAAGTGTTAGACCTTGTCGAGAGCTTGGCCAAGGTCCGCCTTGAGATCCTGGGCATCTTCGATGCCTACCGAGATGCGGATCAGCCCATCGGTGATGCCGAGGCGCTGGCGTTCTTCGGGCGGCACGCTGGCGTGAGTCATGCTGGCGGGGTGAGAGATCAGTGTCTCAACCCCGCCCAGACTTTCCGCCAGGGAGCAAAGTCGGACGGACTTCAAGATGGTCCGCGCGCACTGAAGCGAACCGGTCTCGAAGGAAAGCATTCCGCCGAACCCGCTCATCTGCTTCTTGGCCAACTCATGCTGGGGGTGAGAAGGTAGACCAGGATAATGAACCTTCTTGACTTTGGCGTGGTTCGCGAGGAAGTGGGCGATGGCCATCCCGTTTTCGTTGTGCTGGCGCATGCGGACGGCCAGGGTTTTCACCCCGCGCAAAACCAGCCAGCTATCCATGGGGCCCAGCACAGCGCCTGCGGCATTCTGGATAAACTTCAGGCGCTCAGCCAGTTGGACGTCATTGAGGACAATGGCGCCTCCCACTCCATCGCTGTGCCCGTTCAGGTACTTCGTCGTGCTGTGGATAACGATGTCCGCGCCCAGCTCCAGCGGGCGCTGGAAGTAGGGGCTCATAAAGGTGTTATCGACCGCCAGGAGCAGCCCGTGCTGGTGGGCCAGTGCCGCTCCCGCGGCGATATCCGTGATCTCCATGAGGGGATTGGTTGGTGTTTCAATGTAGAGCATCCGGGTGCTGGGCAGGAAGGCGCGCTCGACCTCGTCCAAGCGGGTGGTCTTGACGTAGCTGAACGTCAACCCGAAATCTTTGAGCACCCGCTCGAAGAGGCGGAAAGTTCCCCCGTAGAGGTTGTCGGTGGAAACCACGTGGTCTCCCGCCTTGAAGAGAGTCATCAAGGCGTTGATGGCCGCCATACCCGAAGCAAAGGCGAACCCGCAGCGGCCGTTCTCGAGGGCAGCAAGATTGCGTTCCAGAGCCGTGCGGGTGGGATTCGCAGTGCGGGCGTACTCGTAACCCTTGTGTTTGCCTAGCTCCTCCTGAACGAACGTTGAGGTCTGATAAATGGGAACGATAATCGCCCCGGTGGCCGGGTCGGGTTCCTGACCAACGTGGATGACGTCCGTCGCGAATCCCATGATGACTCTCCTCGGCGGTTCCCAATTTCATCGGGACAGTCGCCGACCGCCGCTACTATGGCGGAGGAACCTGTTGGGAACACGCCGCTGCGCAAAAGCCGTCCCCCCAGGCGTATGCAAGGACGAACGTTACGCTACAACGGCCATGCAAATGTGCCCAGCGAAATTATCGGAGTCTGCCAGTTTAGTCAATCCGAGAAATTCGTGGGGATTTGAAGCATGGCCTGGAATCGGCAGCTTCGGTATAATGGCGGTGTCGTGACGCCAGGATGGTGAACTCAGCGACTTAAGATCGTTAAGCGGCGAGGAGAGGGGAGAATCCTGCTATGGATCGATCCAGGCAGAACAGACAACGCGCTCACAGGTGGGGCTTGGCCTGGGCAATATGCTTTTGGCTCTGCATCTTGCCAACCCCAGCGAGAGCCGATTCCCTGGAGTGGACGAGCGTCCATGTGCTGGTGAAGGATGCTGAGACCGGCCAGCCTATCCACCAAGCTCATTTGACTCTGCAATTCCGGAAGCCCGGAGGCAAGCTGAAACTCTCCAAGATGATTTCTTACAGCGCTAAAACCAACAGCCAAGGCCGCTGCAGGTTCACCAACATTCCCAAGGGTACCATCCGCCTGATGGTGACTGCCGAACGACATCAAAGTTTTGGCAAGGAGGTAGAACTGGAGCAGGATAACCAGCTCATCGAGGTAAACCTCCGCAAGCCCCAACCCTTGCTTTAAGTCGGGCGTTCAACAATTCCCTAGAGGCGAGAAGCGCGCTACCCCAATTTCAGCCGCAACTTTTTTTTCATTAGGAATCTCCAACCGACCCAACTCGATTCCCAAACCTGTGCTCCTGAGACTTATTCCGAAATTTCTTCCAGAATCATGAGGCGAGCGGCGACAAAGTTCCACTTGGAAGCGGCGAGGTGTTAAGCCCCCTTGAGGGTTGCTTAACATTGGTGCAAAGAGCTAAAAGCGATTCAGTTTCGGAGTGTTACCTTTAATGGAGGCCTTCTTTTCCACAAGCTTTTCAACAGATCTGTTGAAAAGCCAAGTTCTCCCTCCCGCAAAAAAATCGCGTAATGAAAGCAAGCACCGCGGCAATCAGGAGATCAAATTGCTCGCCTGCTGAAGAGGCAGACTGCACACCGACTTGTGGTGCCGGAAAAGAGCATTAGGGTTTTCTCAGGAACGAGAGGCTTCCCCACACTCTATTTCTGTTTGGTTTCGGCGGCGGGCTTGGGAGTCAGGCCCGGTGGCAGCGCTGATGCTGAAGGGGGAGCGAAGAACTCTTCATCCATCCAGATGGTAGCTTTTTTCTTGAGGTCGTCCAGCGTTGCTTCCAACTTCTGTTGGCGAAGTGAACTTTCAATTTGCGCCGAGACGTCCTTCGATTCCGGGCTACGGTGGCCTACAACCTGAATGAAAGCCAGGAGTTGTGGGAGGTCGGCGATGTCCGACACCTCACCATCTTTGAGTTGAAACGCCGCTTTGTCCAGGTCGGGGATCAACCCTCCATGCCGGACGGTGCGTGGTTCAACATCAATCACAACTTCGTTGGGAACCTGAAACTCCTGGGCCAGCTTCTTCGCGTCGCCGCCGGAGCTCAGGGCTTTGCGAATGGCCTCCGCGCGGGTTTTGGCGTCCGGCGGAGCCAGGCCCGGCGTTCCTTCTTTGGCGCCTTCCGGTCTCTTGCGGATCACAACCTGCCTGACTTGCGCCTCTTCAAACTCGTTTTGGTGGGTTGAGTAATACTGGCTTGCCTCTTCGGGGCTTACCTTCACCCGACGGGCCAACTCCTCGTATTGCGCCTGGGCAAGTATCTGCATGCGCTGCATAGCCAACTGATGCTGAACGCGGGGGGAAGAATCCAGGTGCTGGTTCACCGCGCCCTGAGATAGCAGGATCATCACGGCATATTGTTCGCCCACTTGCCGGCGGCCTTGTGCCGCGACCTGTCGCTGACCTTGGGGGTTGAGATTGCTGATGACAAATTCCAAGTCGGCCTTGGTGACCTTCTGTTCTCCAACTCTTAGGACAACCTTGTCCGGCGACGCTGAGGCGATGCTGGTCGCGGCGCTCAGGGGGGCGGGCGGTGGGTTTTGCGTGGAGTTCGCTTGCCCGTAGACTGTTCGGGCCACCAGCCCTGATAGGATGAGTCCTGTAAGGCCTACACACGCGCGTCCTATTCTACTGTGATTCATCGGACCTGCCTTCTCTTGCGAATTTGCCGCAGATTATCAACCCATCCTAACATGAAGCTATTGCGGGAGGAAATTGCAAAGCCAGGGTGTGCGGTGGGACTGTTCCCGATCGAATCGGGACCAGTGAGGAACCCTCTCCACAAACCTGCGGCTCACGGCGCTCTGGGGGGGTTGCCGTGCTATGGCCTTGGAGTGGAAGGGTAAGCCGCTCAGCGGCGTACCCCCAAGACCAGATGGGGCATCGTGTCGCGCCCCTGCAACTGTCGTGGGCTCCCGCTGCTCAGAAAGTGGCAAGCGTGTAGCGCGGACCTGATTTGTAGGTCCGCGGTTCGTTCACCGAGAAAGCCGCAGACCTGAAGTGCAGGTTTGCGCTGCCTTACTACCTCACTTGGGCGGAACCAGTGTTCGGCTTCTGCGCGGCCCTAGTCCTGGCAGTTCTACAGTTGGGCGTCCGATGGCGTTGGGTTGGGCCGTTGCTGGGGCAGTGGCCGGATTTCGGCGGTTGAGATGGGGTCTATGATGTGGGAAGATTGACTCTCTGGCGAGAGTCCAGGCTTGGCGTTATGAACAACTCCTCCCGTGACAGTCGGTCACCGTTGGGACTCTTCCCTGGCCGCCCGGCATGGCGGTTTAGGCGGGTCGGCCTAAGCAAGAGTTAGGCGGATTCATTGTTGCTCGCGGGCTGCTAATCTAGGATCACTGAGTGCAGATTCACGAATTCATTTGGGCGGCAGATCGAGTTGATCACATAACGCGTCATGGAGTTCAGCCCGAGGAAGTCGAGGAAGTTTGTTTTGGGCGAGCACTAATTCAACGGGCGAAGTCGTCCGGAACAAATCCCGTCTATTACATACTCGGGCAAACAACATCCGGGCGGCATCTTTTCTGCGTTGTTATTCAGTTTCCCTATGGTAAAGGTTTCCCGGTCACGGCCCGACCGATGACTCGGAAAGAAAAAGAGCGATACAACCGATGGAAAAAACAATAAAAATGCAAAGGCTACCGGATACCGATTCCGTCGAAGAATTGGCTGCGTTCTGGGACAACCACGACCTCACGGACTTCGCGAACGATCTACAAGAGGTAAGCGAACCCGTGTTTGTGCGCGCAAAAGGCACGTCTCTGAGCATCGAACTGCAACCTGCCGAGGCTCAACATCTCAAGAAAATCGCGCGCTCCGAGGGCGTCCAAGAAGCCACCGTTCTTAGGCAATGGATACTTGAAAGACTTCACGAGTTTTCCTCGACCCGACGACCGCCTAACAAGGCGTTGCAGCCGACGGCGCGAAAACCACGCCGCGGCTGATCGCTGGAGACCTTAGGTCGGCCGCCATGGCGGTTAAGGTGGGTCGGCCTAAACAAGAGTTAGACACACTTTTCAAGAGCTTGCGGCTTACAGTTGCGGTACCGTAAGGAGTGAGATGGCTGTACCAAAACTTCTTGTTACACGTTCGGATGAGGTTATGAGCGGCGCCGTCGTGTTTGCGGGCACCCGGGTGCCGGTGCAAACGCTTCTCGACTACCTCGAAGAAGGGGATACGCTCGATCATTTCCTGGAGGACTTTCCGACGGTGAGTCGCGAGCACGCGGTCGCGGTTCTGGAGTTGGCCAAGGAATCGGTCTTCGCGCATGCGGATTCTCCTTGATGAGTGTGTCCCGCGCCGGTTTAGGCGGATCGGCCTCAACAAGAATTAGACCTTGGGGGACTACAAGCTTAGAATCAGGGCATGCATTTTGAATGGGACTCTGCCAAGGCTGCGAAGAACCTCCGCAAGCATCGGGTTTCGTTTGAGGAAGCTTCGAGTGTTTTCTATGACCCCTTGGCAGTGACGGGTGCCGACCCCGACCATTCGAAAGCTGAGGAAAGGCTGGTCACCTTTGGCATGTCGTCGGCAGGCCAGCTTCTCGTTGTATCCCATACTGAGCACGCTGAAGCAATCCGCATCATCAGTGCTCGTATCGCAACTCAGCCTGAAAGGCGCATCTATGAAGAAGGTTAAGTCCACATCCGATGAACTTCGCGCGGAGTACAAACGCTCTGACTTCAAGAAGCTTGAGCGCGGTAAATACTACGAGCTGACTAGAGCAAGCTCTAACGTCGTAGTGCTTGATCCTGAGGTTGCGGCTGTCTTTCCAAACTCCGCCGCGGTCAATAAAGCGCTGCATTCTCTGGTCGAAGTGGCCGAGAGGGTATCGGGTCTAACATCCGGTTCCAGACGACCGGCCCGCCTTCGGCGGTCCGGCGGCTGAGCACCGCAATCGTGGGGGTGCCTGGTCTTAGGCCGCCCGCCCTGGGGGTTTAGGCGGGTCCGCCTAAACAAGAGTTGGACGCCAGACATGAACGACCTGCACGAATCGAATCGCGCCTGCTGGAACGAATGGGCGGAGTGGTGGCGCCGGAAGGCCGACCAGCGCGACATTTGGCGGGAGTGCCACCGCGA
>Ga0315282_10016655_pt1 | contig 10722 bp, 9 predicted proteins | sample YL17G07_20_MG_FD_203693 | JGI IMG/M metagenome (GOLD analysis project Ga0315282, IMG submission 203693) | Sediment microbial communities from Yellowstone Lake, YNP, Wyoming, USA - YL17G07_20 | ecosystem: Environmental > Aquatic > Freshwater > Lake > Sediment | place: USA: Wyoming | collected... | reverse complement strand
CACCACAGCGATGGTCGGCCGACCGATGTCCACGAGCCGCGCAATCTCGCCCGGCGAGTTCGTGCCGAACTCGCAGACGAGAAACCCATCGTCCTCCTCGGCCGCCAGGAGCGTGAGCGGCACGCCGACCTGGTTGTTGAAACTCGCGGGCGGTGCCCGGCCTTTCAGCCGCCGACCCAGAACCTGCCCGACCATCTCCTTCACGGTCGTCTTGCCGCACGACCCCGTCACCGCAATCACCGGGCATGTGAGCCGCCCGCGTGCCGCGCGGCCCAGGTCGGCCAGGGCCTCCAGCGTGTCGCGCACCAGGATGACCGCCGGGCCGCTCGCGACACGAGAGACCTTGTCCTCCCGCGCGGTCACCAGGCATGATGCGCCGCGCCGGGCGGCCTCTTCCAGAAAATCGTGGCCGTCGAACCGCTCGCCGCGAATCGCCAGAAACGTCTGGCCGCTCGCCAGGGTCCGCGTATCGGTGTTGACGTCCCCCGCCGGCGCCTCCGGTCGACCCGCCAGGAGCCGTCCGCCCGTGGCGGCCACGATCTCATCCACACGGAACTTCATCGACCCCTCGCACTTCCCGCCCATTCGCGGAGGACCTCGGCGGCCACCTCGCGGTCGTCGAACGGCCGCGTCACATCGCCGATGATCTGGTACGTCTCGTGCCCCTTGCCGGCGATGACGACGACGTCGCCGGGGCGGGCCTCGCCGATGGCCATCGCGATGGCCTGGCGGCGTTCGAGTTCCACCGTCACCTTGTCGCGCGACTTGAAGCCCTTGACGATCTCCGCGGCGATGTCCTCGGGCCTCTCGTTCCGCGGATTGTCGCTGGTCACGACGACGCGGTCGGCCAGTGCCTCGGCCACGGCGGCCATCTCCGGGCGCTTGGCGCGGTCCCGGTTTCCGCCGCAGCCGAACACGGCGATCAACCGCCCCCGGCCGTGTATCATCTCGCGCACCGTGGAGAGACAGTGCCGCAGGGCGTCCGTCTTGTGCGCGTAGTCCACCAGGACGGTCACGGGCCGGTCGGTCGGCACGGCCTCCAGCCGCCCGCGAACCGTGCGGACGGTCTCGAGGCCCGCGGCGATCATCTCGAGCGGCAGGCCGAGGGCCTCGCCGACCGCCGCCGCCGTCAGACAGTTCTTCACGTTATGGAGGCCCAGAAGGGGCGTCCGCGCCTCCAGGCGGCCGCGCGGCGTCACGAGCGCGAACCGGCTGCCCGACAGGGCGACCTGGATGGCCTCGGCCGTCACGTCGGCGCGATGCTCCAGGCCGTACCAGAGGTCGCGGGCGCCGCGGCCGCGCGAGTAGAACCGGCTGGTCGGGTCGTCCGCGTTCAGGACGGCCCACGCGTCGGCGTCGAGGCCCTTGAAGAGGAGACCCTTGGCGTCGCGGTAGTGCTCCGGCGTGGGATGGTAGTCGCGGTGCTCGTCCGAGAGGTTCGTGAAGGCCGCGACGCGGAATCGGATGCCGGCCGTCCGCCGCTGGTGGAGCGCGTGGCTCGATACCTCCATGACGGCGGCCCGCAGGCCGCTCTCGGCCATCTCGGCGAAGTAGCCGGCCAGTTCGTTTGAGTCGGGCGTGGTCATGTTCGACGGAATCTCGCGCTGGCCCAGTTGGTACGAGATCGTGCCGAGGACGCCCGTCGGCAGGCCCGCCTTCTCCAGGACGCCGCGCACCAGGTACGTGGTGGTCGTCTTGCCGCTGGTGCCCGTGACGCCGCAGACGGTCAGCCGGCGCGTCGGGTCGCCGGCCAGGGCGTGGGCCGCCAGGCCCAGGGCCTCCCGCGCATCGGGGACCACCAGGAGCATCGTCGCGGCGGCGGGTTCAACCGGACGCTCGACCACGGCGGCGCAGGCGCCCGCCTCCAGGGCGCTCGGCACGAACCGGTGGCCGTCCACCTTCGTGCCGGGCATCGCGACAAACAGGTCGCCCCGTCGAACGCGGCGCGAGTCGTGGACGACCCGCGTCACCTCGATGTCGCCCGGCCCCAGGAGCCGCGAGCCGGGAATACGTTGGGCGAGTTCACTCAATTTCATGGCCGGATGTGTCTCCCCACGACCGGGCCGGCGAGCGCGTCAGTCGGTCACCCTCACGTCGTGCCGCACGAGACGGGCCTCGTTCTTCTCGGGCGCCGCCTCCGTGGGCGGAATGCCCAGGTAGGGAAGGGCTTGCTCGAGAATCTTCTTCACCGCCGGAGCCGCCACCGTCCCTCCGTAATAGCCCAACGATTTATCCGGTTCATCCACCGTCACCAGCACGACGACCTGCGGGTTGTCGGCGGGCGCCCCGGCCAGGAACGCCCCCATGTACCGCGTGTGGCTGACGGTCCTGGTCTCGGGGTCGATCTTCTGGGCGGTGCCCGTCTTGCCGAAAACGCGGTACCCCGGGATCTGGCAGCCCTTTCCGGTGCCCTCTTCGATGACACCGACGAGGGCCCGGTCGATCATCTGCCGCGCTGTCTTCGCCTGGATGGCCTGGCCGACCACTTCCGGCTCGGAGAGGTCCACGGCGACTTCGCCGCGACTGTCGAGGACGCCTCGCAGGATCTTCGGGCGCACCATCTTACCACCGTTGGCGATGGCCGCAAAGGCCGTAATCAACTGGAGGGGCGTGACGGCGAATTCCTGGCCGAACGCGACGCGCGTCGTGCTGAGTTTCGTCCACCGCGGGAGGGAAAACACCACGCCGTTGCTCTCGCCGGGGAGCCAGACGCCCGTCCGCCGGCCGAAACCGTAGGCCACGAGCGCCCGATGCAGGCGCGCGTTGCCCAGGCGGACGCCGAGTTTGCCCATCATGATGTTCGACGATTTCTCGAGGCCCTGCTCGAACGTCAGGTTGCCGTAACTGTGGCCGGCGTCGTGGAGTTTGGCCTCGGCCCAGTAGCCGTTCTCGCAGTAGATGACCTCGCCGAAACGGACGACGCCCGCCTCCAGCGCCGCCGAGGCGACGAACGGCTTGCAACTGGAGCCCGGCGGGAAGGTATCGGTGACGGCCCGGTTCCGCCGCGCGGCCACGGGGAAGTCGGCATAGCGGCTGGGATCGTACGTCGGCGCATTCGCCATGGCCAGGATGGCGCCGGTCCGCGGGTCCATGACGATGCCGGTGGCGCTGGCGGCGCGGAATTTCATCCTGGCTTCCGCGACGGCCTCCTCGGTCGTAGCCTGGATCGAGGCGTCGATGGTGAGGACGAGGTGCTGGCCGTCCTCGGCGGGCACGAACTGGTCGGGCGATGTCCAGATGGGCCGGCGCCGGCGGTCCGCGAGGACGCAGGCCCTGCCCTCGTGCCCGCGGAGCCGGTCGTTGAAAAGTTGCTCGAGGCCCTCCAGGCCCTGCTCGTCCACGCCGACGCAGCCGACGACGTGGGCGGCGAGCGTCTTGTTTGGATAATGCCGCACCCCTTCGTTCGTCAGGGCGATGCCGGGCAGGGCCGCATCGCGGATCGCCCGGCCCTGCTCCGGCGTGACGCGGCGTGCGAGCCAGACGAAACGCTCGTTGGGGTCCGCGGTCAGCCGGCGCTCCACCTCGCGCGCATCGAGGCCGAGGATGCGGCCGACCCCGGTGGCGGCGGCGCCGGCGTTGCGGACGACCTTCGGGTCGGCGAACACACTCTGGACTTCGAGGCTGCCCGCGAGGACCCGCATCCGGGTGTCGAGGAGATGGCCGCGCATCGGCCGGATGGGGACCTGCATCGTGTCCTGCCGCGACGCGCGGGCCGACAGGGCGTCGGAAGAAAAGATATACATGTACACAAGATACCCGGCCAGGGCCGTCAGCATCGCCCCGAGCGCGGCCATCAGCACGCGGGCCACGCGGCTTTGACGATCCCCTGGCGTCACGGGCTATACCCCCTCGGCGCTTCTGCCGACTTGCGTCTACGGCAGCGGAGGCGCACGGCGATGGGCCAACACGGGCCGCTCACGCGACGGCGCCGGGCGCGGCTGCGAAAGCCCCAGCGCCTCTCGCTCCAAGTCCTCCGGCTGCATCTGCTGGAGGCCGGCGGCGTGCTCCCGCAGCCGGTCCTGGCTCTTCAGGCGCGCCAGCGCCAGTTCCAGCCCGCAGCACGCCTTCTCGAGCGACCGCTTCTGGCTGTACAGCGAGTGGAGGCGGTTGCCGGCCTGCGTCGTGCCGGTCCGCAGGTGGACCAGCCCGATCGCCATGGCCGCCAACAGCGCCGCCAACACCGCGAGGCGCAGGCACAATCTCATCTCAGGGCCACCGCCGAATCGCTCGCGACCGTCTCCACGCCGTCCAGCAGGAGGATGCGCTGACCGACCTTCAGCCGGCTCGGATCCGAGACCAGGTGCTGGTTCCTCACGGCCAGCAGGCGCCCGTACTTGGGACCGCTGCCGTAGAGTTTGTCGGCGATCTTGTAGAACGTGTCGCCCGACTGGACGGTGTAGGTCGTGGGGGGCTTGGGCGGCTGATCGCAGAAGTCGCCCTGGCGGCCCAACATGCGGCCGAGTTCGTCGGCGGTCACGCGGGGGACGTCGCCCTTGGCCGGCTCGCGCGGGGCCGGCCTGGCGGGTTCCTCCACGACGAGGCCCTTCAGGGCTTCGCGGATGGCCGCCGCGCGCGATGCCGGCGGGGCGGCCTTGCCGCTATCGACGATGGCCGAATCGCGGCCCGTTTCGGGCGGCGCTTCTTTCTTCGGCGTCAGCGCGGGGGGCGTTTCCGCGGGCAGGCTCGGGATGACCAGTTTCTGGCCGACGGCCAGGCGCCGCTCGTCCTTGAGGGCGCCCTTGTTGGCCTCGAGGATCCGCTTCCAGCAGTTCTCGGCCTCGCGCCCGTAGAAGTGGCGGGCGATGGAGATCAGCGTGTCGCCGGGGCGGACGGTGTAGGTGACGCGCGGCGCGGGTTCGGCGGGTTCACCGCCGGGGCGTTCGACCTTGGCGTCGCCGCGCGCCGGCCCTATCCCCGGCTGCCGGCCGCCCGGCGTCTCGATGATCGCGGGCGGGCCGAAGGCCACCGTGCCCGTGTCATCGAGAGGGGTCTTGGCGGCCTCCTCGACCGGCGTATCTTTCGGCGCCGGGAGCGGCTCCTCGGCGGGGACCACCGGCCCCGGCGGCTGCCCCGGGGGACCCTGCCCGACGACGAGCGGCCCGGATTCCTCGACGAACGGGTCGACCGGCTGGCGAAGCGCCTGGACCATCGTGCGATGGCCGATGCTTTCGCCCGTCGGCAAGGCCGCATGTTCCGACACGGACGAGCCGGCGCGGCCGCTCAGAATGATTCCGAAAAGGACGATGAACACCACCCCGACCAGAAGCCCGAACTTCGTTTCGCGACCCACGGTTCTACCCCCACTTCCAGTTGCCCACCTCGGCACCAGCGCACCCTCGACCTCCGGCTGTCTCGGCCGTCCCTACGACGGCCGCCGGAGCGTCCCCCGCAATACTCCACCGGCGGACGGAAGCCGCACGGCCACCCGCATCCGGGCACTGCGACTGCGCGGGTTGGCCGCCACCTCGGCCTGCGTGGGCGTAATCGGCTTGGCCACGGGAAGTGCGACCAGGCCCTCGCGAGCGGCCTGACGAAACCGGTCCTTGACGATCCGGTCCTCCCCGCTGTGGAAAGCCATGACGGCCACGCGTCCACCGGGTTTCAGGTAATCGAAAACCTTGTCAAAGAACGTTTCGAGGCTCTCCAACTCACGGTTAACGGCCATCCGCAGGGCCTGGAAGACCCGCGTGGCCGGATGGATCCGCTGCCGTCGCAGGGCCAGCGGGACGGCCGCCCGGACGATCTCGGCCAGTTCGTCGGTCCGGCGGATGGGCGCCCGGCGGCGGGCTTCGACGATGGCCCGGGCGATCCGGCGCGAGGCCGGCTGATCGCCGTACTCCTCGAAGATCGCCGCCAGCCGCCCGGCATCCCATCGGTTCACAATCTCCTCGGCCGTCACGGAGTCGCCCGGATCGAATCGCATGTCGAGCGGCCCGGGCCGGTCGAAACTGAAGCCGCGACGGGGATCGGCCAGTTGCAGGCTCGACAGGCCCAGGTCCAGAAGGACACCATCGATCCGTTGCTCGCCGGCCTCGGCTAGGGCTAGGTCGAAATCGCAGAAGTTGGCGTGAAAATAGCGTATATCACCTTGACGTCCGAATCGGGCGATCAGACGCTCAAGGGCTTGCGAATCGCGGTCCAGCACGAACAACCGCCCGCCCGGCCGGATCCGCTCCATCAGGGCCGCCGCATGACCCCCGCCCCCGGCCGTGCCGTCCACCCAGACCTGCCCCGGCCGCGGGGCAAGATGCTCCAGCACTTCGTCGAGCATCACCGGGACGTGCCCGGAGGTCGTGTCCACGCGCGCCCTGCCCCACCCGTCAATGCACGTAGGTACTCAACGTGGCCCCGGCTTCGAGCCGCACCAGCAGTTCACGAACGTCATCCGACAGGCCGACTTTGCCGTAGGCACCCCCGCGCGCCCGGACCCGAGTCAACCGGGTCTCCAGGCGCTGGACTTCGCGGTGCAGGCGGTCCGCCGACAGGTACGCCTGGGCCTGCGGTCCCGCCATGGCCTTGCGGATGAGATCCCAGCCCTGTGCTTCCTCGCTTCGGTCCACGGTTGTCTCCTCCCTCTGAGAGCCCATCGTTGACCCCACGCTCTCGACCGGACCGGCTTAGCACTCCCCGTTACCCCCGATCCGTCGGCGCCCCGGATTCGTGCCAGAGGATTGGCCGCCCAGGCGGGCATGGCCCGCCCGGGCGGCCCACAAGGGGGTCTAGGTTGTCGAGTCGGCGGCGGGCGCCGGCCGCTCCTCCTGGAGTTTCATGGCCCGGTCCGCCAACTCGTCATGACGCCTCAGTTGTTCCCTCACGTACGCGTCCCACCGCGCGCGGTCCCAGATCTCGACGTGGTCCTGCACGCCGATGACGGCCACTTCCTTCGAGAGCCCGCACCGCTTGAGCAGCTTGTCGGAGACCAGCACGCGCCCGAGGCTGTCGACCTCCAGGTCTTCGGCCGCCGCGTAGCGCACCCGCATGAAGTTGCGGACGTCGGGGTTCGTCTGCATCCGCGAATCGAACACGGGGGCGAGGCGCTGATAAGTATTAGGAGTATATAGATATAACACGTCATCGAACGAGCGGACCCCGACGAATCCCTCGCCCTCGGCGGCCGGGTCGATCGCCTCCCGCAGTTTCGCGGGAATCGTCACCCGGCCCTTCGAGTCAATCGCGTGAAAGAATTCGCCCTTCAAGAGGAGCAAGGCGTAATCTCCCACCCACGGTCGATGCCCCACAATCACCCACTCATTGTTAATCATCGACCACTTGACCTAAATAATGAACCACAATGCCCCACCTGTCAAAAGAAATCTGGCTTTTTTTCCGGCAAAACTGGCACCATCGAAGCGGACCCAACTGGCGGGACCTCTCTTCGCCAAACCCCAACTTATTGGGGGTGTTCCCCGCGGGCCCGGGAAGGCCGGCACAGGGAATTTCCTTGCGGGGGATTCTCGGAGTGGGCAGGGAATGCGCCGCCGCGATCTCATGGCGGCCTTACGGCGACGCGTCGTGCGAAGTCCGCATCACAACGATCGTGCCGGCGACCCGGTCACCCAGGCGCTGCGGCTTGGGGCCCATGACGGCCAGCGCGGCGCCCAAGAGATAGAGAACGGGCAATTCGTCGATCGGCCGCAGGACGTTCCTCACGAGCGCCTGACGGACCGTGATGCGTCCGCCATCGGCCTCGCGCCGGACTTCCATCCCGAGGAGCCACTTCCCGAACGTCCGGCCCCAGACAGCCTCGGCCACCGAGAAATAGCCAAGCATGAACGCCAGGCGGATCGCACCCGCGAGGGCCGCCTCCTGCCACGCCATCGTTTCGCCCTGGAGGAGTTGAGGCAGGTTCGGCCAGCGCACGAGGAGGATGGGAACCAGGGGCAGGCTGACGAGAAAATAGTCGAGCACCAGAGCCGCGGCGCGGCGCGGAAGCGGCGCGGGCACGAGGGCCCCCGTCTCGGGCTTCGCGTCGGCCGCCGGCGGCGCCAACCGCGCGCGGTACCAGGTGCCCAGGATCAGGATGCCCGTCAGGATCGTCAAGGCAATCACCGCCATATTCACATAATCCAATTTCTGAGCGGAAGGCTCATCGGCCGACACGAGCGGGACCGGTTCGCCCAGCCTTCCCGTTGCCGGGTCCAGGGCCGCCGCCTGGGGCCGGGCGTCGGCCATCGAGACCACGAAGAACTGCTCGCCCGATCGGGCCAGGACGGGCCGGCCGCCGGGCGCCGTGCCCGTCACGGCGGCGGTCTCGTGCCAATCCTCGTCGGCGGTCGCATAGGTGGCGATCGTCCATCGCTCGGGCTCTTCCCCGGCCGCGGGCTTGAGGAACAGGCAGATCATCCGGCCGCCGTCGGCGGCCACCCGGGGCGCCGAGGCCACGCGCAGCCGCGACGTCACCGGACCGTGCCACCGGTCCTTCTCCAGGCAGAGGAACCGGACGCGGTAATTCGGCCCCGACCCGGTCAGCGTCGGCACCTCTTCGCGCCACACCAGGAACAGGCGTCCAGCGAAACGGACGACCGAGGGGTCGAGGACCAGTTGCCGGTCCATGGACGCCTCGGCCCGGCGCGAGATCCACTTGCCGTCCTCGAACCGGGCGTGAATGGGATCGCCGGCGGCGTTCCAGCCGAACGCGTCCGCCGCCAAGCCGTCCTCGCACGCCGCCACGGGCGTCCACGCGGGAACGGGCGAGGGCTGGATCGCGGGCGGCCCCAGGCCGAACAGCCCGTACCGACCGGTGGGGAAGAACACCAGGAGGTTCTCTCGCCACGCGGCGACGGCGGCGGGCGAGCCCTGCCCGTACCCGCCGGGGTGCCAGAGGCCCCCGGCGTCGCGCTGCCAGAACCGGAAGGCGCCCGCGTCCGACGCGCCCTCCGAGACCGCGACGTAGAGGTTGTTCCGGTTGCCCGCGGCCAGGACCTTGCCCCGGCCCGCGGTGGAATAGGACTCCGGGGGCGCGCACCCGGCCAGGGCCAGGACCATCGCGAGGACCGCCGCTGCCGCGCTGCTTCGCATCCGCCCGCCACCTGAAAGATAACCCGCCGCTTCCGGCGGCGGGGTCAGGACCTGAAACGTCCGCACTCGCGTGAGACCGTCACCAGGGCTTCACGAGCATCAGCCCGCCGACGCCGTTTCCGCCGTACGGCAGGACGGTGAAGCCGCCGACCTGGGGCAGTTCGCCCTTGACGACGCTGTGCCCGATGACCCAGCCGAGGGCCCCGCCGAAGATGAGGTCCGACAGGTCGTGCTCGCGGTCCTGAAGGCGGGTGGCCCCCGAGTAGCCGGCCAGGAGGTAGAACGGAATCGCCGCCTGCCAGCCGTAATACTCGTGCATCACGGAGGCAAAGCACATACTTGATGACATATGTCCTGACGGCCAACCGTAGTACTCCCCGTTGGGGCACCGGTCGTTCATCGAGACCTTCAGCAGGCTGGTGCTGAGCCCGTTGATGGCCAGGGCCTCGATCATGACCTTGCTGAAGGCGTGGTTCCTGGCGTCGCGGTTCTCGACGGCGATCCCATACCAGGCGCAGGCGATGCCGAAGTGGAGCGCCGGGTTGCCGATGACGCTGCCGAAGTCGCCCGTTGCGGCCAGGCTCCCTTTCTCGTCGCGGAACTCGTTGCGGACCTGCCTGTCGAGTGTTTCGCGGACGAGCCGGTCGGCGCCGAACGCCAGGCTCAGGACCGCCAGGTTCTGGACGTTGGCGAAGGAGTATTTCGTGCCGCTCCACAACTGCTGGGGCGCCGCCCGCAGGTCGGCCTTGAGGACTTCGCCGAACGACCTCTCCGCGATCGGCTCGAACTCAAGCGACGGTGTCTCTTTCTTCTGGGCAGGGGCCGGTGCAGCGGGGGGCGGCGCCGGCGTCTCGGCGGGGGCGAACCAGAGGGCCAGCCGGGCCGGGCCGCGAGAGGCGGCCCCGTCCGATTCCGCGCCGACGGCCCGGTCGCCCCGCGCGGCTTTCTCCGCCGGCATCCGGGCCGACGCCACGCGCTCGTACGTCCGCTCGGCCTGACGGTGAAGCGCGCGGCTGTCGGAACAGCCTGCCGGGACCGCCGCGGCGACAGCCGCCACGGCCCACCCAAGCCACCTCGACATCCCCATGAAGGCCTCCTTCACGTTCCCTTGTCGAGAGGTTTCCGGTTTGCCGCCAGACGCTGGAGGACCTCGCGCCCGTATTCCTCCCGGGCCACGCGGCCTTCGCGATCCGGGTACTTGCGGCCGATCCACTCCCGAGTCGCGCCGACCCGATTCGGCGGGTTGGGGTGCATTTTCAGGAGGGCCGGTGGATTCGGCCCCTCCATCGACACGAGGAGCGCCGCCAGCCGGACCATTTCGGCCGGATTATAGCCGGACGCCACCAGACAGTCCAGACCCAGGCGGTCCGCCTCGGCCTCCATCTCGGTCGTGTACTCCAGGAGCCCGAGCATCGAACCGACCAGGGCCAGGCCCTCCGAGAACCGCCCGAAGCCCGGCTCGGCGTTCTTCTGAACGGCGGCGCCGGCCGCCTGCGCCACCTTGGCGTACCCGAGGAGGCGTATGACCTCGCCGCTCGGGTGGCCCGCCGTCTGGTGGGCCAGCAGGTGGGCCAGCAGGGCGGCCAGTTCGCCTTCCGTCTCCAACCGCGCGAGGAGACCCCGGGTAATGTACACCGTTCCCCCCGGCAGGACCAGTGCGGCGGGCGTGTCGCTTGATAGGACGACGCCCCTGGCGGAGACGGC
>Ga0315282_10016654_pt1 | contig 10722 bp, 5 predicted proteins | sample YL17G07_20_MG_FD_203693 | JGI IMG/M metagenome (GOLD analysis project Ga0315282, IMG submission 203693) | Sediment microbial communities from Yellowstone Lake, YNP, Wyoming, USA - YL17G07_20 | ecosystem: Environmental > Aquatic > Freshwater > Lake > Sediment | place: USA: Wyoming | collected... | reverse complement strand
TTCCGGAGGGGCTGGATTATGACCGCTGGCTCGGACCGGCCCCGTGGGCGCCGTATCATCACGCCCGCCTCCCCGGGAATTTCCGCTGGATCATGGACTACTCGGACGGCGAACTGACCGACCGCGGGGCGCACACCAACGACATCGCCCTCTTGGGCGCCGGGCCGCTCCTCGTCGGCCCTGTGGAGATCGAGGGTCACGGCACGTTCATGAAGGACCCGCTGTGGGACGTTCCGTACGTGTACCACATCGAGTTCACGTACGCCAACGGCATGAAGATCATCGTCGACAGCGGCGACGCGCCCGGCAACGCCATCTGCAACATTACCAAGGCGCATCGCGGCATCAAGTTCGAGGGCTCTGAAGGATGGGTCTTCGTCGCCGTCCACGGCGGGGCGCTCGAGGCCGACCCGCCGGGGCTTCTGAAATCGGTCATCGGACCCGGCGACATTCAGTTGGGCCGCAGCCCCGGCCACGGGCAGGACTGGATCAACGCCATCAAGACGCGCCAGCCCACGATGGCCCCGGCCGAGGACGGGCATCGCACGGCTTCGTTCTGCCATCTGTGCCTGACGGCCTGCCTGCTGAAGCGTAAACTGAAATGGGACCTCGTCAGCGAAAAGTTCATCGGCGACGAGGATGCCAACCGCATGATACTTCGTCCAGCGCGGGCGCCCTGGCACTTTTAGTCGGTTGTCAGCCTCATATTTAGCCGCCCTGCTTGCAGGGCGCGTTATGGAGACCGTCGCGTGCACAAACCGTCGGCACTGACTCGTCGCAACCTGCTCAAGAGCGCCGCGGGCGCCGCCTTGGCCGCCCCGTTTATCGTCTCGGCCTCGGCCCGCGGCGCCGGGGGCCGTCCGGCCGCCTCGAACCGCATCGGCATCGCGCACATCGGCACTGGCGGGCGCGGCAGCAGCCTCATGGGCGGGTTCCTCGGAAACGGAGAGGTCCAGGTCCTGGGCGTCTGCGATGTCGATGACGCCCGCATTGACCGCTCCAAGAAGCGCGTCGACGGCGCTTACAGCCAGCAGGCCCCCGGCACGTACGCCGGATGCAAGGACTACAAGGACTTCCGCGCCATTCTCGACCGGCCGGACATCGACGGCGTCGTCGTCGCAACGCCCGACCACTGGCACGGCCTCATCATCGCCATGGCCGCCAAGGCCGGCAAAGACATCTACAGCGAGAAGCCGTTTGCCTCGACCATCGGCGACGGGCGGGCCGCGGCGGATGCTGTCAAGCGCTACGGCCGCGTCTTCCAGACGGGCAGCCACGAGCGCTCGACCGCCAGCATCCGCTACGCCTGCGAACTGGTGCGCAACGGCCGCCTCGGCAAGATTCACACCATCCGCACCTACCTGCCCACAGGCGACAAGCATTCCGGCTGCACGGGCCCGGAGCCGATCCCGGAGGGGCTCGATTACGACCGCTGGCTCGGACCGTCGCCGTGGGCGCCTTATCATCACGCCCGCCTGCCTGTGAACTTCCGCTGGATCACGGATTACTCGGACGGCGAACTGACCGACCGCGGGGCCCACGTCAACGACATCGCCCTCTTGGGCGCGGGGCCGCTGCTCGTAGGCCCGGTCGAGATGGAGGGGCGCGGCACGTTCATCAACGATCCCCTCTGGGACGTTCCGTACGAGTACCACATCGAGTTCACCTACGCCAACGGCCTGAAGATCATCGTCGACTCCAACGGCAACCGCGGCATACGCTTCGAGGGAACCGAAGGCTGGGTGTTCGTTGCCATCCACGGCGGGGCGCTGACGGCCGATCCGCCGGGCCTCCTGAAGTCGGTCATCGGGCCCGGCGAGGTCTCCCTGGGCCGCAGCGCCGGCCACGGGCAGGACTGGATCAACGCCATCCGGACGCGCGGGCCGACCATGGCCCCCGCCGAAGACGGGCACCGCACCTCCTCGTTCTGCCACCTGTGCCTCGCGGCCTGCCTGCTGAAACGAAAACTGAAATGGGACCTCGTGAGCGAAAAGTTTATTGACGACGAGGACGCGAATCGGATGATAGTTCGTCCGATGCGAGCGCCCTGGCACTTTTAGAAACGATGGGATAGAGTCATCGCGGGCCGAAGCGCGGCCTGCGGCACCTGAAAAGGAGTCTGCCATGAAGGTCTGCACCCGACTGTTTGCGTGTCTGTTGGCCCTGAGCGTCTGCCTCATGTTGGCGGCGCCCACCTGGGCTGCGGCAAAGGGCAAGGCCGCCGCGGCTGCGCCGGCACCCGAAGGGCCGAAGCCGGCCAGTCTCGACGAGGCCTTCAAGATCCTCGCCACCTACGAGTTCGGCCAGAGCCGCGAGGCCCTCACGATGATCGCCGACGCCGTCCGCGATTCGCAAGGCAATGCGGCCGAGCGGGCGAAACTCGTCAAACGCCTCACCGGCATGCTCGCGGGCAACACGTCGCTCGACGGCAAGCGGTTCATCTGCCGCCAACTCAGCATCGCCGGCACGGCCGAAACCGTCCCGGCGCTTGCGGCGCTCCTGCTGGACAAAGACCTCTCGGACATGGCCCGCTATGGGCTGGAGCGGATTTCCGATCCGGCCGCCCTCGCCGCGATGCGCACGGCCATGGCCAAGACCACCGGCAAGCAGAAGGTCGGCCTCATTAACTCGCTGGGCGCCCGGCGCGATGCCGAAAGCCTGGCGGCCATCAGCGCCGCCCTGGGCGACGCCGACCTCCAGATCGCCGAAGCCGCCGCGGCCGCCCTCGGCAAGATCGGCACCGCCGAGGCCGCCAAGGCCCTCATGGACAATCGCTCCCGCGTGAAGCCCGAGGTCAAGGCGACCGTCACCGACTCGCTCCTCCTGTGCGCCGACAAACTGGCGGCCGCCAAGAAGGGCGACGAGACCGCCGCCGTCATCTACCAACTCATGTTCAAGCCGACCGAGGCCAAGCACATCCGGACGGCGGCCCTGCGCGGCATCATGTCAATGGGAGGCGATCAGGCGACGACCGTCATCACCGAAATCCTGAGCGGCACCGACGCCGAATTGCAGGCGTCCGCCCTGCGGTTCCTCCGCGAGGTCTCCGGCCCCGAATCGGCCAAGACCGTGGCCGCCCTGCTGCCGAAGTGCCCCGTGGCCACGCAGGCCCTCCTGCTTGACGACCTGGCGACGCGCGCCGACGCCTCGACCCTGCCCGCCGCAGCCGGCATGCTCAAGAGCCCGGACGCCGGCGTTCGCCTCGCGGCTATCCGTGCGGTCGGCCGCGTGGGCGATGCCTCCGTGCTGGCGGCCCTCGTCGCCCTCGCTGCCGGCCCCGCCGGCGCGGAACAGAAGGCGGCGGAGGAATCACTGGACCGTCTGCCCGCGGCCAACGTCAACGATGCGATGCTCCAGATGGCGAAGCAAGGCGAACCGGCCGCCCGTGCACAGGTTATCCGCAGTCTGGGCGTCCGCCATATTGCCGCAGCCGTGCCGGTCGTGCTGGCGGCGGCCTCCGACAGCGACGCCGCCGTACGGACGGCCGCGCTGGCCGCCCTCGACGTGCTGGCCGACGAGAAGTCTGCGCCGGCCCTCGTGGCGGTCGTCGTCAAGGCCAAAGACAAGAATGACATCGAGGCCGCCGAGAAGGCCCTCGGGTCGCTGTGCAGCCGGGCAGCCAACAAGGACGCCTGCGTCGATCCTATTCTCGCCGCCGTCGGCGGCGCCGAGTTGCCCTCCAAGGCGGCCCTGATCCGATCGCTCGGCCGCGCGGGCGGCGCGAAGGCCCTGGCCGCCGTTCAGAAGTTGACGAAAGATCCCGCCGCCGAAATCCAGGACGCCGCCATCCGCTCGCTCGCCAACTGGAGCGACGCCGGCGCGGCTGCGGACCTCCTGGGAATCGCCAAGACGGCCGCCAACTCCACCCACCAGGTCCTTGCACTGCGCGGTTACGTTCGCCTGGCCGGTCTGCCCGACGTGCCGGTGGCGCAGAAGATTAAGATGTATGCCGACGCGATGGCTGCCGCCAAGCGGCCGGACGAGAAGAAGTTGGTTCTCGGCGGCCTGGGCGAAATGAAGTCGGCGGAGGCCCTGAAAATGGCGGCCGACGCCCTCGATGACAAGGCCGTCCAGACCGACGCGGCTGCCGTGGCCGTCAAGATCGCCAAGGCCCTCGGCAACAGCGCGAAGAAAGAGGTGGCGGAAGCCATGACCAAGGTGGTCGCCGTCGCCAAGGAAGGCTCGAACGTCCGCAAGGACGCCGAGGACCTGCTGAAGCAGGCCGGCGGCGCGGCCCCGGCGAAGGCACCGGGCAAGAAGGTGAACAAGGCCCCCCGCGTCAGCGTTCTCTACGCACCGGCCAAGAAGGAAGCCGCCAAGGCCGAGGCCGCTCCGGTGGACCTCTCGAAGATCAAGAAGACGGACCTTTCGGGGGCCGAGGCCCTCGGCTGGCACCTGGCGTTCCAGGCCTACACGTTCCGCTCGGTGACCTTTGCCGAGACCATGGACCGCGCGTCGGCCATGGGCCTGAAGTATGTCGAGATTTACGGCAGCCAGAAACTCAAAGCCGGCTCGCAAGTCGCGGTCGGCATCGGCATGTCGGACGACGAGATCGCCGAGATGAAGAAGATCGCCGCGGCGGCCGGCGTCAAGATCGTCAACTACGGCGTGGCCGGCATCGGCGGCGACGAGGCCGCCGCACGCAAGACCTTCGAGTTCGCCAAGAAGGTGGGCCTTGAAACGCTCGTGACCGAAGAGCACGAAGACAAGTTCCCGATGCTCGAAAAACTGGCCGAAGAGTACAAGGTCAACCTCGCGCTGCACAACCACCCGAAGCCGTCTTATTACTGGGACCCGGAGCACGTCCTGAAGGCCGTCGACAACTTCAAGCACATCGGCTCCTGCTCCGATACCGGCCACTGGATGCGGTGCGGCCTCGTGCCGCTGGACTGCCTGAAGATGCTTAAGGGGCACATCGTCAGCCTGCACTTCAAGGACCTCGACAAGGTGGGGGCCGGCGCGCACGACGTGCCGTGGGGCACCGGCGCAGGCAACGCCAAGGCGATGCTCGAGGAACTGAAGCAGCAGGGCTTCAAGGGCGTCTTCTCGATCGAGTACGAGATCGGCGGCGGCCAGGAACTCGTTGACAACGTGGCCAAGTGCGTCGAGTGGTTTGGCGCAACGACAAAGGAGTTGGCGAAGTAGAAACCGGTTTCGTTCGCTACAATGCCACTTTGCGCGGCGGGTCTCCTGACCCGCCGCGCAAGATTTTAGGCGGGTGGCATGGTCACGCTGTTGCGTGACCATGAGCTTGGTAGTCTGTCACGATTGAATCTATGGGTGCCACGGCTGCGCAGTTTGCAGCCGTGAACCCCTGCCGACGACCACGGCTGCAAACTGCGCAGCCGTGGCACCCACATAATCAAAGTTGACGGACTACCAGAACGGCGCCTGGCCCGTTTCTACAGCATGGTCACGCAAAAGCGTGACCATGCCACCCGGCCTATGGGGGATGAGGTTTATGCCGGCCAACTACATCTCGCGGCGCGAACTTCTGGCCACAGCGGCCGCGGGCGCGGCACTGGCGGTTGTCCCCCGTCATGTCCTCGGCGGCCCGGGCCGCACGGCGCCAAGCGACGTGCTGACGCGCGGCACGATCGGCGCCGGTGCCCAGGGGATGACGCACGTCCTCGCCAACTCCGCCGATGCACCGCCCGCGCAACTGGCCGCCTGCGACGTCGACAAGACCCGCCTCGCCCGCGCGATCGAGAAGGCCGGCCCCGGCTGCGAGGGCTACGGCGATTTCCGCCGCGTGCTCGACCGTCCGGACATCGACGTCATCCACATCGCCACGCCGCCGCACTGGCACGCCCTTATCACGATTGCCGCAATGCAGGCCGGCAAGGACGTCTTCTGCGAGAAGCCGATGACCCGCTTCATCCGCGAGGGCCGGGCCGTCGTCGATGCTTCGCGCCGCTACGGCCGCATCGTAATGCACAACACGTACGGCCGTCGCGGCTGGCAGAAGATGCGAAAACTCGTCGTCAGCGGCCTCCTCGGAACGCCCCTCTCGGTCTACCTGGGCCCGAAGACGGGCTTCGGCTTCAAGGTCCGCCAGTGGACCGGCAAGACGCACCTTCAGCCGCAAGCCGCGCCGCCGGACCTCGACTACGACCTGTGGCTCGGCCCGGCCCCCTTCAAGCCGTATCACCCGCACCGCGTCCACGGCGGTTTCCGCGGCTACTGGGACTACGATGGCGGGGGCCTGACGGACATGGGCCAGCACTGGCTCGATCCCCTCCAGTATTGCCTCGGCAAGGACGACACGGGGCCGGCTGAAATTGAAACGCACGCCCCCTGGCCTGCCCACCCCGATGCCTGCGGCCTGTGGGGCCGGATCAACTTCAAGTACGCCGACGGCACGACCATCACCCTGGCCAGCGGCGAGTGGGGCCAGGCGGAACCCGACAACCCGCCGCTCATCGAGGGGCCGCGAGGGAAGGTCTTCCGCACGGCCAAAGGCGGGTTCCTGGCCGATCCGCCGGAGTTGCTGGAGCGGCTGGCGGGCTACCGCGACCCGCCGGACCTCATCAGTTTCGCCGAGGCCGTAAAGACCCGCAGCCGCACAGGCGGCGCCCAGCCCAACGCCGAGGAGGCCCACCGGTCGGTCACGCTGCTGCACCTGGCGAATATTTCGATCCGCACCGGGCGCAAACTCCGCTGGGACCCCGCTAGCGAGCGTATCGTGGGCGACGACGCGGCAAACGCTTTCGTGGACGTGCCGATGCGCGCCCCGTGGCGGCTGTGAGTCGTTCGACCCGTGAGCCCGACGCGGAAGCGTCGGGTGATGCCCAATTTTCGCACGATACCGAACCGCCGGCATACGGAAGCCACCCGACGCTCCCGCGTCGGGCTCATTCAAACAACGGGCGCCATACTTTTTCGGTGCCTTTTTCCCTGGGCCGGGTTATAAATTCGGGGCGGGATTTCGGCCTGCCGTGCGAGATACCTGCGGGGCGAGTTGAGACGGGCCGGCAATCGGTATTGCGTAGTAGGTTAATCTTCGGGGGTGGCTCGCCGCGGCGAGTGCTCCGAACGACGGTTACCCCGTCAGGACAACATGGTCACGCAACAGCGTGACCATGCCACCCGCGTGACTGGCGCACTGCGGTATTGTAAACTTGCCCGTTGGCAATTGAAAATGCGGTCTGTATAATCGTGCCGCTTTAACGCGGAAAAAGGTGGGTCGCCACGGCGGCCCGCGGAACCCTATACAGAGGAGGTCAGGCGTACATGAGTCATCCTGAAACCAACAAATCGGGTATCAGTTTCAGCAGGCGGGGCTTCCTGAAGGCCACCGGCATTCTCGGAGCGGGCCTGGCCATCGCACCGACGATCCTCGGCGAAGAAGCCAAGAACGCCTCCAAGACCGTCAACGTCGGCTTCATCGGCGTCGGCACCCAGGGCCGCGTGCTCCTCACAAACGCCCTGAAGATCCCGAACATCAAGTTCGTCGCCGTGACGGACGTCTGGCCGTATCACCAGGGCTACGCCACGCGGCTGCTCAAGAAGTACCAGCACGACGCCAAGGGCTACGCCGATCACACAGAGATGCTGGACAAGGAGAAGGAACTCGACGCCGTCATCATCGCCACCCCCGACTGGAAGCACGCCGAGCACACCATCGCCTGCCTGAAGGCCGGCAAGCACGTCTACTGCGAGAAGGAAATGTCCAACTCGCTGGAACTGGCCAAGCAAATGGTCACCACGAGCAAGGAGACCAAGAAACTCCTCCAGATCGGCCACCAGCGCCGGTCTAACCCGCGGTACCAGGCCGCCCTGGATTACGTGACCAAGAAGAAGGCGTGCGGCAAGATGGGGTTCGTCTCGGCCCAGTGGAACCGCGCGAAGCGCCTCGACGTGGGTTGGCCGAAGGACCAGGAACTCGATGCCGCAACCCTCGCCAAACTCGGCTACGACTCGATGCAGAAGTTCCGCAACTGGCGGTGGTACAAGAAGTTTTCCGGCGGCCCGATCGCCGACCTCGGCTCGCACCAGATCGACATCTTCAACTGGTACCTCAACGCCTCGCCGCGGGCCGTCATGGCCTCCGGCGGCATGGATTGGTCCGAAGGCATCGAGTGGTACGACAACATCAACGCCATCTACGAGTGGGAAGTCCCGGCCGACGGCGGCAAGAAACGCATCGTCCGCGGCTTCTACCAGACGCTGAGTTTCACCAGCAACGGCGGTTACGCCGAGACGTTCGTCGGTGACGAAGGGTCGCTCATCATCTCCGAGAACCCGACCATCGGCGGCATCCGCCGCGAGCAGGAGGCCCCCGAAGCCGAGTGGGAAAAGGAACTGGCGAAGTTGAAGGCCGCTGCTGCCGCCGCCGGCGGCGCCCCGGCCGCTCCGGCCGCACCCGCTGCCCCGGCCGCCGAAGCCCCCAAGCCCGCGGCCTCGAAGGACGACGAGGGCGGCATCAAGGTCGGCCACAGCGTTCCGGCCCCCGGCCGCTACTATCCGCCCATTCCTGCCGACCTCAACACGAAGTCCGAGCACCTGCCGCATATCGAGAACTTCATCGCCGCCATCCGCGAGGGCGTACCGCTGAACTGTCCCGGCGAGATCGGTTACGACACGGCCGTCACGGTCCTGAAGGTCAACGACGCCGTCGCGTCGCAGAAACGCATCGAGTACACGCCTGAGGAGTTCAAGGCGTGATGAAAAACGGGGGAACTGCTGCCATGCGGCAGTCGAGCACGAAATGGATCGTCGGGGCCGCCGCCATCATGGTGGTCGCCGCGGCGACCGGGATCGATGCGGCCCAGAAGTTTCTCGTCCCGGACGGAAACCGCTCCACCGCCGTCCATCGCATTCCAGTGCTGGCCGATCCGACTCTGAAGGGCGATGACAAGCCCCTGGGTCCCGAAGACAAGCCCGCCCTGCCGTATTCGCCGCGCGCCACGTGCAGCGGGCGGTGCCACGACTACTCCACCATCGAGAACGGGTGGCACTTCAACTATCCCGACTCGAAGGCCCCCGCCGGCCGGCCCGGCGAGCCCTATGTCCTGGCGGACCTGAAGACCGGCACCCAGATTCCCATCTCGCCCCGTGGATGGCCGGGCACGTACAAGCCGGCGGCCGTGGGCCTGACGCCCTGGAAGTTCCTCCTGGCGTTCGGCGGACACACCCCCGGCGGAGCGTTCGGCGAGAAGTTCACCGGCACTCCGGCCGACGACCCCACCGCCCGCTGGCAGGTCTCGGGCAGACTCGAGATCGATTGCCAGTCGTGCCACAGCGGCGACCCGCTCCAGGACTCCAGCGACTGGGCCTCGAACATCGAGAAGGAGAACTTCCAGTGGGCCGCCACCGCCTCCGCCGGCATGGCCCTCGTGCGCGGCATCGCCAAGACGGTCCCCGAAACGTGGGACCCCATGACGCCCAGCACCGGCGATAATCCGAAGGAGTTCCCGCCGTCGGTCGCCTGGGACGCCTGGCGTTTCAACTCGCAGAGAGCGGCGTTCTTCAACATCGTGCTCATCCCCAGCAACGACCGCTGCTACTACTGCCACACCAACCACCCTGTCGGCAAGGACGTGGCCGAGAAGTGGGAGCAGGACGAAGACGTGCACGTGAAGGCCGGCATGAAGTGCGCCGACTGCCACCGGCACGGCGTCGATCACATGATGTCGCGCGGCTACGAGGACGAAACGCTTGCGGGCAGCACCAAGGCAACGCTCACCTGCCGCGGCTGCCACCTGGGCGATCAGTCCGCCGCCGCGGGCCCGAACACCGTTGGCGGGCGCCTGGGGGCGCCGGTGCCGGCCCACAAGGGGCTGCCGACGATCCACTTCAAGAAACTCACCTGCACGGCGTGCCATTCCGGGCCTCAGCCTGGGATCGAAGCCGGGCACGTGCAGACGTCGCGGGCACACAACTTGGGCGTCAAGGCGAAGCAGCATCGCGACGACGCCCCGCCGCTCATCCAGTGGCCGGTGTTCATGCCCGAGGCCGGCAGCGGCCCCGAAGGCAAGATCGCCCCGCACAAGATCATCTGGCCGGCATTCTGGGGCCGCCTGAAGGACAGCACGGTCACGCCCCTGGCACCCGAGGCCGTCCAGGCCGCCGCCGGCGACGCGCTGACGGAAGTGGCCCTGACCAAGTGGAAGCCGCTGACCAGCGACCAGATCATCAAGGTGCTCTCGGCGCTGGGCGGCCAGAAAGACCCGGCCGGCGAGCCGGTGTTCATCAGCGGCGGCAAGTTGTACCGCAAGGCGGCCGACTCCGGCCTCGCATCGGCCGAGCATCCGGCCGCGGCGCCGTACGCCTGGCCCATCGGCCACGAGGTGCGGCCGAAGGCGAAGTCCCTCGGGGCGCTCGGCTGCACGGATTGCCACGCATCGGATTCGCCGGTCTTCTTCGCCACGGTGGCGGCCGATTCCACGGCCGAGGCGCCGACGCCCCTCGTGAAGACCATGTACGAGTTCCAGGGCCTGGACGCCACGCAACTTAAGGCCTGGAGCCTCTCGTACCAGTTCCGGCCGATGTTCAAGGTGGTGGGCTTTGCGACCGCCGGCGTCATTGGCATCGTGTTGCTGGCGTATGCCTTACTCGCGGTCGTGGCGCTGGTCCGGTGGGTCGCCAAGAGGGCCCCGCAAGGGCCGTTAGCCTAGTGCCGCGCCCCAGAAGATAGGGGTGGAATAGCCGGGTGCCACGGCTGCGCCGTTTTCAGCCGTGCCACCGTCCGAACGACCACCGCTGCAAACGGCGCAGCCG
>Ga0315282_10016653_pt1 | contig 10722 bp, 7 predicted proteins | sample YL17G07_20_MG_FD_203693 | JGI IMG/M metagenome (GOLD analysis project Ga0315282, IMG submission 203693) | Sediment microbial communities from Yellowstone Lake, YNP, Wyoming, USA - YL17G07_20 | ecosystem: Environmental > Aquatic > Freshwater > Lake > Sediment | place: USA: Wyoming | collected... | reverse complement strand
CTACGACTTCCTACCCGTTGATGACACCACAAGCATGGCACACAGCATGGAAACAAGAGTGCCATATCTCGACAACGAACTCGTCGACCTGGCGTTCACAATAAGATTCGCGTCCAAATTCAGAAACGGTAGAGGAAAGTTCATTCTCAGGCGAGCGCTGTCCGATAGGCTCCCCAACGCAACACTGGAAAAGAAGAAACAGGGATTCGGTCCAAACCCATTCGAAATATACAGCCGAGAAGTCCGGCACTACGCTGAGACCTATTTGCCCAAAGGCGATACGGTTAGAATGGGCCTAGTGAATCCTGATTGGGTCAACAAGGTTCTGTCCAGAAGTCCGACTCCAGACTTCAACGCTGAGTATAACAAGATCTGGGACTGCTTGGCCCTCGAAGTCTTCTATCGCATTTACCTTAGGGATGAACTATTGATTAGCCCGACTTGGCATGATCTATGATTTGCAATCTTTAGCAAAAAAACCTTCGATATACGTGTGGAAGTTGAACAACTGAGCCTGTTCTTGCCGCGAGTAGTTCATCTGCGCATCATGGAAGCCAGCAGGGATTGAATGACCTCATGTCTGGATACGGCGTCCCAAGTTCATCTGTGAGACTTAGATGTAGGACGGAACAGCATGCTAGGAGCCCACTAGGACGCACTCTTTCCGCTACGTAACATGGCAGGATCTCGCAATCGCTTCGACATCATGACCGACTCGTATTCGAATTTCAATCTAGTCGCGATCTTGAGAGGATCATGCCACTCTTCCATGAAAAGACGGCTTCGTCGGCCGACATCTGGGAGTTCAGACTTACGAGTCGTCAGCCATTCCTTTAGGACATCATAAATTGTGCTCGGCGTGGCATTGATTATGGGTAGCTCAGTGCGCATTTCGCTTGGAATGAACTTCAAGTCAGCTTCTCGAACATAGCATATTACCGGCTTTCCTAGGGCCATAAACTCGACGGCCACACCGCCGTACCAACCGATCAGCAGCTGGTCAACCAGCAAATCAGCCTGTTGATATATGCGGCGAGCTTCACGAAAAGGAAGCTTCTCTATCAGAGCGAATCGCAGAGGCACGCCTTCTCTCTTCAAGCGCGCAATCGCGTCCAAAATGTGTCGGGTTCCTTTGACACCACGATGGGTGGGAGCGTGGACAATGAGTGGTACATGTGACCGAGATCCTTTGGCTCCTACGTTATTCCACTCCCGTGGGTCAACATGAGCGTAAGGGAGGAACTTCGATTGAGGAGGCAAGACATGAAGCAGATCCGGATTAAGGGCGAAAATGCGATCGCAATACTTCGCGAACATGGCAATTCTAATTCTTTTGTGTGCATCTGTCTCCGGTGAATAGTATCCCGGTTCTACCTCTGTTGCAGCACATATGTCAAAGTTCCTAGCACAGAAATCTCCTTGACGTGCGTCATCCCCTTGGAACGTCACAAACATGCCCCTGCCAACCATTCCAAGTAGAGGCAGATCACGTAGTTCGAGGAATCTAGCGTACATCCATATCGCTTGGCTCCGTGTTTGAGACACAATATGATCCAAGATTGAACCCCCAAAATTGAAATGAATGATATCGAACTGTCTCATTGCCCTCAGCAGGAACCTCCAGCGCTTGATCTCGCGTTTCACAAAACCATCCTTGCTGCCAAACACTATCTCGTCGCATGCCACTCCATAGGGATTCGCGTACAAAGCAGCCGCCCAACTTTCCAAGCCGACGGCGCGCTCGGCGCGCGAAAGCCCTTGCGCATTTCCAGCAATCGAATGGGGGCAATGCAAGACTCGAATCGATCGCACGGTGATCCCAGATCGGTGTATTTGATTGTGACTTGCACTATTGCAAGAATGCAACATGCGCATGATTCAATGTGCGGCTAGCGACGCCCATCCCTAAGTGCGCAGAGTTGATACGTTGTCAAACTGAAGTTCGAAGTATGTTGAATAACCAAACCCAGAGTGGTACCATTATCGACGCATGAAATAACCATTCCCGACAGCCAAATGAGACACTGCTGCCCGGCTTAATATGCCATGTTGTCGCTCCGCTACGGAGTGTCACTGCTCGGGAAACATTAAAGCCTGATGCAAAACATGGGCAATACAACGCATGTAAGCTTAGTCCATAAGCCCCAGCAAACTGAAAGGCGATCAACCCAATGGTAGACAAGAGATTGCATGTTTGTATGCTCGTGACGAACGATATGTTCAGTGATCCTAGAGTATCAAAGCACGCAGTAACGCTAGGACACCACGGTTTCAAAGTGACCGTCGTATGTCCCCTTTCTGATAGGACTCGCAGAGCAGAAGTGAGAGATGGGTACGAGATTCTGAGGGTAAGAAGTGAATTGCTTCATTACGGGAAAAATCTAGCGAAACGCAGGAAGAAATCCTCAACAACCTCTTTGGGCCAAGGCGTTGTTGCAACAATCCCACACACGTCATTGAAGCGAACGCTCATATCACAGGCCAGCGTTATCCTCCTGCAACTAGCCATTCTCAGAGCGGCCCGCAAGATCGATGCGAACATCATTTGTGCAAATGACTTCGACACTCTTCTCATAGGTGTTCTAGCAACAGGTTTTGACCGCATCCTCATCTACGATTCGCATGAACTTTACACTGACATGCTCCTCGTGCCTCCGTACCACAAGCGGATCCTGCAGTTCTTCGAAAAGCTGCTCATCAACCGAGCTCATTTCATCATGACAGTTAATGAGCTGATAGCGGATGTACTCACAAAGCGCTACTCAATTAGGAGACCTGTATACGTCGTCTACAATTGTCCCGCACAAACCTCGGTACACTCTCCGAAGACACGCCACACAAACAAGTTGAAGACCGTTCTGTATCAAGGCAGATATACTTACGAAAGAGGGCTGGAGAACCTAGTAAGAGCATCACAATACCTTCTGCCTGACATTCAGCTTGTTTTCAGAGGATATGGAGATATCGAGAAGGAACTCCGATCGCTGGCCTCAGGGAGACCGAACATCCGCTTTGAAGACCCCGTTGCGATGGAGGATGTCGTTGAAGCCGCGAGGAGCGAGGACGTCGGAATAGTGTCATATTTGCCGAGAGATCTCAACAACTATCTAGCATCTCCGAACAAGCTATTTGAGTATATTCAGGCTGGATTGCCTATTGCGGCAAGCAACGTGCCATTCATGAGAAAGATCATTTTGGAGAACGACATCGGAGCGCTATTTGACCCGAGGGATCCACAAGACATCGCCAGAGCATTGAATAAGGTGACACGGACGGAGGAACTACAGCGCTTAAGGAAAAACGTTGCCAAAGTTGCGGAGAACTACAGTTGGAAAGTTGAGAGCAAAAAACTGCTCCAGTTGTACTCCGCTTTAGCTCAGTCGTTCTGAAGTAAAACTGTGTGACCTGACTCCTTTGAGCAAGTGAATGCCTAAGCTAAATGCGGGTCCTCACTCTACATGAAGGGCGGTGGGAAATGTCGAGACTAAAAGTCGTGCTTGTTTTCGGAGCACGCCCTCAATTCATAAAGTCCGCTACCGTAATCAGAGAATTGATACGCTACCGAATCAATCTCACAATAGTCCACAGCGGGCAACACTACTATTCAGAGATGTCAGATGTCTTCTTCAGTGAACTCAAGATACCACCCCCAACCGTGAACTTACAAGTAGGATCTGGAAGCCATGCGATGCAGACCGCAGCAATCTTGAAGCGCCTCGAAGCTGTGTTAGTCAAAGCGAAACCTGCGATCGTCATTGTACCCGGCGATACGAACACGACTCTCGCAGCCGCCCTTTGTGCCGCGAAATTGGCGATGCCAGTTGCTCACATTGAGGCGGGTTTGAGATCTGGCGACATGACTATGCCCGAAGAGATCAATAGGATTTTGACAGACCATTGCAGCAGTCTCCTATTCGCTCCCACACAGACAGCTGCCTCAAATCTCAAGAAAGAAGGGCTTCGGAAACTGACGCACCTCACTGGCGACACAATGGTTGATGTACTGGAATCCGCCTTTCCTCTGGCTGAAAGAAGACAGACCTCGATTCTCGATCGCTTCAAGTTGAAGGCACGAGCTTACGTCTTAGTCACTTTGCATCGGCCTTCCAATGTCGACGACCCCATCAGGCTTGGGCAAATTCTACTTGGCCTCCGAAGAGTGGCAGACAAGCTACCAGTGCTGTTTCCGGTTCATCCTCGAACACGTGCAAGGTTCGCCAATCTCGGAGTCTTGACAAAATCGAAACACACCAATATTGCCATGGTCCCTCCACAGGGTTATATCGAGACATTGGCGCTCTTGAAAAATGCGAGTTGCATTCTCACCGATTCGGGAGGTATGCAGAAGGAATCCTTCCTCCTCCATGTTCCTTGCTTAACCCTCCGATCAACTACCGAATGGCCCGAAACGCTCGTTTCAGGCTCCAACCGACTTGTCCCGAATCCAAAAGATTTACCTAGAGAAATCCTCAGCGTGGCATTCAACGAAGACCTCAGACGTCGCCTTCACCAATTGAAGAATCCTTTTGGTGACGGACACACCTCCCGCAGAATCGCGAGGATTATTGAACGGACGGTCAATCACCGTTAGGTGTAAGCACTTCGAACTGAGGACAACTACCTATTTCCAAAGAATTCTCGATACCACATTTCGATGTTCAACACGCGCCACAAAAGACTCGTTTCCTGAACAGTCAGCGAAGGCTTTCGTAAAAGGTTCCTGACGGTCGCTGGACAGTAGAATTTTGACGCTAACAAGTCTGAATCCGCAAAGAAGGCTTGAAGGCGCTCTCTTAAGTCACCCTCAATCCACCTTTTTTCCGGAGTTTCAAACCCTATTTTGCGCCGGCGAAGTCGAATCTCCTCTGGTAGAATCCCGGAGACGGCACGACGAAAGATGTACTTGGTCCAGCCACCGCGTAACTTTCTGTCCAACGGCAGGGATGCGACGAACTCGAAAAAGGGTTTGTGCAAGAAGGGCACACGGGCTTCGATGCTGTGCCACATCGAGTTCTTATCCTCATAACGCAGCAGAGCGGGGAGACCACTTGTACTCACTATAAACTCAAGGATCGCGCACAATTCGTTTTCTGAACGCTCCACCGTTGCCTTTGATCTTGATGTTTTAGGGTGTCTAACGACGGACATTCCGTAGGCAAGCAGGCGTGCCAAATACGAACGGGGATTTGCCTTGATCAGCGGCCATAGTTGGTCGAGGCTTCGGATTCCTTCATACAGTAACTTAGAAAACTTCGCGTGCTGGCTGAGCGTCCTTAGGTAATGTAGGTAGAGATATGGATACCCGCACAGGAGCTCATCACTACCTTGTCCATCAAGCAATACGGTTATTCCTCGTTCTTTCGCACGTTTCATAACTCGAAACTGCGCATAGATGCTCGAGCTTAGGAACGGTTCTTCTTGGCATCTTATGAGAGTCGGAAGGTCCTCCCACAACTCATCCGCGGTAGGTTGAACGGGATTATACTCGGCTCCCGCTGCGTCACACACTATCTTTGCGTATTCGCTTTCATCTATTGGATAACCAGGGAATATGGCAGAAAAAGTCCTAATCCACTTTCCGGTCGAGACTGCACCTTCAGGTTTGACATTTCTGATGGCACAGACTATCGAGGATGAATCAATTCCTCCGCTAAGGCATGTGCCGACTGGGACATCGCTGATTAGCTGCTGCGTAATCGCGTCTAAGAATAAGCGTCGGGTATTCTCAACCTCATCTTCGGAATCGTTCCCGTCCAGTTCGTGAGCAATCTTGGGAGTCCAATACCTCTCTAACCGAATGCCTCCGTTCGGGCTTATCAACAACTGATGCCCAGGCCGGAGCTGCTTTATGCCATCGAAGAACGTATCTGCAGTATGATCGATCTGAGCGCGCTCAACATAGTCCCGTATGATGCGTTCGTTTGGAAGGACCGGTATGTCAGGGCGGCTGATTAGGGGCTTGATTTCTGAGGCAAAGGCAAAGAAATTCCCGTCCAGATGATAGTAAAGTGGCTTTATTCCAAAGTGATCCCTAGCAATCCAAAGCTGCCGTTCCTCTTCATCCCATAGAGCAAAGGCAAACATACCGTTTAACTTCTCTAAGCATCCGATACCCCGCTGCTCATAACTGTGAACTACTGTTTCAGCGTCTGTTTTCGATCGAAAATTGTGCCCTTGTCTTTCAAGCTCCGCTCGAAGCGCGTCGAAGCCATAGATTTCTCCGTTGAAGACGAGGTGAATTGTATTGTCCTCGTTCTTAATCGGATATAGTCCTTTCGTTAGGTCTATTATGGCAAGGCGGCGAATCCCGAGGCTCACAGGCCCATTGACATAGTAACCATCATCATCCGGACCTCGGTGGAACTGAGCATCACACATTGCCTTGGTCGTGGCCAGGTTGCTTGCGCTACCATCCAGACGCAACTCTCCCGCGATTCCGCACATAGACCTATCTTCTCATGAAGGGAATCTTGATCAAATAAACAGCATCCTTTCATGACTTTGTACGAGTGCGAAAGGCTCTACAGGCAGCGAAAGCTCTTGTGGCATGGAACAACCACCATCATTGCTTCATCTCGTATTTCTGCAAATGAAACGACACAGCTAGCGGGACCAACGTCGCGGTCCGCATGCACAAGGGCTTGTAGATTGTCATAGAGTTTGTCTTGGCAGCGTGTAACTTCTGAAGGCCCCAGTTCCAACTCAGTGAGACGTGTAATGTAAGATTGGTGCTAACATCAGTCTACCTACACGAGTTACCTGTTTCCCTGTCATGTAGTCCAAGTATTTGAGATCATGTGATTCATGATAGTAAGCGTCTGCTCGTATTCGTGGGTTCCAATACGTTTCAAAATACTCCCACATCATTCGAAATGCAGCTCTCTTCGGGACCGCACGATTAAACATGATATCCGATAGAAAACGTAAGATAACGTAGAGTGGATGATAACCCAGACAACGCATTCCGAGTCCCCACTCATAGAAATTGTGACCTTCGCCCATGTCTGGAACATCTTCAGGGTTAGGATGCCATGCTTCGATCCCAAACTTCGTATGGAGTTCGAAGCGTATGTCCGTGTAGCATTCCATTTTGAAGCCCAACTGCTCTGCTTTATGCAAGAGCCATGATTCGTAGCCGTATATTTCCGGGAAACCATAGTCGAGGGATTTCATGACGCGATCAGACACCAACCTGCCTGCGCCTTGGGGGGCCTTCCGCTGATCGACTGTACCTGGCAGACCCCAATCGCCGCTAGCGACGTCAACTTGATCTGCCTCCATTCTAGCTAGTAGTTTTTCAATGTAGTTTGCTGGGTACACGCAGTCGTCCGCATGGAAAAAATAGTAGTCGAATTTAACGCGCGTTCTTTTGAGAAGGCTGAGGGCGCGATTGTAATGATGGACAATTACGATGGCGTGTTTGTCGGCTAGTTTGTTGTTGTGGGCTATGAATAGCCGCTTGTATTTTCTTGCATACTCATTGAGGAGCTCAAGTGTACCGTCAGAGCTGCCGCCATCAACAGCACATATCTTTGTTGGGGGGACCGTCTGATTGATAACGGAGTCGAGCGCTCCCTTGATAGTTCGCATGCCGTTCAAAGTTGGCAAAATCACTGCGTATCTCAACGAATCCGCCCCACATGTTCTGTTCTGATTCCATACCTTCCCAGGAAGTTACTAATCTCTTTCTGCCAATGGTCTCCTAGGTCCAAGCTGTCAATCTTGTTCTTGAGATCAATGCAGTTTCGTGGAATTTCTGTAGTAGTTAAAGCCAAGGTGATTGTGATGCGGTCTGTGGATTCGTCTTGAGTCATGTTTGATTCTCGTGACAACAGCCACGAAAGGTTCTCAAGATGCTCAACTTCCAAGGGCCACCCCTTCCAAGCGAAGTACTCTTTCATTTCACTCAGGATGCTCTCGATATTCTGAGCTTTTTCGTCGAGGCTGCGTTTTGGCGGATAATCAGGGGCCTGTCTTATGACTTTGGCTGGGATTCCGACAGCTAATGAAGACGGTGGAATTGACTTCGTTACGAGAGCGCGTGCTCCTATTGTGCTGCCTTTGCCTATTGTGACATTTGGCATGATGAAGACGTCCCAGGGTATCCATACATCGTCCTCTATTGATACGGGACCAAATTGAATCGGATAGCCATCCAGAACCGATTGCCATGAACCGTGCGTGAAGAGCTTGCAGTAGCCGCCCACTCCGACATCATTACCAATTGTTACAGGGTAGGTTGTGTTGACGAATGAATGTGCCATAATACTGGAACGTTTCCCCAAACTAAGACGCGACCAAGGTGAATCCATCCCCCCGATAGTCACATCGTTTGTGATTTCACCGTCATCAGCAATCTCCAAGATATTTGCGCGAATTTGATTGCGATGACCAATCCACACACGTTTGCCGATCTTTACAGATTCTGCAACTATGTGTGTGCCAGTCCCGATTCGACTGTAGTCACCGATTTCTATGTGTCGCGCCACTATGATCGATCCAAATCCAATCTTGACTCCCCCTCCGATTCTCCCTTTTCGCTTCATCATGGAGATCTTGAAGCCACTCGGAAGAAGTGACATTGCATAACGAAATGTTGTATTCAACGGAGTTTCCGCCCGAATTTTAGTTCATATAGACAGCTAATGTACGAAGAGAGCAGGTGAGGATAGTCGCAATGGAAGACCAGCCACTCATCAGGTCGAGGTGATCGATGGCCACTTGAATATTCTTGATCGAACCACCACTGTGTTCGGGGGACATTCAACTCTGGTTCCCAGTGAACTTCATCTTTGCTTGCATGCCAATGGCGCACAGTAGGAGCCCCGAGCTCACTCAACTTCTTGCGCAGACCTGGAAATTCTGTCTCCACTACATCGTTGATTCCAAAGATCCCTTGAATGCCAAGTAGATGGTCCAACGCATACAAAGTGTAACTATAGGTTTCACTTTCTACATAAACTTCCCTGCAATAACGTTTCAGGAAAGAAAGCTTGCGACTGACAGCGTACGTGATCAGCTGGATTCCGCGTCTCAGTGCCAATTTTCCAGACATGTAGGGATTATCGAAGTCGTGCAGGACCTTCAATTCAGACAATGTGTCCATCCGACTGGCAACTCCGAGTACTACCTAGAGTTGATTGATATCTGATCAACGATACTTTTAGCATTTCGTTTAGACCAAGTGGTGTGGAGTTCTGAATAGCAAGAGCTACGGCAAACCGTTAATGTTTCGTAGCCCCCACAATTGCTCCTTCAAGCAGAGCATCAAACCATACACGTCCTATGTTCGCTGACCTAGACCGTGAAGGGTTTTAGCTCACAGTGTTTCTTCTCTCTCGGATGATATTTGCAGATTCGCATTGCAATGGCTCAGATCAATCCAACCGTGGGCGATTTACGCGGTAACTCGAACCTGATCATCGAGTCTATGGCTAAGGCCGTTCAGGCAAAGGCGGGTCTAGTGGTCTTCCCTGAAATGGCGATTACGGGGTACCCTCCACTCGATCTGCTACCCCCTCGTGAGATGCGACCGCCAGCAGGTACTCGAAGACCGGGGGATGAAGAAGTCGTTCGTGCGAACAAAGAGATGGTTTCGGAGATCGCTGCTGGCCTTCATGGCGCGACTGCGATTGTGGGCTTCGTGGATTATGACGCGACCAATCTGTATAACGCAGCTGCAGTGTTGAGCGATGGCAAGATAGTGAGCGTCATTTACAAGACACTGCTTCCCACTTACGATGTCTTTGACGAACTACGGTACTTTACTCCGGCCACATCCAATCATCCAGTTACAGTGAAGGCGCACGGCAATGCAGTGACTTTGGGCAGTATGATATGTGAGGACATGTGGGACGAAGAGCTCGGCTATGGGTTAAACGTTGTTGATTCCTTGGCAATGAAAGACGCACGACTGATTGTATCTTTAAACGCTTCTCCCTTTCACGATAGGATTCGCGATGTGAGGCTCCGTATCCTCAGGACTAAGGCAAGGAGGTTGCACGTACCGATTTGTTACGTTAACATGGTGGGAGGACAGGATGAGCTGGTTTTTGACGGTCAGAGTCTTGCGGTCGATGGCGAGGGGAGACTAATTGCTATTGGGAAACAGTTCGATGAAGATCTGGTCATCGTAGATGTGGCGTCAAGCGAGGAACGGTTGCCACAGGTACCGGAGCCTCGCTACGATCGGTCAGAAGAGATGTTCAACGCACTGGTTCTTGGCGTTAGGGACTATTTCAGGAAGACAGGATTTGGTCGAGCCTTGATTGGGCTTAGTGGTGGAATCGATTCTTCCCTTGTCGCGGTCATAGCTACTACCGCGCTCGGAAAGGAGAACGTCACAGGCGTTTCTATGCCCTCCCGCTACTCAAGCGACCACAGCAAGGATGATGCGGCAGAACTGGCAAGGAATCTCGGGATAGGATATCTAACCATAACGATCGAGCCCATATTCCAGGCCTACGAACAACAACTCAAACCTCATTTTCAAGGACGCCCCCCCGATCTAGCCGAGGAGAATCTCCAACCCCGAACCCGCGGCACCCTCCTAATGGCCTTGTCCAACAAATTCGGCGACCTGGTTTTGGCTACTGGAAATAAGACTGAGCTGGCGTTAGGATATGCGACCTTGTACGGGGATATGAGTGGCGGACTTGAAGTCATCGGGGACGTGAGCAAAATGGAGGTCTATGCGCTGGCTCGATATTACAATCGTAGGAT
>Ga0315282_10016652_pt1 | contig 10722 bp, 12 predicted proteins | sample YL17G07_20_MG_FD_203693 | JGI IMG/M metagenome (GOLD analysis project Ga0315282, IMG submission 203693) | Sediment microbial communities from Yellowstone Lake, YNP, Wyoming, USA - YL17G07_20 | ecosystem: Environmental > Aquatic > Freshwater > Lake > Sediment | place: USA: Wyoming | collected... | reverse complement strand
CCTTGAGCTCAATCTCTGTCCCATCCGTGGCAATAACCTTTCCTTCCAAGGCCATCTTGAGCGCCCTTTTGGCAACCATCTCATGATCGTGAATGACGGACCCTTTCTCTCTTCGAGAGACCAAGGAGCCATCTTTGTTGTAGGCTCGATCCGGAAAGGCTTCAAAGGCAATGCGGATGCCATTGCGTTTTCCAATTTCCAGAAGAGATTCTTTTTTTGAAGAAGCGAGGACGACTAGAATCAAATCTCGATCCACCTTCGCCCCTCCCTCTGCAATGGTTTCCCATATCTTAGGATTGGCCACGGCCATATTGTAAAGGCTTCCATGAGGTTTTACGTGCTGGAGTTTCAATCCTTGCGATTGGGTAAAGGCCAACAGAGCTCCTGTTTGATAGATCACATAATCCTGAATCTCCTCGAGGGTGGCATCGACATTTCTTCGTCCAAATCCCATGAGGTCTGGAAATCCAGGGTGGGCTCCCACCTCAACGCCATATTGCTTTGCCAGGGCCACTGTCTTTCGCATCACACCAGGATCCCCGGCATGGAATCCACAAGCAATGTTGGCTGAGGTGATGTGGGGAATCACCTCTTCGTCAAGTCCCAGTTTATAAACGCCAAAACTTTCCCCAACATCAGAATTCATGTCTATCTGGATCTTTTTTGCCATAAACCTACCTCCAATGGCTTTTAATGATGATATCCATAAGAAAACTCTTGACAAATATTAATTTAAAAGGGATAAATAAATCAATAGCATAAAAGACTAAGGAGGTGAAGAAAATATGTCATGCGGGATGAAACATCCTAAAGCGAAGAAGGCAACGAAGAAAGCCAAACCGAAGAAAAAGAAATAGGTGGAGGGGTCTCCAAGGGGGAAGAAAGAAATTTTAATTTTTTACTTGACATAAAAACGGATTTTTGTTATCCGTTTTTCCTATACTATATTCTTCCCTAAGATTTTTCTGACATATCATGAAAGGAGGTGAAGGTTAATGAGGAAATGGGTGAGCATCTTTTTGGCATTGGCGATGTTAGCAGTATTTTCTTTTGGATGCGCGGGGATACAGAAAGACGCAAAGATTAAATGCCCCAAATGCGGTGCTGTCTTCACAGTGGATGAAGGCCTAGCCGAGATTCAGAAGAAAGGTTACTAATCCCACACCTCGTTAAAGAAGATTAACTATCCTCTGGAGGAAAGAGAAAGATTTTAAAAGGGGAAGGGGTATACACTTCCCCTTTTATTTTTATTATTGCACCTTATTTTCATATCCTGATTTTAAATCTGAAATTCAATCGAAGGTTTATCGCTGGTGAGGATATCTGAAAAGAGGGTCCCCCCTAAATATCTCGGGATCAGTTGAGAGAGCTCCAGAATGATCTCATCGGCACGCCCTCTTCCCACTTCACCCAATACATCCATGGGGATGAAGATGTTTTTCGTCTTTTCCGTTGTCTTATCTTTCTCGCACTGACGCCATACCCAGTTTCGGGTCAGCACCTCTCGATCGTCACGATAGACCAGTTCTCCTTTTGGCACAGTGACTGTTTCTCCGCCGCCCATGGGAGTAAAAGGCTCCCATCCCTCTGTAAACCGGAGATGAATATTTCCCTCAAGGGTATCCAGATCATGGCCTCCCATAGGGACTAAGAATCTCAAAGAGACACTGTTATAAAGGTCCACGAGAGGGTTGATCTTCGGGAAAGGGTCTCCTTTCAGAATCCTCCTCGCCATGGATTCGATGGAGCTTGGAAACTTACTTCCGGAAATACCCAATTTAGAAAAGGCAGTTCTCCAGGGTTTGATCCTTGGATGTTCCTGAGCTTTATCACCGACGAAATTTTTCTTTACCTCTTCGACAGCCTTTGCGAGAAGGTCATCAATCTCTTTGGAGGGATGGGTGTTGTCCACCCCTTTTGCCACCACCATCCCGATGGTGAGATCAGGCAGAATATCGAATATTTCCTTCTGAATAGAAAAAAACATGTTTCCTTCTTTTTATTCCCACTAACACTCCTATTGTTAAAAGTCAACCAATGCCTATTTTATTTAAAAACTAAAAAAAGGGGTTCTGAGTGCGTCCCCATCCTCCTTGACGAGTGAACCTATTTCCTATATAGTGATCTCGATGCATTAAAAACCCAACAATAGGAGTCCTCTATGCCGGGAGCTTATGCCCATTTGATGATTACAGAGAAAGGGCTCGATTGGTTTCGGGGCAATCAGGATATCAATGAAAAGCTCCGCGGCTCCGTTCTCACCCATTCCCATTTCGTTCACCTCGGTTCAGTTGGTCCGGACTATCCTTACCTCGATATCGTTCAACCCAAGCAGAAAAATTGGGCTGAGCATATGCATTACCGACATACAGGAGATGTGATCAAAACTATGGCCCGGAAGCTTCTAAATTTATGGCCTCAGGGTTTAGAGAAAGAGGAATTTATCATCCCCTTTTGCTGGACCCTGGGCTACCTCTCTCATGTGACTGGAGATTTAGTTGTCCACCCGGTCATATTGAATATCGTTGGGTCCTATGTGGGGCACGAAACAGAACACCGTCACTGTGAAATGATTCAGGATGCCTTCATCTATCACCTGATTCGTCAGGGTGCGGAGATTGAGCATAGCGGGTTGATGAAAATCCTTCAGATCTGTTCTAAACCCGGGGACGAAGACAAGATTCATCCTGTCTTGCTTGCTTTCTGGAGAGATATTCTTAAAACCCATTTTCCAAATGATTACCAGGATAATCGACCTGATGTTGACCAGTGGCATGATCAGTTTGAGGATTGGATTGGAATAGCCGGCAGACCATTATTCGTGGGTCGGATATTTGATCCGAACCACAAATACACCTATAAGAAAATCATTGAGATCACACCTACAGAAAGACAGACTTTTCTGGATAGGCTTCCTCTACCTGACGGGGAATTCGGAGCCTATGAAAGGGATGTCTTTCCGAAAGCTGTGGAGCATGTGACAGACCAATGGGTTTTTCTATCCAAAGGCATTTTCATAGGAAACATCGATCAATTCCTTTCCGGGATCACCAATGCTGATCTTGATACGGGGAGAGATCTGCAGACCGGAAATTTAGTCTATTGGTCATGATCATGAAAAACAGGGTCAGGATCTTCTTCCTTTGGTCCTTCATCATCCTCTCATTGGTAGGTTTTCAATGGTGCCAATGTTCTCAGGAGATAGACCCCAAAGAGGTTTCCGAGCTGGAGGAATACCTCATCGATTTTTCAAAGAAGATGGAAGGCCACAGGCTACAAACCGGGCCTCTCCCACCTGATTTGGATGCCAAGAAGTTCTTTCCAATTCTGGAAAGTTACTATCCTGACAAAAAAATCATCAAAATAGTGAAGAAGTATCCAGTCCGGGTTTACCGTGAGGGAGAAAGCTATGTCTTAATCCTTTGTGATAGGGCATCTAAAATGGCCCTTTACAAGGATCTTGGTAGCACGATCATCTATGTCGATTTTCACTATTATCGTGAAGGGAAGAAAGTCCCCTGTCAGGAATGAAAAAATCGAAAGGTGTCATTGCGAGTGAAACGAAGCAATCTCGCTTTATGAAAACATTTTCCTGGTCCAGCTTAGTCTTGACGGCCCTTCTTATTATCTCAACCTACGCCAGTGCCCAGCCATTATTTGAGGTGGGAAGAGAATCTTTTTGCAAGGGTGTTCAAGACCGTGAACCGATGGATTCATTTTCAAATGTTGCTGAAATCAGAAAGGGAGAAGACGTATTTCTATGGATGGAGATCAAAGGTGGTGAACGAGCCTTGACCATGCTTGAAGCAAAAGGCCAGATGTCCATTTATCATGCGTGGGCTTCAGAGAAAGGGGTGGCCGATATCATTGATATCGGTATTACAAAGGAAAGGTGGTTAGAGCTAGCCAATGCGATGAGAAACCAATTCAGGGAGCAGGGCTTTTTTACATGGCGTACTTACAGCGCAAAGCGTAACTTTAAAGAAGGTCGCTGGTATGTTTCGATTCTCGACGCCAATAAAAAACCTGTTCGTAAGGTTGGTCCTGGAACTGAAGCCCTCCGTCCCGAAATCGTAATTAAATTTGTTCCTTGAAATGTATACGGGTTTACTCTATGCCCTCTGCTCTATGCCCTTTGCAAGAAAAGGAATGGAGGTAGAAATGACTAATAATGTGAAAGATACACTTCAGGAACTCATTCAACAGGTGACCAGTAATAATTCATTACCCCCAGACCAGAAAGTCAAACTTCTCGAGAGCCTCCAGAAGATACCGACCCCACTTCAAACTGATCGATGGATTTTTCGCTTAGTGGTGGCCTTCCTCGGAGTGGCTGTTCTATTGACGATCATTGGAGGCTTTTACTTAAGCATTAAGACAGCAGCCACAATTCCCGAAGGTTTGATTGCATTAGGCTCCGCGGCAGTTGGGGCATTGGCAGGTTTATTGGCTCCGTCACCCATGGGAAGATAACCCTATATCTCTCCTCCCCGGGGGAAGAGCCTGTCTGCCCCAGGAAGGACTGAAGTGGCCAAGGGGGGATAAAGACCCCATTGACGATGGAGGTAATCGGAGGGTTTTATGAAGCCTGAGCATCATCAAGGAAGAGATTTGACCTTGAAAATCACAGTCCTTTTAACCTTATTCATTGCTCTAGGAACGGGGACTTCTTATGCTTCAGATGAGCTAAAGATCATTGAGATACCACTTAAAGTGAAACATCAAAATGTTTCATTCAAAAGGCTTCTTTCGGAACCGGTTTATCAGATCGTTTCAACACCAAAATTCATGGCATTCAATTCGAATCGAAAGATATGGATTAAGCGCTCTGGAGAAAAATTGACGAACCTTTCAGACCTGATATCCCTTTCCCAAGAATGCGATTGGTTTCAGTTCATGTGTGCGGCTGGAAATAAACTTATAATCGCTGCAGGCAATTACTCAGAAGAGCAGTGCAAAAAAGATAGTGAAGCGTCCCTCGGCGGATACATCGCAGGGCCTCGCGCTGAGGGAATAATGATAGTGGAAGTTAATCCGCCGAAGTTGAAATTCGTTAAAGAATTTAAAGTCGTAAAGAACCCCACTTCGGCTTCGAAAAATCTCTCTGAAATTCCTGTTCCCGAAACAATAGTTCTTGGAATGCAATCTTGTTTATGGGATGGCGAGAACTTATATATCGGCAATCATGGATTTCTCACTGAAGTGTTTTTGGATGCCAATGAAGTGAAACTGATTGAATATGATTCGGGATTAATAGAACTTAATCGGAAAGCATTATTTAAAGAAGGTGAGACATTATGGGTAGCTGAGGACGAGGGTGGTTTAGACGGGGGAGGAATAAAAAAATTGCACAGGAATAAACAGACAAAATTCTTCCGTCTTCTGAATTATCCATATACTGATCCAGACTCCATTCTCCGGTATAAGGGGCTTTTGTTGACTTCTTCTTTGGCTGGCTTGGTGCAAATTAATGAAAAGCAGAATGCTTATATTCATTACCAGCTGACAAAGGATAAGAAAAAAATGGCTATTTATAACCTAGTCATAATAAATAATGAGCTCTGGGCAGTAAGAGATGATGGGTGGGTAAAGTTTGACCTGACCAGTAAATCGGCGATACTTTATTATTTAAAGGGAGCAGAAGTTTCAAATAATATTCAATCGATTGCCTACTTTGAAGGGGATTGGTTTATTGGGACCGACAAAGAATTGGTCATGCTTGAAAAGTGAGTGGGGGCGTTGGCAGGGTTTGTTAGCTCCTCACCCATGACAAGGTAAGAATCCATTGACCCCCAATTGGTATTCTTATAAAATTTTAGCAATTTCTAAAACGCTTGACTGGATTTTTCAGTCATCTTTATGTGAACATATCCTAGTCTAATCTTTAGCCTTGATCTGCCAGCAGGACCGACTTCTGCCTCTTGGAAGGTTCATTTATGAAGAAAAAATATATCATGGCCCTGGATCAGGGGACCACGAGTTCCCGGGCAGTGATTTTTGATCAGCAGGGAAAAATCGTTAGTATGGCGACTAAGGAGTTCATGCAGATTTATCCCCGGCCCGGATGGGTGGAACATGATCCTGTGGAAATATGGGATTCGCAATTGGAGGCTGCTCGGCAGGCCCTTGATTCCGCCAACCTTTCATCCAAACAAATCGCCGCCATCGGGGTCACCAACCAGCGGGAGACCACTTTAATCTGGGACAGGGAGAGCGGCCGGCCAATGCATAATGCAATTGTGTGGCAGTGCCGCAGGACCGCCTTGAGTTGTTCCGAAATCAAGAAGACGAAATTCGCCCAAGAGATTCGCAGGAAAACTGGATTGGTGATTGACGCCTATTTTTCAGCTACTAAGATTCAGTGGATTTTGGACTATCGAAAAACGATCCGCCGGGCGGCTGAAAGAGGGGAACTGGCCTTTGGTACGGTGGATAGCTGGTTGGTGTACAATCTAACGGGGAAGAAACTCCATATCACAGATTATTCTAACGCTTCCCGCACCATGCTTTACAATATTCATGATCTTTCGTGGGATGGGGAAATCTTAGAATATTTTCATATTCCCGAGCAAATCCTACCGGCTGTCAAAGCTTCCAGTGAAATCTACGGAAGCACGTCTCCTGGGTCCTTTTTGGGTTTAGAGATCCCCGTTGCGGGAATCGTGGGAGATCAACAGGGAGCTCTTTTCGGCCAAACCTGTTTCCGCAAAGGCCTGTCCAAGAACACCTACGGAACGGGTTGCTTTATGCTGATGAATATAGGGAGAAAGCCGGTGCTTTCCAGGAAAAACCTTCTGACGACCATCGCCTGGGGAATCGGCCGGAAAATCGAATATGCCTTAGAAGGGAGCGTTTTTATTGCCGGAGCTGTAGTCCAATGGCTCAGGGACGGACTACGGATGATTGAGCAAGCTTCCGAAAGTGAAACGTTGGCGAGCAGCATCCAATCTAATGATGGTCTCTATTTTGTCCCGGCTTTCGTCGGCTTGGGAGCACCCTACTGGGATATGTATGCCCGGGGAGCAATTTTAGGAATTACCCGTGGAACGACACCAGCTCATATTGCCCGGGCTGCCTTAGAGTCGATTGCCTACCAAACGAGGGATGTGCTGGAATGCATGGAGGAGGATTCTGGAATGGAGCTGAAGGAATTGCGGGTCGATGGAGGGGCAGCCGTCAATGAGTTTTTAATGCAATTTCAAGCCGACATTCTAGGAGTTCCAATAGTCATCCAGGCGACCACTGAGACCACCGCTTTGGGAGCCGCCTACCTTGCTGGTTTAGCCGTAGGGTTTTGGAAGGATCAACAGCAAATCGCCGCGAATTACAGAGTCAAGAGGAAGTTTATTCCTCGGATGAGTTCCAAACAAAGAGAGTCTCTTTACCGAAAGTGGAAGATGGCTGTTGAAAGGGCAAAGGGGTGGGAACAAGAAAAATTGTAAGGCGCGAAAGAATCGGGCGTCAGGGTCGCGGGCATATATAGTAAAGATCATGGAAATGGGGAAATACACTTTTCGTGATGTGGTAGCCGCAAGTGAACTAAAACAGATTGAAGAAAATAAAAAATAGACAGATAACGAAACCGTATCGAGCAACAAACGCACTGGTGGGAGGGCTTCCTTTTTATGATTAGAGAACTGGGAGAGAAGAGGCCAAAAATCGCTGAATCTGCTTTTGTGAGTGAGGCGGCTTATGTGGTCGGGGATGTAGAGATCGGGGAGAACTCAAGCATCTGGCCTGGGGCGGTTTTAAGAGCTGATCGATTTAGAATCCAAATAGGATCCAATACTAATATTCAGGATAATTGCGTTGTTCATGCAGGGTTTTCAGACGTAAACATAGGAAGCAATGTAACCATTGCTCATGGTTCTATGATCCACTGCGCCAGAATCGGGGACAATGTATTTATTGGAATGCATGCCGTGCTGGGCAATCAATCAGAAATCGAGGATTTCTGTATGATCGGTGCCTATTCGATGGTAAAGGATCATTTTAAGGTTCCTACAAATTCTCTCGCCGTTGGAATTCCAGTAAGAATCGTAAGTGCTCTCAATGATCGAGAATTGGAGCGGATATCAAATGGAAGCAACTTCTATGTCGAACTTGCAAAAGATTTTAAAAAGTATGGATTGTGATTATGAAATTACTAAAGACAGGGATACATCCCAACAGAAGTCTCTATGAAAGGAGGGGGCTATGAGAAGGAGATGGATTATTGTGGTAGGAGTTCTTCTTGTTAGTTTGGTTTTGGCATTAGGAGCAGGTTGGGCGGCTGAAAAGAAGCCGATCAAGCTCGGTGTCGTGTTTATCATGTCCGGAAAGATGGGAGGATACGGCAAGCATGGAATGCAGGCCATCCAGTTAGCCATGGATGAAATTAATGCGCGGGGAGGTATTTTAGGAAGAAAGGTTGAAGCCATTTTTGAAGATGATGAGCTTAAGGTTGACAAGGGTGTGCAGATCACTAAAAAATTTATCACTCAGGACAAAGTGGATTTCATTATAGGTCCCACCTCAAGCGGTGTGGCCCTGGCCATGGCTGAGATTGTTGAGCAGCATAAGAAAATTCTTGTCCTGACACAGTCAGCGACGAATTCACTGACAGATACTAAGTTCAACCGATACATGTTCAGCACTTTGAGCAATGCCATGATGCACTCTCGGGCCGGTGCCTATCTCATGGCGAGCAAACCCTACAAGCGTTGGATGTGCATTGGACCTGGCTACAGTTATGGTTATGAATCCTGGAATTCATTCAAGGCAAAATTAAAGGAGCTGCGACCAGATATCGAGATCGTCGGCGAGTTATGGCCCAAATTAACAGAACCCGACTATACTTCTTTCATCCAAAAAATCATAGAAGCCAAGCCAGAAGCCATCTGGTCACCTTTATGGGGCATGGATGCAGTGACCTTCATCAAGCAGGCCCTTCCTCTTGGCCTTTTTGATAAAATCAAGTTTGCTTTTCCAGATGGGGCTGCCCTTGAGACGCTCATTCCTCTGGGAAAGAGTATACCGGAGGGTTTGTTTGTGGCAACGCGTTACTTTTTCCTCACCCCGGACTCTCCAATGAACCGGCAGTTTGTCAAGGTTTACCAGGAGAGGTTTAAGGAATATCCTGACTATATGGCTCAAGAAACCTATGCGGGCGTTTATTTCCTGAAGGCTGCGATAGAGCGAGCCGGCACAACGAACACGGAAAAGGTGATTGCTGCAGTGGAAAAAGAGCCCCTTGCATGGGAGACACCCGAGGGGTGGAAGATTATGAGAAAAGAAGATCATCAGGTTGTGGAAGATGTTGTCTGGGGTGAGACAGCCTACAGCGAAAAGTATGGGTTTGCTATCTTAAAGAACATGCAGTCCATTCAGGCCGAAGAAATTTGCAGAACCCCAGAGGAACTCAAAGCCGTCCGTTCAAATTATGAAAAGAGGTTGAAGGAACAAAAGAAGTAAGAAAGAAAGGGACGGTTCTATTTTTTCTGGAAGATAAGACGGGATACGAATAGAACCGTCCCTTTTATTAGTGAGGGTACTCCCCATTTTTAGATTGTTGGCATGCTACAATTCCACTTAAGGGTTAACCTATTTCCGGCTGTGTTTAATCGCCGTGTCTTCCTCTGCCTTTGCCATGACCCTCATCATGCTCCCACTTCTCTCCATGCCATTCTCTTCCCCCGTGCTTTTCCCAGTATTTATCCCTTTCCCATGCCCTCCAGTTCTTTTTGAATTGTCCGTGCGTGATGCGTTGGAGTCCGGGAGGCACCCGGCGATGATCCGGTGGCAAATTTATTAGAACACGAGGTACTCTTTCAGGAGCAATATATACCCACTTCCCATTATAGATTCCGGATCGATACCAGTATCCTTGATAGGGACGATACCAGTAACCGTGATAGAAAAAGATGTCCACATCAACTTCGGGGGGAAAGTAGATATATGTTCTGGGTATTACGAACATGGGTGGCGGTGCTGGAATCATAAGGGGGGGTGGCGGAGGGACATTAATTCCGATATTAACCCCGGCAGTTGCTCCACTTGGGTAGCTCATGCCAATCAGTAGCATCATTCCAACAACTGACAATGCGGTTAAAGCTTCCTTTTTCATAAGAAAACCTCCTTTGATAGTGTTAGACTGTTTTTTATTAAAAATTATTCGTTTTTTTAATATAATCATTGAGCAAATTTAATGCCAACAGGGAATTGTTTAAGTAATTGATTAATAAGGTAAATTTTTAAAATAAAATGTCACGGGGGCCCACGATATGACAATTTTTGATTATTTTTTGACATTGGGTTCAATTTTGTCGATTTTGTATGTCTCAATTCAATCGCACTGATAATAGTCATTATCGGTTTGAGCATCCAACCTGTTTGTGTTAATTTGGTACTGTTGGGAGAGAGGCCACCTGCAAAACCGTACTGTCATAACCCTTAGATGGAAAGTTGATATTGAGGAGCAAGAATGAAGACAATGAAGAGAATCGTATTTAATAAAGATCCGGAGAAATTCATTGAAAGAGTCATTGCCAAATTTGTTCAGGAGAGTCCTGCCAACCGCCGGAAAGTTGACGGAGGGAGGTACTGGCAAACACCTCTGGTCGGATTCGCTTCGGGAGACGGTCCTCTTTTCAAGCAATATAAAAAGATTATCGGCGAATTCCACTTTACGCCTCAGGACATTTTTGAATTGACTTTTGGAGGGAGGAAGTCTTCCAAAGAGCT
>Ga0315282_10016651_pt1 | contig 10723 bp, 10 predicted proteins | sample YL17G07_20_MG_FD_203693 | JGI IMG/M metagenome (GOLD analysis project Ga0315282, IMG submission 203693) | Sediment microbial communities from Yellowstone Lake, YNP, Wyoming, USA - YL17G07_20 | ecosystem: Environmental > Aquatic > Freshwater > Lake > Sediment | place: USA: Wyoming | collected... | reverse complement strand
TTTTCTAAGAAAGTTAATATCTCCCTTACGTACTCTACCAAACTGGAAATTATAGCCTACTATTATCTCTTTTATATTAAATTTCTTTACCAGTTCTTCAACAAATTCTCTAGGAGTTTTCCTAGAGAACTCTTCATTAAATCGAACCAGTACAGTATAAGAGTGGGGGAATTTTTCTATGAATTTCAATCTGTCTTCCAAGTCCATAACAAGCTCAGTATGGGTTTTTGTGATTGTTTCACTAGGGTGTGGATCAAATGTTATTACAAGTCCAGGTAACCCTATAGATAAAGACCTATCCGTAAGAGAAGCAAGTATCTTCTGATGTCCCCTATGGACTCCATCGAATACCCCTAAAGTAACTATTGTAGGTTTATCTATTTTTACATTCTCCCAGCTTAATACCATTAATCCCTTTCTACTGATACTGGAGACAAGATATCCTGAGAAATCTTACCCACCCCTAAACACTTTCCATCTGACCATACGGAGACAAAATCTTTTCTAAATGGGAATGGTCTGTATAGTTGAACTGGCTTTCCTGTTATAAACTGGTCTTTTTGAATCTTAGTAATAAGTTCTACCTTTTTCAAATCCATATCTTTCCAGGGCATAAAGTATTTACTAATAGACTCTTCTCCTTCAAGAATTTCAGATAAAGGATGAGCCTGTGCTACACTTATATTTCCAACTTTCATTCTTATCAAAGAAAACACATGAGCTCCTACTCCCAATTTCTCTCCTATATCATAACAGAGGGTCCTTATATATGTACCTCTATAGCAAGTTACATCCATAATTACCCTCGGATAAGTACCTTCTTTTATGTCTAAGACCCTTATCTCTTTTATAACTATCTTTCTAGGATTTCTAGGGACCTCTTTACCTTCCCTAGCAATTTCGTAGAGTCTCTTTCCTTTATATCGAATTGTAGAATACATTGGTGGAATCTGTAGTGTCTCTCCTTTGAAAGTTTCTATTACCTCTTCCAATTTCTCTAAAGATACTTCTTGAGTAAATTTGCCTGGAGTTCCAGCAGAGTCTTGAGTATCTGTTGATATACCAAAGACAGCCTCTACTCTATAAACACGTTCTTGATTTATAAAATGATCGAAGAGCTTCGTTGCATCCCCTATAGCTATTTGGAGTAAGCCTGTAGCTATAGGGTCAAGTACACCTAAATGTCCAATATGCTTTATCTTAAACTTACGCTTTAATAATTCTACTGTTTTAAACGATGTAAGAAGTGGAGGTTTTATTATATTTATAATTCCATTCAAAATCTTCCTCCTAATAAATTTCTTATTTTTCTTATTGTGTCTTGGATATCACTGTTTTCAGATTTTGGAAGGTCAAAAGCTGCTGCTCCCTTATGTCCGCCTCCTCCTAGGGTACGTGCTATCGAACCAACATCTGTATTTTTGCTTCTTAAACTGACCCTAAACTTATCTTTGTGCTCTTTAAATAAAGCTATAGTATCTACTTCAGCGATCTTTAACATCATATCTAGAAGAGAAGACGTGTTATTCTGGAATATCTTCGTTTCCATTATCTCTATAGGTATAACACTCCATGCTAATCTAGCTTCTTTATCAATTTCAGTATTTTTTAAGATATCTATATAGATACGCATAAGGTCATAGGGTATAGAATAAAATAGCTTACCTGCAATCTCTCCAGGATTGATTCCAATCTCAGTCATTTCAGAGGCAACCTTAAAGCTCTCTTTACTCGTATTATTATACATAAAACCACCTGTATCTGATATAAGACCATAATATAGTACTGTAGCTACTTCTTTATCTATCTTTAAACCTTTTACAAGGTTAAATATAATCTCACTTGTGCTAGAAGCAGTAGGCACCACCAGATTTATATCTCCAAAAAGTGTATTATCTGGATGATGGTCAATGTTTATTATAAGAGATGGCAAAACTTTAACTGCCTCACCTATTCTCTCCAAATTACTTGCGTCAACTACAAATGCAATATCTAGTTCTTGTCCATCCCATTTATCTTTTATCTGTTCAACTCCTGGAAGCTTTAAAAACTGGTTTGGAATCTTATCAGGTATATAGGGATAGACCTCTTTTTCTAACAATTTAAGAGCTCTTAAAAGTCCAATTACAGAACCTATTGCATCTCCATCAGGATATACATGGGAAGTTATAAGGAATCTTTTCTTTTCTTTTATTAAATCAATAATCTGAGAGAATACAATTAAATTTTCAGCTTTCATGTGTAACTTTCTCTATATAGTTAGCGAGCCATACTCCCTTTTCGATAGAGTTGTCAAGTATGAATGTTATCTCTGGAATTCTCCTTATCTCCAGCCTATGGGCAAGTTCCGTCCTGATGAATCCAGTAGCATTCTTTATAGCTGAAAAAGAATTCTCTCTCTCTTCTTCTTTTCCCATAATACTTATAAATATCTTCGCATATTTCATATCCTTAGAGACATTAACTTCTGTAACTGTAACAAAGCCTATCCGTGGGTCTTTCATCCTAAATATAATATCGCTTACCTCTATTCTGATCAATTCTCCCAATCTCTCTGCCCTTGAGGGTCTCATTGTTACCTCCATTTTATAAAAGTTCTACTGAGTAGTTGACTAATTCTAGGTCGTTTTCTCTAGAGATGTAGTTGATTATATCTGAAAGTTTTGTATCTATCTTTTTCCTCCCCTCTTCTATACATGCAATACCAATAACTGCTTTCTGCCACTTATCATTATAATCTATCTCGGCTACGGAGGCATTGAAGTTCGTTCTTAATCTTTTTATAAGGCTTTGAAGGTACCTTCGTTTATCTTTAAGATTTGCAGCATTTGGTATATACAATTCTACTTCGCATACTCCTATAACCATGTCTATTCATAAGTATAGCTTTCTATGATATCTTTTCCCTTATAATCTCCAAATCCTTCTATAAGTATTCCACATTCATATCCAGAGGCTACTTCTCTTACATCTTCTTTAAATCTTTTAAGGGACGTAATTCTTCCCTCAAAGATTATATTATCTTCTCTCTTTATTCTTATATTACTATTTCTTACTATTTTGCCATCTATAACATAGCATCCTGCTATATTACCAACCTTTGAAGACGTAAAGACTTGACGAACCTCTGCTCTTCCTAGAAATACTTCTTTCTTTACTGGTTTAAGCAAACCTCTTAGTGCAAGGGTTATATCATCTATGAGGTTATAGATTATATCATAAGTTTTTATACTTATACTCTCAGCTAGTTTAGCAACTCCAGTCTCTAATCCTACATTGAAGCCTACGATTACTGCTTTAGATGCCTTAGCTAGAAGAACATCTCCTTCTGTTATATTTCCAACACCTCTTCTTACCAAAGAGAGACCTATTCCCTCTACATTTATCTCATTTAAAAATTTCTCTAAAGCTTCTAGAGAACCTTGAGTATCTCCTTTTAATATGAGATTCAAAGACTTTAGTTCTCCAGATTCTATCCTTCCTCTTATATTCTCAAGAGAAATAGTTTCTTCCTTCTTTACCTCTTCGCTCCATTGTGCAATTAATTCTTTAGCTTTTTTTTCGTTTTCTACTACTGTAAAGTTTTCTCCTGCTATAGGAAGCTTAGGAAATCCTATTATCTGTACAGGCATTGAAGGAATGGCTTTCTTTAATCTTTCTCCTTTATCACTAAATAGAGCTCTTACCTTTCCGTAGAGTCCACCTGCAACTATAATATCTCTGACCTTCAAAGCACCTTCCTTTACTATAGCCATAGCTACAGGTCCTTTACCCTTATCTAGCACGGTTTCTATAATAGTACCTCTTGCGGGGATGTTATATCTGGCTTTTAACTCCATAATGTCAGCCAGTAACAATACCACCTCTAGTAGCTGTTCTATTCCGATATTCTTCTTGGCTGATATAGGGACCATTATGGTATCTCCACCCCATTCTTCAGGAATAAGTCCTATTTCTGATAATTGAGTCTTTACTCTATCTATGTTTGCCTCAGGCTTGTCTATCTTATTAATAGCTACGATGATTGGTACTTCAGCTGCCCTTGCATGGTCTATAGCCTCTATAGTCTGAGGCATTACTCCATCGTCTGCAGCTACAACCAGAATAGCTATATCAGTAACCTTTGCACCTCTTGCTCTTAGGGCAGTAAATGCTTCATGCCCTGGTGTATCGATAAAAGTAATCTTACGCCCATCTATTTCTACCTGATGAGCCCCTATATGTTGAGTTATTCCTCCTGCTTCTGTAGCTGTTACATTTGTTTTTCTGATAGCATCAAGTAAAGTAGTCTTTCCATGGTCTACATGTCCTAAAACAGTAACAATGGGAGCTCTTAGGTCTCCCTCTGTAGGTTGGATTTTTAATCTAGTAGTAAGCCTTGCCTTTTGCGGTTGCGTAGTATCTACTGGTATATTGAACTTTTCAGCAAGGGTAAGTATAGTACCTTGGCCTATTTCTTTGTTTATATTGGCCATTATCCCTATATTCATAAGAGACATTATAATTCGACTTACTGGGATATTAAGTAGCTCAGATATCTTCTTTACAGTAGCTTTTAGAGGAATCCTTATCCCTTTAGGAGGCTCCTCTTTTTCTTTTATTTCTACTTCTACTTTTTCTTCTTTTACTTCTTCCATCTTTTCACTACTAGCTGGTGTAATAAGCCCTTTAATGGTTTCAACTACATCTTCATCTATTATACTAAGATGAGATTTTACATCTACTCCCAGTTCTTTCAATTTATCTAATAGCTCATGGCTATTAATGCCAAGCTTCCTAGCTAATTCATAAACTCTCACGTTTAACATCTCCTCTTTTAAGAAGATTCGCCAGTTCTGATTTTAACTTGTTCAAGGCTTCTTTGTCTATTTTACTCCTAAGAGCATGAAGAAGATAGTTCTTTTTGTCTATCTTATCAATACACTCTGGATTAATACATATATATGCTCCCCTTCCTTCTGACTTCTGGGAAGGGTCTATCCTTACTTTCCCCTCAGGAGTTCTTACTATACGTATAAATTCTCTTTTATCTTTCTTCTGTCGACACACTATACAGGTACGCTCTATCATCATCTACTTTACTTTCATCTTCTGTCTTTATATCAATCTTCCAGCCAGTAAGCTTTGCAGCAAGCCTGACATTCTGTCCTCCTTTTCCAATAGCAAGAGACAGATGTTCCTTAGGAACTATTACTCTTACACTTCTCTCACCTGTCTGTTCTATCCTTATAACTCTGGCAGGATTTAGTGCATTACCTATAAATATTAGTGGATCTTCGCTCCATACAATAACGTCTACCTTTTCTTTCTTTAATTCCCTTACTATAGGTTGTATTCTTACTCCTTTTGCTCCTATGCATGTTCCCACAGGGTCTACATTACCATTTTTTGATGTAACAGCAATTTTAGTCCTTGTTCCTGCTTCCCTTGCAATACCTTTTATAACTACTATTCCATTTTGGATTTCTGGTATTTCCATTTCAAAGATCTTCTTAACTAATCCAGGGTGAGTTCTGGAGCATGTCACCTCTGGGCCATGTGAAGTCCTTAATACTTTTAGTATATATACAAATAGCTTATCCCCTACTTTATAATCTTCTGAAGAAACTTGTTCATAAACAGGAATGACTCCTTCAACTTTACCTAAATCTAGGGAGATTCCCTTTTTATCTATTCTATATATAGCTCCTTTTACTATTTCACTGACTTTTCTAGAAAATTCACCATAGAGGATATCTCTTTCTGCTTCCTCTAGTTTCTGCATGATTACTTGTTTTGCTGTTTGAAAGGCAAATCTGCCAAACTCTGTAGCAGGAATAATCTCTATATTAGCAGTATCCCCTATCTTTATATCAGGGTCGACTTTTAAAGCTTCTTCAAGGCTTATTTCGGCTGAACTATTTCCTACTTTTTCTACTACCTTTTTTTTGGCATACATATGAATTTCTCCATTGTTTCTATCAATAGAGATGGATACATTTTGAGTGGTCCCAAATTGTTTTCTATAAGCAGAAAGAAGAGCAGTTTCCAAAAATGTAAATAGAGACTCTATTGGGATACCTTTCTTTTTTTCTATCTGTTTTAGCATTACGAAAAGGCTATTGTTCATAACTCTACTTCAAGCCTCGCTTTTAAAATATTATCAAATGGTATAGATAAAATAATTCCTTCTCTATCTATTAATACTCTTGTATTCTCTACTTCTTTTATTATACCTTTTATATTTCTTGCTCCTCCAATAGGATTTTTTAATCTAAACTGGCTTTTGTGTCCTATAAATCTTATAAAGTCTTTAGGCTTTTTTAATACTCTATCTAACCCTGGAGAAAAAACTTCCAGATTATAGGAGTAGGGAATAGAGTCAAGCTCGTCAAGTAAGAGACTTACTACTTGACTTATGCTTTCACACTCTTTAAGGGTAATCCCTCCGTCAATTCTATCTACAAAGAGACGGAGAACCCAATTTCCTCTCTCTTTTGTGTATTCTACATCTACAAGTTCATACCCCATATTCTCTATAACTTTACCAACTTCTTTCTCAACAATAGAGAGGACCATTTCCCTTGTCTCCATTTACTATGAAAAGTGGGACTAAGCCCACTTTTCATCTCCTTTCTTTATTCTTTTTTCATATTTTAACATAAACTTAAACAGAATGCAAACGAACGAAATTGCCCTGGGGTGTAATCACTCTTAAGTACCTCCAACTATAAGAACTAATCTTCTTTTCTTGCAATGAAGTTTGAAAAGATAATAGCCGTGATAGTTTTAAGAGTTCAAGGCAATTCTTTATCCACCCACCTTCACATAAATTCCAATATCCTCAAATCTTTCTTTTATATGTTTTAATTTTTCCTGTGACGGAGCTTCTCGTGGAGGCATTTTATATTCTATGTCAAGTCTATTGTATTTTTCACTCACGTCGTGGAAAGGAAGTAGGTCTATTTTATGTATACCTTTTAGTAAAGAAACAAACTCCACAAGGCCGTCAATATTTTCTTCTGTATCGGTTATTCCCGGAATGATAGGAAAACGCAAAATGACATCCTTTCCTCTACCCCTATCTGACAGCATATGCAAGTTATTTTTAATCAGGACGTTTGAAACCCCTGTGTATATTATGTGCTCTTCATTCTTAGCCAGCTTTAGGTCATAGAGGAGTACATCTACGTAATCCATTACCGATAAAAATACGTCCTTAGGAGCATAGCCTGAGGTGTCCAAGACGGTACGGATGCCTCTCTTTTTACACTCCTTAAGGGCCTCTATTAAGAATTGATGTTGAAATAGTGGCTCTCCTCCCGAAAAAGTTACACCTCCTCCTGAATTATCATAAAGCAAAATGTCTTTTTCCACTTCCTCCATCAGCTCCTCGATTGTGATCTCTCTACCGATAAGTTTTAATGCTCCCGTTGGACAAGCACTGGAGCAAATTCCACAATTGTTGCAGATCTGTCTGTTGATATGGTGAGTACTATTTTCAAAAGTAATTGCACCAATTGGGCAAACCCTAGCACAGGTTTTACAGGACATACACTGATATTCAAAAAACATAAGCACAGGTCTAGAGGAAATACCCTCTGGGTTATGGCACCACCAGCACTTAAGGGGACACCCTTTCAGAAAAACTGTTGTCCTTATTCCTGGACCATCGTGGATAGCGTATCTCTTTATGTCGAATATTAACCCATTATTACCCATTTAGTTGTCACCATCCTTGTTTAGCCAATTGAGTAGCTCCCTTAGAAATCAGAATTATGCCTGTTCTGTCCTTGCAATTATTTCATCTTGCAGACCTTTTGGCAAATTTACAAAGTAGTCACTATATCCTGCAACTCTAACCATCAAGTCCTGGAAATCTTTTGGATGCTTTTGTGCCTCCCGAAGCAATTCACCACTAACGACATTGAATTGTACATGATGTCCCCCCATGTTAAAAAAGGTCTTAATAAGTACCGCAAGCTTCTTTATATTTTCCTCTCCATCAAGCAGGTCCGGGGTTAACTTTTGGTTAAGCAAAGCTCCACCGGTTTTATCCCAGTCACACTTGGAAACTGACCTGAATACAGCCGCTACTCCTTTTCTGTCGCTCCCTTGAACTGGCGAAACGCCTTCGGAAACCGGAAAGCCTGCTTTTCTTCCATCTGGTGTCGCTCCCGTAACCTTTCCAAAATATACATGAGCTGTCGTAGGTAGGAAATAAGCCCTCCGCGAGGCTTTCCTAACCGGGGAGAGCGGATAGCTTTCAATTATATCCACTATACTATCTACCATCATCTTTGCAATCTCGTCAGCATAATTATCGTCTTCTCCGTACCTAGGTGTTTTGTTCAGGATAATTTGCCTTAGTATTTCATATTTTCCTTCGAAATTTTGTTTGAGAGCCTCAAGAAGTTCATCCATTGGTATGCTCTTTTTATCAAATATATGGTACTTAATTGATGTCAAGCTGTATGTAAGAGTGCCTAATCCTACTACTTGAACGTACTGGGTATTGTATCTGGTTCCCCCAGCATTGTAATCTCTGGCGTTTTCAACACAGTCCTCAATCCAAAGGGATAGGAAAGGAACTGGGAGATATTTTGCATAAAGCGCCTCGATGATGTCATTCCCTCTCATTTTTATGTCCATGAAATATTTCACCTGCTTGATAAAAGCCTTCCAGAGTTCATCAAATGTCTTAAAGCTTCTTGGGTCTACGGTTTCTATGCCAATCTTTTTCCCGCTTTGGGGGTCTATGCCATTGTTCAGGGTAATTCCCAGAATTTTGGGAAGGTTGAAATATCCTGTCAGGATATAACTTTCTTTTCCGAAGCTTCCAGTTTCCACACAACCGCTGACTCCGGAAGTGCGGGCATCTTCCAGGCTTTTACCCTGCCTTAACATCTTGACTATAACCCCATCAAAATTGAAGAAGGGGGGCTCACCAAATCCAGGTCCCACTACTTTTAAAGCTGTTGTAATGAAACGCTCGGGATTTTTATCGCTCACCAGCACAGCTGTATTGGGCTGTAAGGTCCTTACTTCATCGAGAACTTCCAAAAGTAGGTAAGAGATTTCATTGACGCCATCTGAACCATCTTTTTTTAGTCCCCCGATATTGATTTTCGTGAAGTCGTCATATGTGAAACTTTCTTCTGCTGTCACTCCCACTTTTGGAACTGCCGGCTGATTGTTAAACTTGATCCAGAATGCCTCAAGAAGTTCTTTTGCCTTCTCTCTTGTCTGCCTTCCTTCTTTGAGGTCTTTTTCGTAAAACGGATATAAATGCTGGTCCAAACGCCCAGGGTTAAAAGAATCCCACGGGTTTGTTTCATAGGTTACACCTATATGGATGAACCAATAATGTTGGAGAGTTTCCCAGAACGTCCTCGGAGCATGTGCTGGAACCCAACGACACATCTCTGTCATTTCTTTAAGCTCTTCTTTTCTTTTGGGGTCTTTTTCTTCATTTGCCATCTTTTCAAGTTTTTCTGCATAGCGCCTAGCGTAGATTAAAATGGCATCTGCTGCAATATCCATGGCTTTGAGTTCTTCTATTCTATCGTAGTATTCCGGATTACTTGGCTTTTGTTCTTGTATTTTCTTTTTAATTTCCTCTTTTATGTCTAAAAGTCCTGTTTTGAATATTCCTTCACCGCCAGCCGTATGACCAGGTGCTCTTTGCTCCATAAATTCTGTCCATATCCCTGCTTCATAGGCCTCTATCCATTCCTGAGGCAAATTTTCAAAGATAATATCCCTCATTGCTTTGCCTTTCCAGAATGGAATTATTTCGTTTTCGTATAATTCTTTGGTTTTACTATCGACCTTGTATGGCATATTCTCTCTGGAGTTTAAAATCTCTAGGTCTTCCATACTATGAGTACATATTTCCGGATACGTGGGAACCTCTTGCGGACCAGTCCCTCTTAATCCAACAATTAGCTGGCCATCTTCGATAGGTTGGCTTACGTGCTCCATTAAGTACTTAAATGCCAGTGCACGCTGTACCGGAATAGACTTTCCTGTGGCAAGTCCACTTTTGTAAAATTCGGTTATAAGCTTAGTTCTCTCGGCAGATATCTTAACCTCAGCTCTTATACTCTCCTCTCTAAGTCTTGCAATCCTTTCATTCATTGGTCTAACAGCAGCCCTTCTCTTTTGCATTTCTTCCTCAACAATCATAGTCTTCACCTCCAATATAATTGCTTAAGTTTCGCACTCTTAAAGGGAGCATCCCTCTTCTCGTTGACCAAACAAACTACAAACTGCTTACTAAATGAACTTGAAAACTAAAAATTCGCTCCTCTATAAGTTAAAGGATAATAATGTTATGCGGAAGGCTATTCAATTGCGCTATGCCATCTTTCTTTACTATAACCGTATCCTCTATACGCATACCAAATTTACCTGGAAAGTATAATCCAGGCTCGATTGTGATTACCATATTTTCTTCAAGGGTGAAAGTAGAAGTGGCATTTATATAGGGAAGCTCATGGATTTCAAGTCCAACACCGTGACCTAAGCCGTGTCCAAAGCCCAGTCCTTTTTCGCTCAGGTAATCTCTTGCCTTTTTATCGAGATCTGAGACTTTTAATCCTGCTTTTACAAATTCACGTCCGATCTGTTGAGCCTCTTGAAGACTTTTATAGTAATTTTTGAACTCCTCAGATGGTTCTCCAATGGATACGATTCTTGTTATGTCTGAATCATACCCGTTGTAAGATGCTCCAAAGTCGAT
>Ga0315282_10016650_pt1 | contig 10723 bp, 8 predicted proteins | sample YL17G07_20_MG_FD_203693 | JGI IMG/M metagenome (GOLD analysis project Ga0315282, IMG submission 203693) | Sediment microbial communities from Yellowstone Lake, YNP, Wyoming, USA - YL17G07_20 | ecosystem: Environmental > Aquatic > Freshwater > Lake > Sediment | place: USA: Wyoming | collected... | reverse complement strand
GATTTGGACGGCTTTCCGAACTTCTTCGGAGTGCAGCGGTTCGGGGCTCTCAGGCCCGTGACCCACCTTGTCGGCAAGCACATCGTGAAGGGCGACTTCGAGAAAGCAGTAATGGTCTACGTCGCGAACCCCAATGACAATGAGTCAGAAGATGCACAGAGGGTCCGAAGGGAGCTGGGACGATCGATGGATTTCAAGTCCGCGACTGCAACCTATCCGAAGAAGCTCTCATTCGAGCGAACGGTGATAGCGCACCTGGCCGAGAATGAGGGGGACTACGCCGGAGCGATCAGGTCGTTGCCGCCGAACCTTCAGATGATGTTCGTGCATGCCTACCAATCGTACCTCTTCAACAAGATGCTGAGTCAGAGGATCAGGAGAGGCCTCCCGTTGAACAAGCCCCTCATCGGGGACGTCATTCTGCCTGCCGACCGGAACGGAATCCCGGACCACGACATCCACATCAGGGTAACGGAGGAGAACATCGACCTCGTTGAGAGGCAGATGGCGGAACGGAAGGCCTTCGTGAGCGGCATGCTCTTCGGTTCCGAGAGCGAGTTCGCTGAAGGAGAGGCAGGCGCGATAGAGAAAGAGATTGTCGAAACCGAGGACATCAGCCGCGAGGATTTCATCGTCCCCGCCATTCCAGAATGCAGCTCGAAGGGCAGCAGGAGGGAGCTCCTCGGCCGATTCAAGGATCTCTCGATCAGAGTCGATGGCGACAGCCTGGTGCTGTCATTCTCTTTGGACAAAGGCTGCTACGCGACCTCGCTGCTCAGAGAGTTCATGAAGGCCGATGTGATGGCTTACTGACGAACCAGAAGAGCGAAAGAGAACGCGGGCGCGATCCGCTCTTATTTCACAAGCTTTGCTTCACAAGCGCGTCCAGTCCCTGCTCTCCCTGTCCTCCTCGGAGGGCTCCGTCTGTCTGCCGGACTCCCCAGGTGCCTTGGCCTTGTCCTTCTTCGAATCTTCGGAGCCTTTGACGATCCTCTTCTTTATCGGCGCCCCACATCTTGGGCAGGAGTCGGACTCGGAGATGCACTCCTTGCATAGGAGCGAGCCACACGTGGAGCACTTCATGACTGCCTGGCCACCGTGGAACAGGCAGCGGCGCCCCTTGATTTCCTCGATATTCGCCGGCGCCTCCACCTCCTTGACCTCCTCCTTGTAGAATCGGCTGTAGAGGTCGGCCTCGTTCCTTGTGGACCTCTGCTTCGGGGTCGGAGGCACGGATTTGAGCTCAACCACGCGCTTCTCCTTTTCCGCCTCGATGTCCACCTGCTCCGCCCGCCAAGGGATGTCTCTAACCTTGACCGCCGATGTCTTGTAACCCTCTCCCTTGAATGTCTGGAGGATTGCCATAAGCTTCCTGGCATTGAATATCCCGACCCCGAGGTTCTCCATGAGGCCGATCGCGGACCGTTTCTCCTCGGGCAGGGTCATCGCGGACCTCAGAAGCTGCTCCGTTTCCTGGTCCGGGGTGACAGTGGAGAAATCCATGTCGTTCACCTTCTCGATGTAGGCCAGAACCTTCTTCGCCTTGCGTATGTCCTTATCCGGCAAGTTCATCAGAACATCGGGCAGACACAGACCGTACCGGCCGACGCTCGGGCTCCGGTAGCTCGCGAGAAGCACGTCCCTCGACAGCCCCTCGTACTCCTTGAATTCCGCCTGGCTCAGGGAGATGACGTTCACCACCTCCTTCTCGTCCAGCAGCTTGAGGACGTCGTCCAGATGAGAGAACGGTATGCCACACTCCCTGAACGCATCCTCCCTCGACAGCCTCTTGCCTGAGCGATGCTCGTACTCGACGAGCTTCTGGGCGTAGGCGCCAATCTCCCTCTCCCGGAGCTTGCCGCCGACGATCCGCATTCCTTCCAACGCAGACTCCATGTTCCTGTCGATCTCCAGCGCTTTCTCGAACGCCCTCTTCGCCAGATCGTATTTCTCGAGGCGCAACAGCACGATTCCCTTTCCGCACCATGCGATCTTGTCCCTGGGATCCATGCCCAGAGCGGCGTCGTAGCTCCTGATCGCCTCCTCGTCGTTCCCGATCTTCTCCATCACCTCGGCCCTGCCGAGCCAAGCGGCCTTGTTCTTCGGGTCCAGATCGACGGACTTGTTGAAGCTGTCAGCCGCCTTCTCCATATCGCCCAGCTTCACCTGCACCACGCCAAGTCGGTTCCAGACAATTGCGTCGGTCGTGTCCAGGCCTACGGCTCTGTCATAGCTCTCCAGCGCCTCGCGAAGCCTCCCAAGCTCCTCGAGCGCTCTCCCTTTCGACTTGTATATCGCTGGGTCCTCCAGACCCAGCTCGAGGGCACGATTGTAGCAGTTAATCGCATTCTCGTACTGGCCGACCTTGAACAGCACGCTTCCCTTGAACTTCCAAGCCTGCGCCTCGTTCTTGTCAAGACCAATCGCCCTGTCGAACGACTCGACCGCTTCCTCCAGCCTGTCCAACGAGGCAAGGGCCCTGCCCTTGTCAGTGTGGAATCTTGCGGTCTGCGGGGATATGTTGACGCACTTCTCAAGGACTTTCAGCGCCTCGATGTAGTTGCGCATCAGCAGCAGCGCACGGCCCTTGTTGTTGAGCACGTAAGAATCGTTCGGGTCCAATCTCCAGGCATAGTCGAAACTCTCCACCGCCTCGCCGTACTTGCCGAGACCGACCAATGCAAGACCTTTCAAGTTGTAGACCGATTTGTCCATCCCGTCGATCTGGATCGCAGTGTTGTAACTCGCCACTGCCTCGTCCAGATGTCCGAGCTTCTCCAGCGCCGACCCCCCATCGACGTGTGCCATCTTGTTCTTCGGGTCGATCTTCAGGATGGCGTCGCATATTTCCAGGATCTCCGAGGGAACGCCTTTTGCGACGACGGCGTTCTTCTTGTGCTCGAGGACGACGATGTCGTGAGGATCGAGTTCCAAAGCTCTGTCGAAGGAGCGTATCGCCTCGTCGATCTGATTCGACTTCTGACACGCGGTCCCTCGGTCGATCCACGCGTTCTTGTTCCGGGGGTCCGCCTTGATGATCTGGTCGCAGACCTTCACCATTTCCTCGAATCTGCCCAGGACCTTCAGGGACTGCTTCTTGGCCTCGAGCACCTCGACGTCCTTCGGGCTGATCTCGAGGGCCTGATCAAATGAAACGACCGCCTCCTCGTGCCTCCCCATCTTCGCCAATACCTGGCCTCTCCTGACGTGCACGAACCTGTTCGTGTTGTCCAACGCAAGAGCTTGGTCGTAGCTCTTGAGAGCGTCAGGATTCCTTTCTAGCCACTCGAGCGTCACGCCCCTGCCGATCCAGAGATTCTTGTCGTTCGGGTCGAGCTGGATGGCTTGGTCGTAACACGCCACCGCCTCCTCGTACCTTTTCGCGCTCTCGAGTGCGAGGCCCTTCGAATACCATACCCTCTTGTCATGCGGATCCAGGTCAATCGCCTTCGTGAACGCCTCCACCGCATCATCATACCTGTTAAGAGCGAACAGGCAGTCGCCCTTGACCCTCCAGAAGGCCGGGTCCGAGGGATACAACGTGGAGCCGGTCGCGGCCCGCTCCAGAGCGTCCTCGTACCTCCTCATCGAAAACAGCACGATAGAAAGGTTCTTCAGCGTCTCCTCGTCGCTGGGGTCCAGCTCGAGTACTCTCCCATATGTTTCCACAGCATCCAGATCCTTATCCAACCGGTCCAATGCGACGGCCTTGTCGAACAGTGCGCTCTTGTTCTTTGGATTGACCTTGAGGATGCGATCGCAGGCGTCGATGACGTCCTTGTCCTTTCCCAGAAGTTTCTGGCATTCCTTGATTGTGACGAGGGTATCTTCCCTATCCGGTCGCAGCTTGGCGGCCTTCTCGAGGGATCTTAGCCCCTCGTGATACTTCCCGGTCTTGAAGTAGGCTACACCCTGATCGTGAAGGGCATCGGCATGCTGGGGATGGAGGGACAGAAGCTCCGCGCAGACCTTGATCTGCTCCTCGTACTGGTTCATGGCTCCCAAGACGATCCGCTTCCTATCGAGCAAGTCAGGATCCCTGGGGTTGTCCAGCAGGGTGGAGTCCACGGTCGCGAGCGCTTCCTCATTCCTCTCCAGCTTGATGAGCGCGTCGACCTTCATCACTATCGTCGGCACATCGTCTTTCTTAACCTCGAGCAGCTTCGAGCAAAAGTCCACGAGCTCCTGGTTCTTGTCCATCCTCTTCAACATTCCACACTTGCCTTCAAGGGCGGGAGCGTAAGTGCTGTCGAGTTCCAGAGCCCTTTCGTAGGCCTTCAGGCTCTCATCCAGACGCTCCATGTATTCAAGGAGTGATGCGACCTCGGCCCAAGTGTGCTTGTGCGAGGGATCGCTTCTGAGAGCCTCCTTGTAGTGCTTCAAGGACTCCTCGGACTCGCCTTTCTCCCTGAGGGCTCTGGCCTTGTTAAGGTGCGCAGTGAAGTTTCTGGGATCGCGGGTGAGGACCTCATCGTAAATCGCGGTCGCCTCCTCGTGCCGCTGGAGCAGTATGAAAGCGCCGCCCTTGCTGAGCAAGAGGTCCACGCTTCCAGGATCGTGAACGAGCCCAGCATCGAATGCTTTGAGGGCATCATCCAACTTCCCCTGACCCGCGAGAGCCTCCCCCTTCTTACGTAGCCACATCGGTCTTTCCGGCGTTTTCTCCACGAGGACGTCGTAGTAATAGAGATCTGATGGATCGATTTCCAGGACCTTCTTGTAGCACTCGACAGCTCCTGGCGTATCCCCGGAAAGATCGAGGGTCCTGCCCTTCTCGCTCCAAAGCATCTTGTTGTTCGGATTCAGAGAGATGGCTTTGTCGAGAATGACCACCGATTCATTGTAGGAACGTATGGCTGCAAGTGCGTGAGCCTTCCCTACGAAGGCGTTGACGGAGTTCGGCGTCATCGATAGCGCCTTGTCTGCCGCCCTGTTCGCCTCCTCGGGCATGTTGCAGCTCACATATGAGTCACTGAGTGCGATTAGCGTGTCAGAGTACTCGTTTGCATACTTCTTTGTCTTCGGGGCATTCTCATACAATATATCCCTGGCCTTGCCTAGATCTGACACAACCCCGGAGCCATCTTTTTTTTTCATTCGGCCGCCAGCATCATTAATGAACTTGCGTGCCCTTTTCAGCCCCTTAAGATCGCTGTCGAACAGCGAGTCAAAATACCCCATCCCATCACCTGCCCGCAGCGTTAATTACCTCCACACTTCAAAAAACTTTTGGCCAGATTCGTTAGTCAATTGGAGCAAGGGATTCGACTTCCATGGTGTCGGACACGACCGTTGACCCGAACCTGGAGTGCTCGCTCAAAACTCACGTGATACCTGGCTACAAGAGTTAGAAACATATTTATACAATGACTAACATAAGTTCCCTTCGTCCGACGAAAGTCGGACAGGGACTAAACCTCTTCGGGATGGGATGCAAAAGTGATAGGAGAATTTGAGGAGGGGCGGGAAGCGGAGGTCGCCTCTGACGCCGTCGAGTGGATGAAAAACCACACAATCGCAGATCTTAGGGCGCTCGCCTATGAGATGGAGAACGATGGCAAGGATACAACGGAACTTTGGATCCTTATCGGCGACCTGACAGACATGGTCCAGGAGATTTCCACATTGGATCTCGAAAGAAACGATGCGCTCGCCGAAGAAGAAGCACTCGCACTGCTCTGATTCTCCTCAAGGGGGTGCTGAGATGAGCGCCCCCTTCATTCGTTTCATTTTCCCACTATGGTTCGTCTAAGATCCCCATTTTGATTTCACTTATGTTCAGACGATTCTAGCCAGCCGAGACCATACCGCTAAAGATTTAAAACTGAACGGAGATAAGGTGGGACCAAGCAGGTGTAATCTAGTCTGGTTAGGATTTTGGCCTTCCATGTCCCATCATTTGGGCGAGGACAGCCAACGGCCCGGGTTCGAATCCCGGCACCTGCACTACTATGCATATCCAGACAAATATTCTTTGCGTTCAATCAAAATGTTTTTTGCACTCGGGTGGTTTGGAGGCTTTTGTTCCCAAATACTCGTCGCCTCCATGATAGCGGCGTCTTGCTTCTTTCGGGCGTAGTAGTTCTCCGTCGTCTTGGTGGTGCTGTGTCCCAGCAACACCGATACCGTCTCTATCGAGGCTCCCTGGTCGATGAGGTTCTGACCGAAGGTGCGCCTGCAGGCCCTCAGTTCGAATTTCGTTCCTGTCTCCGCTTCGACAATCCGCTTCAGCTTGCGAAGGGAGTTGGAACTGAAGTAGCCGTCCCCGTCCTTATCATTGAGTGCCAGAAAAAGTGCCTGGGTCATTGGGCATCGCTTCGAGATCATCTCGGCCCGCTTTGCTAGATACCTCTTGATCGTTGACCTTCCTCTAGGGTCAATCGGTATCTCTCGCGCCTGGCCGTAGGTGTCCTCTCCCTTGACATGGATAGCTCTGATTCGCCACGAGGCTGTATCTAGGTCACCCACATTGCACAGACGGACTTCTTTCGGCCTCAATCCTGTGCTCAGACAAAGGACGACAAGGGCGTAAGCCTGGCGGACCCTCCAATCCTTCGCTTCCTCAGCTTTATTCAGAATCCTAGATTGGTCTGCGATGGAGACAGGATCATAGCGATTCGCCCTTCTCTTGGGCATTAGGGCAGGATACCGGCGCTTGAGTTGTTCCATCAGGGTTTCCCGCGTACAGAAGCAGGTTACCAAGAGTAGAAAGGTTATGCACGATCCCACACTCCCTGAGCCCTCTTGCCTTCAGGGGTGCGAGATACTTCATCAAATCCTCCTGGGTCAACTTCTCGGGATTTGTGCTGGCGATCTCGCCGCGTTCCCTCAACAGCTCGAAATCCTTTGCCATGCGCCTTAGACCTCTATCCAACACCTTCCGTGTCGTTCTTGCGTATAGTCCTTCGACCGATGCCTGGTATCGGCTGGCATAGTCTAAGAAGGGGTATCGGCCCATGCTTCTCGGCCCCCTCTTGCGACCACGCCCCTTGACGACGGTAACTCTACTTCGCCCTGAACGCGCCTTCCCGGGCGCTTTCTGGGCATTGTATCGCCGACTGACGTCATCTGACAGTGAAAGCGTAAACTTATCGGCAGAACCAGAAGACTCGTTGGAGGTCGGCGGCATTTTCCTGTACTTACCCCCCCCCCCGCTGGCTTGGATTTGTTTTTCCCGCATGGGAAGAAGCGTTGCCTTCCCATGGTGGATGCAAGCACCTTACACGTCGTTTCGCGGTGCAACCGGACACCTTGAAATGCTTGCCGGTCTGTCCATAGCGCCAGCCAATACTGTGCATCTTCTTTGCGAGATCGATATTCATCCGCCGCTTCTTTCTGATCGGATGTCCGATTCCTTGACGAGTCGCCTGTACTGGTCGGCGTCGATCCCTTCTATCTTCTTCCCTCCTTTTCTTCTCCACTGAACGCCTTTTCTCTAGCCTCACTCCTCCGTCAATCTTCTTCCTCGGCCTCTTCGAGCAACTCCCCGACCTGGTTCTCGATTTCGTCGACGGAGGCCCTTGCTTTTTCTTCAGGCACTCCAGCGGCGATGAGAGCCGACTCAAGGTCGGCGAGTGCTTTTCCGATCTCTCTTTGCATGTTTACTCCTTCCGGCATTTATCCAGAGTTTTCCAATCGTAGAAACGCTTCGAACGGCAATCGGGCGGACCCTAGATGAATGCCTACAGAAGTATACATTAATACATGGTGTATAAAGATATTTGTCTTCAAACTGTATCAATGAAAATGTGATTCCGCGAGACCATCAGGCACAATTCTGCTTAAGCAATCACCTAAATACTGCTATGTGCATTAGAACCGCGCATGGCTCCGAGAAAGGGGATCAAGCGAGGGACTCTGAAAGAACAGACGAAGGAAATTCTGGTGATAGTGTTCTTCCTTAAGACCGGCAACAACTGGGCAACGGCCGACAGGATCAGGGACGCCTGGACACCGGGAAAACCGAGGTCGATAGGCTCATTGGACGTTCCGGTCGAAGTGAGCCCGAGAGGACGTACCCTCTCGAGGGCGGGGGCGGTGAAGGTCTGCGAGAGACTGATCGCGGAAGAAGTGGTCCAGAAGAGAGTCAGAAAGGGTTACAGGAACAAGATCGTGAAGGAGTACCAGCTCATAGAGGACAAGATAGACAGCTTTCTCAACGTTGCCAGGAAGGTCCATCTCTCCCTTCTGCTTCTGTTGGAGAGCGAATACGGTAGGAGGGGCATTCGGGACCGGATCATGCCGGCCATCGAGGAGACCCTTAGGATTGACCTTGATAGTTGGAAAGACGAGGTAGAGTGGGTCCTAGAGAGGTCTCCGACGGCGTTCACGATCGCGACTAGCAAAGGTCTGCCTCAAGGGGAGATAGCTATGCTCCAGAATGAGCAGGCGAGGCTCAGAGAGTTCTTGGCGACCTTGGTAGCGTCGATGAAGGTAGATAGGGCGAGTCGAGACAGGGGATGGCTCATCATCGAGGATCAAAAGGCAAAACACGTCGAGGATAAGCTGATCAACGTGTCGAAGGGTGAAGGTCTGGCTGATGGCGGGATGGGACATCAGAAAACAAACCATGAGCAATTCGCCAGTGGTCCTTGAACCGTATGCATTCTCCTCGCTACTCATGTCCGTCGTGGAAGTTCATTGCAGGGGATCGATGGGTCTGCCTATAGGACACAGAGATGGGCAGTTCATTCAAGGGATGGTTACTGGGTGTCTTTCGATTCGGGCCTCTTTTCAATTCAAAGTACAGGGGGGGAGAAGGACGCTCACGATCTGTACCTTTCCACGAGGGACGCATTTCAAGATTCCGACACTTCATCCTACCTCTCCGCGGAAGACAAAGCTCGCATCCTGGATGACCTGGGTAAGCTGATCCACAGCGAGAAGGTTCATTACGACGTCGCCTCGAATCTTTCGAAAGTCTGGTACTGATCCGAGTCGACTGGCATAGAATGGCCTGATGCGATTATCGTTCCCTCCGCCTTGGTTGACTCCTTCGCCTCACTTCCGACCGGGATCTCTTGCCGGCCCTCCTGAGTCATTGCCTATCCCGGAACGTCTCCGTCCTCTTATGCTCGGTGATGTCGAGCGCCGAAGCGATGCTCCTGTTCGTTCCCGGGATCATCCCGACGGTGACCAATAGGTCCCTCACGGCTCCGCTTCCGTCGATTATCCTCGCTTCGTATCTGCGGGGCGCGAGGCTCGGATCGATCCGTCTTGACCTGTGGTACTCCAGCATCTTCGGCAGGTCGTCGGGATGTACGAACTCGGCCCACTTCCTCTTTCCCTCGATTTCCCCTCTCCCGATCCCTACGAGTTTCTGGAATTCGTCGTTGACCAGCACTATCCTGCCGTCTTCCTCGACGATCGCCATCGTCGTGCCAGTGTTGTCGAATATGGCCTTGTACGTTTCCTCCGACTCCCGAAGCCGGACCTCCGTCTCGAGCCCCCTCAGCGCGAAGGCTATGTCGTCCGCCATGCCATCGAGCAGATCGAGCTCCTCCCGGTATCCGGTGAATCCGGCCGACAGTTCGACCGTCATCGCGCCGTAGACCGTGCCCTCGTGCCGTAGCCTGACGCTCATCGCGCCGATGCCGTGGGCCTCGGACCGGACGGGACAGTCCCCGCAGACCTGATCCGTCTCGTCGATGAGAACGGCCGCGTCGGAATCGAGGGCCTTCCTGAAGCACCTCGGCAACTCGTTCCTGAGGAGAGTCTCCTTGAGCGCCTTCCAATCGTCTCCGAGGCCCGCACCGACGGCAAGGAGAACCTGATCGCGGTCATCGACGAGAGCGATCCACGCATTTCGATAGCATCCCCTCTCAACGAGCGTGTTGCATACTCGTCTGAGCATCTTCTCGGGGTCCCTCTCGGTGACGACGGCTCTGTTCACGCCTACCACCGTTCTCAGGACGGAGTTCAGATGAGCCACTTCGATCTCGGCCCTCTTCCTGTCCGTGACGTCTCTCGAGTTCACGATCACCTGGGGCGCCCCTTCCTCGGAATAAACCAGTCTTGCGGTGGCCTCCAATATACGCCAGGATCCGTCCTTGTGCCTGATCCTCGCCTCCTCGATAACGAAGTTGGATTCCTCGGAGAGGACTTTCTCGAAAATCCTCATCACGAAATCCATATCATCCGGGTGAACGATTTCGACCAGGTTCTTTCCAACGAATTCCTCGGGGCGGTACCCCAGGACACGGTGCGTCGAGGGACTTGCATAGACCGTCACCCCTTCCTTGTCGACTACCGATATCATGTCCGATGCATTCTCGATGAGGAGCCTGAAACGTCTCGCGTTGTGTTCGAGGGATCGCTGCGCCTGCCGCCTCTCGACCGAGTGCTTGATCATGTTCGCGAGTTCGGCGAATTGGGACTTGGGGTCGCCGCCCTTCGTCAGATAGAACTCCGCGCCGGCGTTGAGGGCCTGCATCGCCACCTCTTCCCTACCCCTGCCGGTGAAGAGTATGAAGGGCATGTCGATTTTCAAGCTCTTGAAGGCGTTCAGGAATTGCAGGCCGTCCATGTCGGGCATCTGGTAGTCCGAGATGACCGCATCGAAATCATGCAGAAAATCCGGACCTTTCGCCAATACCTCCTTTGCCGACACCGCGCAATCTACTTTTATTTCGTCGGTGACTTCGAGAAACGCCTTGGCGACATCGAGGAAGTCGGGCTCGTCATCTACATGCAGGACTTTGATTATGTCGGATTTATGGCCCCC
>Ga0315282_10016649_pt1 | contig 10723 bp, 8 predicted proteins | sample YL17G07_20_MG_FD_203693 | JGI IMG/M metagenome (GOLD analysis project Ga0315282, IMG submission 203693) | Sediment microbial communities from Yellowstone Lake, YNP, Wyoming, USA - YL17G07_20 | ecosystem: Environmental > Aquatic > Freshwater > Lake > Sediment | place: USA: Wyoming | collected... | reverse complement strand
GACGCGGACGGCTGCTTCGACACGCGTGCTGCGCCGCCGACCCGAATCCACGTCTGGAGACCCGGGACGCCTGACGAAAGGAAGCTGACCCATCGAATCTTGCTTTGCCTCAGCAGAAGCCGCTCGGAATCTGAAGACGGAGGAGATTCTAAGAGGTCCTAACTGCAGAAGCAAGAGGAGAATAGCGCGCCGGGAATCCGTCCGGATGCCGCTCAGCCCGGCAAGACCCCAGGCCGGGAACCGTAGGGCCATTCCCGCTTCTTCCAGGCCAGGAAGAAGTAAGCCACCAACCCCGCGGCAATGGTGCCGAAGGCGTAGAGCGCGAACGTCCAACCCTTCTCGGGTTCGGCAACACCGCTCCCGAAGACGTAGAGCCATCCCACCAGCGCCAAGACAGCCGGCACCGGGTAGAGCCACATCTTGAACGGGCGAGCCACCTCGCGCCGGTACTTGCGCAGGATGAACAGGCCGATGATTTGCCCTCCAAACACCACCAGGAGGCGAGCCAGGACGAGAGCCGTGATGATGTCCTGAAGGGTGAAAAAGCTCGCGATGATACAGAGCACCCCGATCAGCACCAACGACCGATGCGGGAATGCACCCCGGGGATGCAACACCCCAAACCAGCGGAAGAAGGCGCCGTCCAGCGCCGCCGCGTAAGGCACGCGCGAGTAACCCAGCATCAGCGCAAAGACAGAGGCAAACGCCGTGAAGAGAATCATGATCGAAATCGCGATCGCGGCCCAGGGACCATAGACCTTGTCCATGAAGACGGAGGCTACGGCATTGTAAGCAAGCGAGCCTTTCGTCACCATCTCCCGCCACGGCACCACGGAAACGAAACTGAAAGAGAGCAGAAAATCGATGACCGTCACGCCCAGAATCGAAAGGATCACTGCATAAGGAATGGTCCGTTCCGGTTGCCTAACTTCTCCGCCGAGGTAGCAGACTTGGTTGTAGCCCAGGTAGTTGTATATCACCAGCACGGTCCCGTTGCCGAGACCGATCAGGAACGACCAGTTCAGGTCAAACGCCCCAGCCGGGAAATCAAACGCCAGTTGCGGATTCATCTTCACCAGGCCGGTGATGATGACCCAGCCGGTCGTGACCAGCGTCGTGATCCACAGGATGAGCATCAGCTTGGCGATATCCTGGATCTTGCGATACAGGGAAAACATTACCAGCACCGAGATGCCCGCCGCCATGAACTTGATGCCCCAAGGATGTACGGCCAACCCCTTCCAGAGGTAGCTGAGGTACTGCACCATGCCGATGCTTCCTGAGGCAATCTCCAGCGTGCCCGAGAAGAGGAACTGCCAGATGAACATCCAGGCCATCAATTTGCCCCAGCGCTCGCGGCCATAGCTGTCGCGCAGGAAGACGTAGGCGCCGCCGGATCCGGGCAAGGAGGCACCCAGCTCGGAAACCACCAGGCCATCGGCCATGGCGATGATGGCCCCGACAAGCCAGCCCAGAAGAGCTTGCGGTCCGCCCAGGGTCCCGAGGATCAGCGGCACCGTGATGAACGGCCCGATGCCGATCATGTTCGACATGTTGATGGAGGTGGCGTTCAAGATCCCTAGCTTGCGGTGGAGCTGCGGTTGCGCCGCGCCGGTTCCGGCTGCGCTCGTGGCGTCTTTTGGGAAGTCGCTCATGGTGCTCGAAAGGAGGAGATTGAAAGAGCGGGCAGAATACTTTACTCGCTCTAGCTTGGCAAGCGCACACCATGCCGACCTGAAGGTCGCCGCTATCGTAGCGCCAGCGTTCAGGTAGGCATCGCTGCACGCGCCGTCCCGTCTGTGGGTTCCGACCGCCTGCGGTATGGCATCATATATGCTGAGCCATATATATGGAGGGCGAAATGACCCAATTGCCCCTGATATTTCGGGCCTTGGCGGACCCGAGCCGACTGCGAATTGTGAACATTTTGTCGTATCATGGCATCTGCGTCTGTGACCTCCAGACCGTCCTGGGGCTGTCCCAACCCTTCATTTCCAGGCACTTGGCGTACTTGCGCAAGGTGGGACTGGTTCAGGGCCAGCGTGAGGGCGCGCGAGTCTGTTATTCCCTCTCACTCGACACCCCATTTGCTCAGGTCTTGCAGTCTTTGTTGCGCGAAGCCATCCGGCTTTCTCCTGATTTCCAAGCCGACGTGAAGAAGCTGATCGAGTGCAGAGCATCCGGCCGCCTGAAGTCCTATTTCGTGAATTCCGAGGAACTCAATTTGCGCGCCGCATAAGACTCTTCTTCTGGAGGCCCAGGGTGAATATCAAGACCCTGCTCTGCAACTGTAAGGGACTTTGCCCGTCATTCAAGTACGCGGATATGGACACGCTGCCGTTCATGGTGGAATGCGAGTTGGACGTGCAATACACTATCGTCCACCCCTAGCTTTGCGGCCAGGGAGGCAACGACGTGCTCATTGATATCCTGCGCGAGTCGGCCACCGATCCCGAAACCTACGTTGTGTCCGGCGCCTGCACACCGGAAGCGCAATTCAAGCTGTTTAAGAAGATTCTTCGTACCACCGGGTTCGACGAGAAGCGGTTCGTTCCCCTCGACATCCGTGGCACCACGAACGACGGCATCTTGCGGCGACTGAAGGAGACCGCGGACTCCCTCGTCAAACAGCACAAGGAGGCTAGCCGTCCAAGCGCTGCGGCTTAACGCGCCGCACCCACGCACGGCTTGAGAAAAGACTTCGATGTCTTATCCCGGTGTTCCCAGCGAGAAGCTCCCCTGGTTTCCCACCATCAACTACGACCTGTGCATCTCCGACCTGCGGTGCCTTCTCTTCTGCCCTCACGATGTCTTTGAGTGGGATAGGAAAACAGGTCGTCCGATCGTCGCCTGGCCTTACAATTGCGTTTCCGGTTGTGACCAGTGCGCGCGGGACTGCGCCGCCGGCGCCCTCACGCTGCCGAGCAAGCGGGAATTTCGGGCGGCGCTCCGCCGGCTGCGCGCTGAGGCTAGAAAAGCTAGCCCCCCTCTCGTCGGGGGCTGATTCTGGCGTCGTGGGCCGCAGGGTTGCGGCCCGGAGCGGTAACTCGTAGGGGCGCACGGCTGTGCGCCCACAGCCGGGAAACGAATCGGGAGGTTCACATGGAACCCAAGAAAGCCTATAAGGTTTTTCGGTATCAAACGAATGTGCTCTGGAAGTCCGGTCGCCGGGCAGTGATTTCTTCAGCGGGCAAGCCCGCCATCGAGGTATCCAGCCCGCCGGAATTCAAGGGCGAAGCAGGCTTCTGGACGCCGGAAAATATGTTCGTGGCGTCCATCAACCTCTGCACCTTGATGACCTTCGTGGCCTTCGCCCAACGCCAAGAGCTGGATTTTGTGAGCTACGAGAGCGCCGCCGAGGGTGTAATCGAGAACGTTGAGGGAAAGTACCGCTTCACCGAGGTCGTCGTTCAGCCGCACGTGACCGTCAGGTCCGAGGAAGACATCGAGCGCGCCCGCAAGCTCATGGAGAGCGCCCACAAGGGCTGCCTGGTCTCCAATTCTCTCGCCGCCGCCGTCAAGGTCGTCCCCGAGATTCGCGTGGCGTGAAGCGGCAGGGGAGCACGCTTGCCAGCTTCGTGAAGGTCCCCGCCACCAGAATCTCCGGAGAGTCACGCCGCGCAGCTTCGAGCGGCGAGTTCTGCTCTACTCGATGCTCAGGTCGGAACCCAGTTGGCGGTGCTGCTTCTGCCAGTTCTTCGTCGCCTTCTCGATCTCGCGGGCTTGCTTGGCAAGCTGCTTGGGATCCGGACTCTCCTGTTTGAGTTCCTCGTCCATGGCTTCGGCCCACACGTCCAACTCCTCCATCTCCCTGTCCATTTCTCGGTCCCGCTCTTGCGTTGCGGTCTGCTGTTCCTCCGTGAGCGCCGCCATGAACTGTTCGTGTTCTTGCTGCCACAACGTGATTTCGTTCTGTAACTGGACGTGAAGCTGTCGGAACGCTTCAGAATTGAAACCTGCTCCCTTGGCGACTCGGGCCATCTCCCGGGCGCGCGTGCGGACGCGGTTAGCAGCTTGCGTGGATGTGCGATACTGGTCGCGCTGCTGGTCGGTGGCGCGAATCCTCTGGCGCTGCTGCTCACTCAGGCCGGCTTTCTCACCCTGGGGGCCCCGCGGCTGGCCCATGGTGGTCTGCCGCTGCCCCTGCGGACCACCCATGCCTCCTCCGCGCGCGCCACCGCCCCCCTGCGCCCACAAGAACGGATCTAGGACCCCTACAAGGATTGCTGCCAGCATCAAGGATCGACGCAACATGTCACGACTCCTGCCACCGAGGACGGCCTGATGCCAAACCTCGGCTAGAGATTAGCTCTGTCAAGTCAAACACTACTCTCCTTGGGTTTATAACACACGAGGCGGGATTGCGTTGCGGGGAGTTTTTGTCACTTAGCCAACGCGAGCCCCGCAGCACAGAGTTCACGGTCCAAGGCCGCGCCGTGGAGAACCAACAGCGCGCTACACTCTGGCGATTTCGGCGGAGGAAAGAAGAAGCGTGCGCGGAGGAGCGGCGTTCGGCTTCGACCGCGGGGAGACTTTCCAGCAGGGCAGGATACTTTCGGACCGCTTATCAAGGACTTCGCGGGCGCGGTCGCTGCCGGTTTTTCCCTCCGTTCCGAGCGGCAGACCCTGACACATCGCGGTCGGACGAGGACTACCGCAGGCAGGTCTTGCCCATGAGGCCTTGATCGAGGGCGCGGGCGGCTTTACGGCCTTCGCTGATGGCCCAGACGACGAGCGACTGGCCACGGCGCATGTCGCCGGCGGCGAAGATGCCGGGAAGGGAAGTCCTGTGGTTCTCATCCGTCTCGACATTGCCGCGCGCGTCGAGTTTGAGCCCCACTTGCTCGATCATGCCATTTCTCACCGGTCCGGTGAAGCCCAGGGCAAGCAGCACCAGATCGGCGTCGAGGGAGAACTCCGTCCCGGGCATGGCCTCGAACTTGGGTGGTGGCCCCACACGCACCGCGTGCACCTGTTTCACGTGACCGTTTTCGTCCCCGGTAAAGCCCGTGGTGCTCACGGCCCAGTCGCGGATGCCGCCTTCTTCGTGCGCACTCTCCGTGCGAAGCTGCAGTGGCCAAAGCGGCCACGGCGTGCTCGGGGAGCGCTCCGCGGGCGGCAGGGGCAGGATTTCGAACTCGTGAATGGACGCCGCTTTCTGCCGGTGTGCCGTGCCCAGGCAGTCGGCGCCCGTGTCGCCGCCCCCGATGATGACCACGCGTTTGCCCGTAGCCAGGATCTGGTTTTCTACGCAGTCGCCAGCCCCCACGCGGTTCTGCTGGGGCAGGTATTCCATGGCGAAGTGAATGCCTTTCAACTCGCGTCCGGGCACTTTCAGGTCGCGCGGGCTTTCGGCTCCTCCGGCCAGCAGAATGGCATCGAACTCCTTCCTCAAGTCCTCAGCCGGAACGTTGTGGCCCACGTGCGCGTTGGTCTGGAACTTGACGCCTTCCAGTTCCATCTGGTTGAGCCGGCGGTCGATCGAGTGTTTCTCGAGCTTGAAGTCCGGAATCCCGTAGCGGAGCAGCCCGCCGAGGCGGTCCGCCTTCTCGAAGACGGTCACCGAGTGCCCGGCACGGTTCAATTGCTGGGCCGCGGCCAGACCCGCGGGCCCCGAGCCCACCACCGCCACCCGCTTGCCCGTGCGGCGCCACGGCGGTTCCGGAACGATCCAACCTTTACGGAAGGCGTGTCCGATGATGGTCTTCTCGATCTGCCTGATGGTAACCGCAGGCTCGTTGATACCCAGAACGCACGCGGCCTCGCACGGTGCAGGGCAGACCCGTCCGGTGAACTCCGGAAAATTGTTAGTGGAATGCAGGACGCGGATCGCTTCCTTCCAGCGGTCGCGGTAAACGAGATCGTTCCAATCCGGGATGATGTTGCCGAGCGGGCAGCCGGTGTGGCAGAAGGGGACGCCGCAGTCCATGCAGCGCGCCGCCTGGACGCGGAGCTTGCTTTCCGGAAACTCCTGGTAAACCTCAAAGTAGTCGTGGACGCGCTCCGCGACGGGACGTCGCATCGGCATCTCGCGCGTGTACTCCTTGAATCCGGTTACCTTACCCATGGAGCACCTCACGAACCGGAGGCGAGGTGGTCCGCCAAAGAACAGCGCTTTCGGGAAGACGGGGAATGCCGAGCACGCGCTTGTATTCGTGCGGGAACACTTTGACGAACTTGGGTAGCAGGGTGTCCCAGTTCTCGAGAATCCAACGCGCACGCGGGCTACCCGTCAGGTCGGCGTGGCGCGCGATGAGCCGTTGCACTAAGTCGATGTCGGGGGGAGCGAGCAGGGGTTCCAGGTCCACGCTGGCCCGGTTGCAGCGCACCGTGACGAATTCACCCGTTTCATCCAACACGTAAGCGATGCCCCCGGTCATGCCGGCGGCGAAGTTCCTACCTGTCTTTCCCAGCACGATCACCGTGCCGCGCGTCATGTATTCGCAGCCGTGGTCTCCCACACTCTCCACCACGGCGGTGGCGCCGGAGTTCCGCACCGCGAAGCGTTCTCCGGCCATGCCATTGAAGTAAGCCTCACCGCTGGTGGCGCCATACAGCACGACGTTGCCGACCAGGATGTTCTCTTCCGGCAGGAAGAGGGAAGTCCGCGGCGGATACACAATCAACTTGCCGCCCGAAAGCCCTTTGCCCGTGTAATCGTTGGCGTCACCTTCGAGCTCCAGGGTCACCCCCGGGGCCAGGAAGGCGCCAAAGCTCTGCCCTGCTGAGCCGGTGAATTTGAACTGGATGGTGTCGTCCGGCAGGCCCCGCGCGCCGTAGCGTCGCGCGATTTCCCCGCTCAGCATGGTGCCGACCGTGCGGTGAACGTTGCGAATGGGCAGGCTGATGGAAACCGGCGTAGCATTTTCCAGCGCCTCGCGCGCGTGCTCGATCAACTGATAGTCGAGCGCTTTTTCCAGGCCGTGATCCTGCTTGATGAGGCAACGGCGGCCGACGCGCGCCGGCACGTGCGGGTGGTAGAGAATCGCCGAGAAGTCCAGACCGCGGGCTTTCCAGTGATCCACCTCCTGCCGCTTCACCAGGCAATCGACGCGGCCGACCAGCTCGTCAACTTTGCGGAAGCCCAGTTGCGCCATGATCTGGCGTAATTCCTCCGCGACGAAGAAGAAGAAATTGATGGCGTGCTCAGGCTGGCCGGCGAATTTCTTGCGCAGCTCGGGGTCCTGCGTGGCGATGCCCACCGGGCAGGTGTTGAGGTGACACTTGCGCATCATGACGCAGCCTAGGGAAATCAGCGGCAGGGTGGAGAAGCCGAACTCTTCCGCGCCGAGCAGGGCGGCAATCGCCACGTCACGCCCCGTCGCCAGTTTGCCGTCCACCTGGAGGCGCACGCGGCTGCGGAGGTCGTTCATTACCAGCACCTGCTGGGTTTCCGAAAGACCCAGCTCCCAGGGGATGCCGGCGTGCCGGATGGAGGAGACGGGCGACGCGCCGGTGCCACCATCGTAGCCGCTGATGAGGATCAGGTCGGCGTGCGCCTTGGCCACCCCCGCCGCCACCGTGCCCACCCCCGACTCGGCCACGAGTTTGACGGAGATGCGCGCCTGCGGGTTGGCGTTCTTCAGATCGTAGATCAGTTGCGCCAGGTCTTCGATGGAGTAGATGTCGTGGTGCGGCGGGGGCGAAATAAGCCGCACCCCCGGGATGGAGTAGCGAATTCTCGCCACAACTTCATCCACCTTGTGGCCCGGTAACTGCCCGCCCTCGCCGGGCTTGGCCCCCTGGGCGATCTTGATCTGCAACTCGTCGGCGTTGACCAGGTAATGGATGGTGACTCCGAACCGCCCCGACGCCACCTGCTTCACGGCGCTGCGGCGCAGATTGCCGTCGGCGTCCGGCCGAAAGCGCGCCGCGTCCTCGCCGCCCTCGCCGGTGTTCGACTTGCCGCCCAGGCGGTTCATGGCGATGGCCAGCGTCTCGTGCGCCTCCTTGCTGATAGAGCCGAACGACATCGCCCCGGTGGAAAAACGCTTCACTATTTCGGCAGCGGGCTCGACTTCCTCCAGCGGGACCGGCGGGCCGGTGGGCCGTAATTCCAGCAGACCGCGCAGCGTGTAAAGCTCGCGGTTCTGGCGATTGATGAGCTGGGAAAATTCCTGGAAGGTCTCGAACTTCGACTGGCGCACAGCGTGCTGCAGCTTGCTGATGGTCTGCGGGTTCAGGAGGTGCCGCTCGCCGCGCAGGCGGAACTGGTAGTCCCCACCGACCTCGAGTTCGGTGTCAGACTCCGAAGGCGGCTGCATGGCGAATTCATGCTTCATCATGGCTTCGCGAGCCAGTACATCCAAACCCACGCCCTCCAGGCGGGAGGGTGTGCCCGCGAAATACCGCTCCACCACGGCGCGGTTCAGCCCGATCGCCTCGAAGACTTGCGCGCCGAAATAGCTTTGCAGGGTCGAGATCCCCATCTTGGAGAAGATCTTCAGCAGGCCCTTGTCCACGGCCTTCCGGTAGTTCTTGAGCACCTTGTCGAAGCTGTAGTCGGGCGGGAAATATCCGCGGGCGTGGAGATCTTCCAGCGTTTCGATGGCCAGATAGGGATTGACGGCGCTGGCGCCGTAGCCGATGAGCAGCCCGAAGTGCATGACCTCGCGCGGCTCGCCGGATTCCACGATCAGCGCCACCTGATTGCGCGTCTTCTCCCGGATCAGGTGATGGTGCACCGCCGACAGGGCCAGCAGGCTCGGGATCGGCGCGTAGTTCTGGTCCACGCCGCGATCGGAAAGAATCAGAATGGTGTAACCCGACTTGATGGCCAGTGAGGCCTGGCGGCACAGCTCTTCGACAACCTTCTCCATTTCACTGCCGCCGTCCACACGGAAAAGCATGGGCAGCGTCGTGGCGAGGAAGTCGCCCCGGCTGACGCGACGCAGCTTCTCCAAGTTCCAATTCGTCAGAATGGGATGAGTGATCTTGAACGTGTGGCAGTGCTGCGGCGTCTCGTCCAGGATGTTGCCTTCCGAACCGATATAGCCGTTGAGCGACATCACCAGCTCTTCGCGGATCGGATCGATGGCCGGGTTGGTGACCTGGGCGAACATCTGCTTGAAGTAGTTGAACAGTAGTTGGGGCCTATCGGAGAGACACGCCAAAGGCGTATCCATGCCCATGGAGCCGATCGGTTCCTCGCCGTTCTGCCCCATCGGGATCATGATGTGCCTGAGGTCCTCGTCGTTGTAGCCAAAGGCCCGCTGGCGCATCAGGATGGTGCGATGGTCGGTGGGCTGCACGCGTGGCGGATCGGGCAATTGCTTCATTCGGATCTGGTTTGCCTTCACCCACGCGGCATAAGGACGGCGTGCGGCGAGTTCCCTTTTGATCTCCTCGTCGGGAATGATGCAGCCGCGCCCCGTGTCGACCAGGAACATGCGCCCGGGCGCCAGACGCCCTTTGAGCAGGATTTCTTCCGGTTTGACGGGCAGGACTCCGGTTTCCGAAGCCAGAAGCACCAGGCCGCTCCGCGTGACCAGATACCGTCCCGGGCGAAGTCCGTTGCGGTCCAGCTTGGCGCCGATCACCCGGCCGTCGGTGAAGCACACGGCGGCAGGACCATCCCACGGCTCCATGAGCGAGGCGTGAAACTCGTAGAAGCCCTTGACATCCTCCGGCATCGTGGGGTCGTTGTCCCAGGCCGCCGGGATCAGCATCTCCATGACGTGCGGCAGGCTCCGACCCGCCAGGGTCAGCAGCTCGATGGCGTTGTCAAGGCTGGCGGAGTCGCTGCCGCCCGGCATGATGATGGGCTCGAGCTTCTTGATGTCTTCTCCGAACAACGGTGAGGCGAGGAGGGAAGTCCGCGCGTGCATCCAGTTGATGTTGCCGCGCAAGGTGTTGATCTCGCCGTTGTGGCAGATGTAGCGGTACGGGTGCGCCAGGTGCCAGGTGGGAAAAGTATTGGTCGAGAACCGCTGGTGCACCAGGCAAACGGCGCTGCGCACTTCGGGGTCCGACAGTTCCTTGTAGAAGTGCGCAATCTGCGGCGCCAGAAGCAGACCCTTATAAACGATGGTCCGCGAAGAGAGCGACGGGATGTAGAAAAAACTCTTTTCCTTCAGGTCGGCTTTGGCGATTTCGTTCTCGGCGCGCTTGCGGATGACGTAGAGTTTTCGCTCCAACGCGTCCTGGTCCATGCCGTAGGCGGAGCGAATGAATACTTGCTCAATGTAGGGCTGGGTGCTGCGCGCCAGGCGCCCGATGGCGTTGCCGTCGATGGGGGTGTCCCGCCAGCCGAGGACGCTCAGCCCTTCCTCCCGGACGATCTCTTCCAGGATACCCTCGCAGGTGATGCGCTCGTGCTTTTCCACCGGCAGGAACGCCATGCCCACGCCGTACTCGCCGGGAGAAGGTAGTGGGAACCCCAGCCTCGCGCACTGACCTTCGAAGAAGGCGTGCGGGATTTGAAGCAACACGCCGGCGCCATCGCCCGTGTCCGGATCGCAGCCACAGGCGCCGCGATGCGTCAGGTTGATCAGGATCTGGATGCCCTTCTCAATGATGTCATGAGACTTGAGGCCCTGAAGGTCGGCCACAAAGCCGATGCCGCAGGCGTCGTGTTCGCAGCGCGGATCGTAAAGACCCTGCGCCGGTGGTAAACCACGATTCAAAGGGCTGTCCCCCATTTCCGTCTGGCCCGTGGGAAGTTGGAATTCCGACAAGACGACTTTGCCCCCGGCACACCTCAAAGCGCGAAGGTATCAACCTA
>Ga0315282_10016648_pt1 | contig 10723 bp, 10 predicted proteins | sample YL17G07_20_MG_FD_203693 | JGI IMG/M metagenome (GOLD analysis project Ga0315282, IMG submission 203693) | Sediment microbial communities from Yellowstone Lake, YNP, Wyoming, USA - YL17G07_20 | ecosystem: Environmental > Aquatic > Freshwater > Lake > Sediment | place: USA: Wyoming | collected... | reverse complement strand
CCAAGAAAGAACATCTGGTTTGGATAAGCCAGACGACACAACGCTTGTTAGATATTCATGGTTTTATAAGAAAAGGTACAAGAGTATGGATATTAACATACGCTAAGAAAGAATCATTATTGCTTTTGCCTAAGATCTATTATAGTGAAAATATTCCTTGTCTTAAGCGAAAAAGAGTCCTTCTGAAGAAAATAAAAGTGTTAGGCCGGAGTGGCGGAATTGGTACACGCGTACGGTTCAGGGCCGTATGAGCGAAAGCTCTTGTGGGTTCGAGTCCCACCTCCGGCACCAGTTAGGAATTGTCAACCAACCCTCATTTACGAAATGAGGGTAATATGGTTAGAAAATAGTAAACCTGTCAGATTCCGACCCTGGTTCGGGTTCTAACTGGTTAAAAATAGGTAATTTTACGTTAATATTTGATGTAATAACCCAATGGCTCAGGGGTATGAGCCATTAAAATACCTGTTATTTTATGTTGACATTTAGAAAGTGAAGGGGTTAAATAGAATGTGGAATATTTTACCTAAGCGAACTCCGAAGGCCCAGAAAAACTGGAAATCGGGCAGACTTGACGAAAAATTTAGATGTGTTAATTTGAGCAAGGGAGCACCAAACAATCTGGCGCTCTTTTTGTGAGCGCGAAAGGGTGGAGAATGGACCGAATTGTCGGCGCAATCGCCCCACCGGGTTTTGATGTAGTACCGCATTTGATATCAGCTTTAATCAATCAAAACTACTCGGCAGAGGCAGGCTGTGGGATTGCCGTTTTTGACAATGATTTTGTCTCTCAGATGGATACCGGGGTGGCCATCAACGTTTTTTCAGAACTTCGAAAGGATTTGGTTGGCTCTCTGGCCGTTGGTCATAATGCTTCAAACGCTGACCATCTACAGCCCCATGTCTGCAACCTGGATTTAGCAGTGGCTTATGTAATTGATTCCAATTGGACGACCTGCGAACAAATCACCGGGATTTTGGCTGATGAAGGCGATTTATTTCGAGGAATAAAAAAAGCTCTAAGAGAAATCTTTATACCTTTCGCGATTATCGCCATTGATGAAGATCATCAATTGATTGCCGCTCGCAATGCGGGACGCAAGCCCCTTTCATACGGCGTCTTTGGTGATGGTGCCTGCGGTCACTATTTTGCTTCCCAAAGCGGAGTGATCCCCAGCGGCCAGTTTGTCACTAGTGTCCATCCGGGAGAAATGGTAGTGACTAATAACAATGGTCCGAAAAGATACGCCGCTCGGCCTCGGCCTGATGTAACCAGATGCTCGATGGAAGTGATGGATATCCAACGTCCCGACAATGTCTGCGGCGACCGAGAGATTTATTCTATCAAGGTAGATGCGGGCAGACGTCTTGGGGAAATCTTTAATCAAAATCTAGGCAAGGTAGACCGGTCCGAATTCCAAGCGCTTTCGATTAACGAAGGCGGACGCGAGATTGGCATTGGTTTTGCTCAAACTTCGGGAATTGCGACCGATGTTGCCGGCATTGCCAAGCTGATTTATTCGGTACCGCCACACGCTAAAGAAATGGCTCAAAAGTTGGGCCGCTATCGGAATTTCCACTATTCTCCGGTTGAATCGTTGGTTAAAGGCAAACGAGTGGTCTTGGTGGAAAATCGCCTCAAATGGATGGTCAGTAGCGACATTTGCCAGATGTGTCTCGGGCTGGGAGCCAAAGAAGTTCAGCTTGTTTCGGCGGTTATTCCGCGGCGAGAATGCCAACACGGTACAGATTTTGGTCGCGGCGACTTTATTGAAAGTAATGGTGTCCTAATCCAAGAACAACTAAACTTGACTCAACTGCTGACTCTTTCACCTGATGAACTGGTTGAGACAATGAATATTCCTCACCGTCTTTTTTGCACCGACTGCCTCAGACGATGTTAGCCCAATATCACCCCCTTGTCATAAGGGGGTTTTCTTAGTCTTGAAAAATCTTCAATTTTCAGGTAAAATAAACTCATGCCCGGGTGGCGAAATTGGTATACGCTTAGCCTTGAGGTGGCTATGTCCGCAAGGACGTGCAGGTTCAAGTCCTGTCCCGGGCACCAGAAAATTTTATGAAAAATGTTGGGATAATAGTAGTAATAATTGTGATTGGGGTTTTGGCTTATTATGGTTTTAAAGGCAACAGTAAGACAAATATCCCAAAAACAGAAGGAACCAAAATGGAAAATAAATTCCCCGGTGTTTTATCGGCAGATAAAATTCAAGGTAAAAAAGCGGTTATTAAAACAAATAAAGGTATGATTGAATTCGAATTGTATGCTGATAAAGCGCCAAAAACTGTAAGCAATTTTGTCTATTTGGCCGAAAAAGGGTTTTACGACGGCTTGACTTTTCATCGAGTTGAGCCCGGGTTTGTAATTCAAGGCGGTGATCCGACCGGCACCGGTTCCGGCGGACCGGGTTATCAATTCAGCGACGAGCCCGTTCAGGGAGACTATAAAGCCGGAACGGTAGCTATGGCCAATTCCGGTCCCAACACCAACGGCTCGCAGTTTTTTATTTGTCTTGAGGACCAACCAACTTTACCAAAACAATATAATCTTTTTGGCCAGGTGATTTCCGGAATGGATGTGGTTAAAAAAATCGCGGTTGGGGATAAAATGGAAAAAGTAACAATTGAGAATAAATGAATAAAAATATCCATAAATCATTTGATTATTTAGGTTTTCCAGCCTTTTAATTTTTGTTTATTGATGCAATGCTTGATTGGCATCAAGGGCAAAATAGTTGGAGAGTTTGGACAAGACTGGTAATAACTTTTTTAGGAATGGTTATTGATGGATATTTAATTTTTTTACACAAAGAAAAATGAATAATGCACCCGTGGCTCAGTGGTAGAGCGTCTCGTTTACATCGAGAAGGTCGTCCGTTCGAATCGGACCGGGTGCACCATTGTCATATTATAAATAGTATGGTATTCTAGAATAGATCTAAATATTAGCCTCCTAACCATCATCATATATTTTCTAAGTAGTGCAAGCTTTAGCTTGGGTGTATTGCCAACACGCTAAAGCGTGGTCTACGAATGAATTATTATAGCAACTTAATTTGCCTGGGTAGCTCAGTGGTAGAGCACATGACTGAATTTTCGGTCCGTCCCGTAGCAATGCGGGAATGAAAATTGGGTGAATTCGGGGAACCCCGATGTACATCAGGGAATCCCGAGCCGAGCCTTGGTGGGTTTTAATTTCCGAGGAAGGTGTAGAGACTAATAAGTGAGTCCCAACAATAATCTTATACAAGCGCCCAACTCCCGATATCAATCGGGATGATGAGATAGTCCAATATTAAATGGAAAATCATGGTGTCGTGAGTCCGATTCTCACCCCAGGCATAATATGAATATTTTAAAAAACATAGAAATTAAAAAGTTATTCGACACGGCTTATATCTTTGAAAAAACCCCCGCGTCTCTTTCAAACTATTTATATTTAGCAATTCTTTTTGGTTTTTTGATAATTTTAAGCGTTATTTTTTGGTACGGATACGGCCGATTAAAGAAAAAACAACCGTTATGGCGAAAAATTCAGATGCGCGTTTTTAACATTTGCTTTTATACAGGACTTGCTGGACTTTTTCTAATTTTCTTTCGTTGGCAAGGAGTCGCTTATTTAGGCAGCCGTTTTTTTCTTCTGTCATTATTAGCAGTATTTATTATTTGGGCGATGTTTATCATTTATTTTCGAGTTTTAGTTTTTCCCAAAGAATTAGCCAAATTTGAAGAGCAAGAAAAGTTTGAAAAATATCTGCCTTCGCCAAGGCTACGGCAGACAAGTCTGCCGCGACGAGCCACGGCAGGTTTACCGAGAAAGGACAAAAAATGAAACCAAATCAAAGTATGAAGGATATTGTTGCTCGTTTGGGGAGCAATCTTGTCCCTGTTCGTGCCGGCGAACTTTTTGAAGTAAAAATTTTGGAAGTTTTTAAAAACAAAATTGTGGTTGATGTTGGCGGGTTAGCTTTGGGAATTATTCCCGAACAAGAATTCTCACCCGAAATGAGCGATTTTAAAGTTGGGAACAAAATCTTAGCCTATGTTTTAACGGTTGAAAATGACGACGGGTATGTGATTTTATCTTTGAAGCGGGCTGACAAAGAAAGAATTTCGAAAATGCTTGAGGAAAAATATGAGAGAGGTGAGGTTTTGCAAGTCAAAACCACTTCAGCCAATAAAGGCGGACTTCTCTGTCAATTTGGTGAATTTGAAGGATTCTTGCCGGTTTCGCAACTGGCCACCTCGCACTATCCCAAAGTTTCCTCGGGCGACCGCGAAGAGATTCTCAAACGTTTAAAAGAGCTAATCGGTCAGACATTTCAGGTCAAAATTCTTACTTTCGAACCAGCGGCGGGAAAGCTGATTTTTTCCGAAAAAGCCGCCGGCGATTTTATTTTGCAAGAAAAAATTAAAAAACTGAAAATCGGCACCAAACTTTCAGGAGAAATCACCGGCATTGTTAACTTCGGTCTTTTCGTCAAAGTTAAATTACCCGACGATTCAGAGATGGAAGGACTGGTCCATATCTCCGAAGTCTCATGGGAGCATATTGAAGATGTGGCCAAAAATTTCCAGGTCGGCCAAAAAATTGATGTCGAAATAATTTCGACGGAGAATAATCGACTTTCTTTTTCAATGAAAAGACTTTTGCCCGACCCTTGGATTAAAGAAGCGGAAAAATTTAAAGTCGGGGAAGTGGTTAAAGGAAAAGTGACGAAAATCACGCCTTTTGGTGCTTTTGTGAAAGTCGGTTCATTAGACGGCTTAGTCCATGTTTCCGAACTGGGTGAAAATGTGACTGATCCCAAAAAAGTCGTTACTGAAGGAAAAACCTCTACTTTTCGGATTATCTCAATTGAGCCGGAGGTCCATAAATTAAGCCTTTCGGCTAAAAGGGTTGGAGAGCCTGAAATTGCCAAAGTAAAAAAGCCGGCTAAGAAAAAGATTAAGATGAAGAAGGACGTCAAAGGAGAAAAATGATTATCATTTATCACGGGAAAGAAAATTTTAGCATAAAAACTAAAGGTAAAACGGTTAAAATCGGTCAAGCGACTGCCCTGGGTGATTTAGCCATAAAAACGCCTGGTGAATACGAATCCGGCGGTGTCCAAGTGGAAATAATTGATGGAATTTCGGAAATTCTTTCAGAGAAAATGACCGTTGCCTGGATGAAGAAGGCTCAACTTTTAAAAGATGAGGAATTGGAAAAACTCAATGGAATCAATATCTTGCTCATCGGTGTAGGCGGAGGAGATTTTAGCGAAACCAAAACAGCAATTGAGGTGATCAATCAGATTGACCCCGCGATAGTGATACCAATGTACAGCCAAAACCCGCCTACCGGCGAGGCAGGTTTAGAAAGTTTTCTCAAAGAAGAGGGTATAAGCTCAACCGGCGTTGATCAACTTAAAATTTCTTTTCCAGAGCTGCCGTCAGAAGAAAGAAAAGTCGTCGTGTTACGCGCAACCTAAAAATGTTACTCGACAAAGTTTTATCAAGGATAAAAAATTATCAGAAATTTCTCTTGATGATTCATCAAGATCCTGATGGCGACACCATTGCCGCTACCGTGGCCATTTTTTTAGCTTTGCGGGATTTAGAAAAAGACGTCTGGATGGTTTGTAAAGACCCGGTGCCTAAACCATTTTTATTTTTGCCGGAAATTTCCAAAATCAAAAAAGATATTCTTTTTGGAGATTTTGATTGCATCATCATTATTGACTGCGGTGATCTTAAACGGACCGGATTTGCTGAAAGGCTTAAAAAGTTTAGCCAGTCTCACCGAAATCTCATCAACATCGATCATCATCCTAAAAATGACCTCTGGAAAATTGCCAATTTAAATTTAGTTGACCAAGAAGCTTCTTCGGCTTCAGAGATTGTTTGGGGGTTAATTAAGAAACTGCCAGTAAAAATCAATCGCGATATCGCCACCTCAATTTTAACGGGAATTTATACCGATACCGGCGGATTTAAGCATTCCAACACCAGTCCAAAAACGCTCAAGATTTCTTCAGAGCTTCTGAATTACGGGGCGAAATTAAAAGAAATTACTCGCCATGTGGCCTTAAATAAAAGCGTGGCCTCTTTAAAACTTTGGGGAGTGGCCCTTTCCCGAATACGCAAAAATGACGATTTACAGATTGTTTCCTCGGTAATTACCCGTAAAGATTTGATGGCCTGCGGAGCCACTTATTACGATCTGACCGGAGTGGTAAACTTGATGAACACCATTCCTGACTCACAAGCGGCAATCTTGTTTTTTGAAACTCCGGAAGGTCAAATAAGAGCTTCACTCCGAACGGAAAAAGATAACGTTGACGTTTCTCGGATTGCTAAACTTTTTGGCGGCGGAGGCCATAAAAAAGCGGCCGGCTTTACGATTCCAGCCGATTTAAAGTTAATTGGGAAAGAATGGGAAATCGTCTTGAAATGAAAGCTATCCCAGGAGATGTAAATTAGCCAAAAATAGAAGATAATGAAACAGATATAATAGAATAGATTTAGAATAACAGATTCAAAATATAGTAACAATCTCGCGATCGAAAAAATGTTACTATATTTATAAGGAGAGATTTTACGAATGCGGAGAAGGACTTTAACAGAAAAAATTTTATTAGTCGTCGATGGTTTTGTTAAAGAAAACCTTTCGATTTGGTATCCCTATAAAGGCTTTGGCAAATCTTTTCGTAAATATCGAGGCAGCTTCTATCGTGCGATCGAGGAACTTTTAGAACGCGGCTATCTTGAGCAAATTGAAATTGAAGGTGAGAGATATTTAAGAACTACTCCCAAAGGTCGTTTGCGATTATTGAAGAAAAAATTATTTAAAAAATGGGATGGGCTTTGGCGGATTATTGCCTTTGATATTGATGAGAAAAGAAGAAAAACCAGGGATTTATTTCGGCAAAAATTACGAGATTTAGGCTGTATGCCAATTCAGAAGTCCGTTTGGATAACCCCTCGCGATATTTCGGCTGATTTAGAAGAGTTGCTTTCCCTTTTGGATTTAGAAAATAACGTCGATTATTTCATTTCCAAGGCCGTAACTAATGATGAAAAATTTCGGGGAATGTTTAAGATAGAAGGAGAATGAAAATATTTCCGTGAAAATATCAATAGTAGTAACTATCTATCGATCGCAAAAAAGTTACTATAAGTGGGTATAAGAAATGTTGTTATTTGGGGGTTTTTAAAATATAATCATAGTGAGCCCGAGTGGCCCCGCTTCGCTAAAAGCTACACCGGGTAAACTCCATGGTAGACGCAAAATATGCCGAGGTGGCGAAACGGTATACGCGCAACACTTAAAATGTTGTGGCTTTAACAAGCCGTGCGGGTTCGAGTCCCGCCCTCGGCATTTTTAATATCCTGGACTATTCTCGAGAAAGTTGGTATGATAAAGGCGGGTTCATATGAAAAGAAAAGTGACATTTATCCTTGTTTCGGTTATCACCGTCGGATTACTCTTAATCTTCTATTTTTTCTTTCCCCAAGTTTGGGGCGAGGCTTTGTATCCTTTAGATTACCAGAGCTCCATTAAAGAGTACTCGGTTAAAAGAAATTTAAGACCAAATTTTGTGGCGGCGATTATTTACTCTGAAAGCCGGTTTCATAAAGATTCCGTTTCCGGCGCCGGGGCTATTGGTCTAATGCAGCTGATGCCGGGCACCGCCGCTTCGATTGCCTCGGAAATGGGCGAACCAATGGGAAATTTGCATGATCCCGATACGAATATTAAATACGGTACGTGGTATTTAAGAACCCTAATGGATAAATATGATAATAATACCGATTTGGTGTGCGCCGCCTACAACGCTGGTTCTGGTCGAGCGGATAGTTACAAAGATTACGACACCGCTTTGCCATACGAAACGGTCTTTTTTATTCAAAAAGTCAAAGGCGCGGAAGAAAATTACAATAAAGTCTATGACTCATGGTATGACCAAATTGGCGCGGTTAATCGAAACCCGGTGGCCGTCGGCTTTTCCAATGTGGCTGATTTTGTAAGAACTCTAATTTTAGGGAGATAAATGGACTCACAAGAATTAAGAGATAAATTTATTAAATTTTTCGAAAGCTATGGGCATAAGCTGGCGGCGCCGGCCTCATTGATATCCGAAAATGATCCTTCGGTTTTATTTACGACTGCCGGCATGCAGCAATTTAAGCGTTTTTATACCAATCCAGACGAAGCGCCGGCCAAAAATGTGGTAACGATTCAGCCGTGTTTAAGAACTTCCGATATCGAAGAAGTCGGCGACGAAACCCATCTCACTTTTTTCGAAATGCTCGGCAATTTTTCTTTCGGTGGGTACTTTAAAAAAAATGCCATCAAATGGGGCTACGAATTTTTAGTAAAAGAACTGGAGATTAAACAAGATCGAATTTGGTGCTCGATATTTTCTGGCGATGAAAAAAATCCGCGTGACGACGAATCAGCTAAAATTCTAGAAAAGATGGGAATTAAATATAAAGAATTTCCGCGAGAGGATTGTTTTTGGGGTCCGACTGGTGACGAAGGTCCTTATGGACCATGTGTGGAAATGTTTGTCGATGATATTGAAGTCTGGACGTTAGTTTTTAATGAATATTACAAAAATCTCGATGGTTCGTATCGCAAACTCGAAACCCCGGGTGTTGATACGGGCATGGGTTTGGAGAGAATGTTGGTAGTTTTGAATAAGAAAAACGATGTGTTTCAGACGGATTTATTTTGGCCAATAATTCAAGAAATCGAAAAATTGACCAAATTAGAGTATGGTCAGAAAGCTGATGAAGAATATATCAAAGAAGGGAAGCAATACTGGGTTGATGTTAGAAAACAAATGCGCATAACCATTGACCATATTAAAGCAGCAACTTCTATCATAAATGATGAGGTCTTGCCATCGAATAAGGACGCTGGTTATATTGTCAGGCGCCTTATCCGCCGAGCTGTTGTTAAAGGTCATCAGCTTGGGATAAAATCACACTTTATTAAAGAAGTGGCTAAAAAAGTTTTTGATATTTATTCGGGAGTCTATGATTTCGATAAAGAAAACATTCTTTTAGAACTAGAAAAAGAGGAAACGCAGTTCAGAAAGACTCTTTTAGTAGGCTTGAAACAATTTGAAAAAACAGCAGGCATAGGCTCAATGCCTATTGGCACTTTTCCTATAGGGATGGAATTTAATGTTTTGACTGGGAAAGAACTTTTTGATTTATATCAAACCTATGGTTTTCCGCTTGAATTAAGTTTGGAAATTGCAAAAAACAAAAATACCCCCTTAGAAGAGAGAGCTATTGAGAACTTCAAGATTGAACTCAAAAAACACCAAGATCTTTCCCGGACGGCATCTGCCGGTATGTTTAAAGGGGGATTGGCCAGCGGCGGGGAAACTGAAACCAAATTCCACACCGCCACTCACCTACTGCTCGCTTCTCTGCGGGAAATTTTGGGCAAAGATGTTAATCAAAAAGGGGCCAATATTAATTCCGAACGAATTCGTTTCGATTTTAATTATCCAGAAAAGTTAACCGACGAACAAATAGACAAAATCGAAGATTGGGTTAACGATAAAATTGCGCAAAACTTAGATGTTCAAATGGAAGAAATGCCATTGGCAAAAGCAATAGAAGTCGGCGCGACATCGATTCCCGGATTTAAATATCCGGAAACGGTGAAAGTTTTTTCAATCGGCGATATTAGTCGGGAAATCTGCGGCGGCCCGCATGTCAAACGAACCGGCGAAATCGGCAAATTTAAAATTATCAAAGAAGAATCCTCATCGGCTGGTGTACGAAGAATCAGGGCGGTTTTGGAATAATCTGATTTGAAATAATCTGAGCTATAAACAGATTTTAAACTGTTTTTTAACTCTCTAAATTATAACCGCTGGAGCGCTTAAAATTTACAGGTTGGATCGGATATGAAGATTCTAAAACATTTATACATCGAAATGCTCCTCTAATTCTTTTTGATTAGGGAGATGATCGGTGTTCACCATGATTACAAATGGTAGAATGCCCATCGTTTTGGCGATAATGGCAATTTCTTCTTTACAGTCGAAAGGATAAACCCAAAGACTCTCTTGAATTTGATAGAAGGCTAATCTTTCAAGCGTTTGTCGAAACCAATCTCGCGCTTTTTTACTTGTGTCGGGAATATCGTAACTGACTAAATGCCAAATCTCATCCCAGTCTTTTGTTCGAGGAATCTCGATCTGATTAATCTGAATTTCTCTAAGTAGTTTGCGACCTTTACTTGTTGATTTTATTCTTTCTCCACCAAGGCTTATTACATTTTTATCGCGTAGTTTTTTCAGAAGTTTTAAAAATCCCTTGTCGCCGCGCATTTTTAAAATCGGCTGCAAAGCTATTGGAAGACCTGGTAAAACTATCGAGGCTGCTAAAAAAGTACCGGCGCCAATCGCCAGTAATACTTTTTGTTCGCTTTCTCCCAACTTAAATCTTTTCTTAAATTTTCTTAATCTCATAACTTAATTATACACCTATTAATTATAAATGCTGGAGCGGTTATAATTTAAGAATTGATATTATAATTTAAAACTCGGGGATTTTTTAATTTGATTAAATTACGGTATAATAGAAGCTAAAGGACGAATTTGTCCCATTTTTGCTGTATTCGTAGAACACGGATTCTGCACGGATGAGAACTGATGGCTCACGGATAATAATTTTTAAAAAAAGGCAGGGATTT
>Ga0315282_10016647_pt1 | contig 10724 bp, 13 predicted proteins | sample YL17G07_20_MG_FD_203693 | JGI IMG/M metagenome (GOLD analysis project Ga0315282, IMG submission 203693) | Sediment microbial communities from Yellowstone Lake, YNP, Wyoming, USA - YL17G07_20 | ecosystem: Environmental > Aquatic > Freshwater > Lake > Sediment | place: USA: Wyoming | collected... | reverse complement strand
TACGACTTCATAAGCGTAGAAAATCCTTTGGAATGGAAATGGGAAGAAAAGTGACATCCCCCACGACTAAAGCGCTTGTGCAATTGTTTTAGGCCCGTCTATTTGGAGCCAAATAGATATAATTAGCTATGAAGGGTTGATTGATGAGAGTGTGGTTTTTATATTTGGTTGTTGAAGTAGAGGCATATGAGGGGTTGAAATGAGAGGTTCGAGGTTTACTTTTAGAATGTGGTACTATTTTAGAGTTGGTTACAGTACTTACTTGAGTTTTCTTTTAGGTTTTGCAACAACGCTTGTTACTGTGTACTATTTGGCAATAACCAATATTCCTGCGCTTCAAACTGTGTTTCCGCACTTTTGGGCATTTGTGATACTTGGTTTGCTTGTAGGCGTTCCAACTTCTTGTCTTGTTGGATGGTTTCATATGAAAGGCAGTGCCCTTTGGAAGGCTGAAGTGGATATAGCTGCGGAAGCGAATCCTTACCTTTACAAGATGTATCCAGGATATTGGACTGAAGCTTTTACGCCGCTTTATCTTGAGCTTTTGGGTGGGGTGAAAAAGATTCTTGAGAAGGAGGGGATGCTTAGTGAGGAGGAGAGGGGAAGGATTGAAGATTTGGAGAAGAAACTTGAAACCCTTATGAAAGGAGGATTTTTGGGAGTCCCCAAAACAAGGGCAGATATGCGTTCTTAAACGTTGAGTGTTAGTTTATTCGAGCACTTGGCAATGTAGGTCACGAAAAGTGTTGATGTCTATGTTTTTTCATTTCATAATTTTACTTATTTCTTTTACTACATAGTCTGTTTGTGCTTTGGTGATTGTGGGGTAAATGGGCAGTGATAAGATTTCTTTGGATATTTGTTCAGCGATGGGGAAGTCTCCCGTTTTGTAGCCGAGTGTTTTTTTGTAGAATGTTAGAAGGTGTAAGGGTGTGTAGTGTACACTGAGAGCTAGAAATCACATTGGAATAATGTTTTCATATTTATAAGAGGACGGGAGTATTAGTCATTTTAAAAGCGGAATATCTTAACAGAAGACTCGGAGGGACGCAGTTGATCTTGGTGACTGGTGGCGCAGGCTTTATCGGTAGCCACTTAGTTGACCGATTAATGGCGGAAGGCTACGAAGTTATTGTTTTAGATAATCTTTCCACTGGCAAGATTGAGAATGTTCAATACCATCTGAATAACCAAAAATTTAATCTCGTCAAGGGCAATGTTCAGAATTCAAGGGACGTCAATAAAGCAATTAAAGATGCAGATATCGTTTTCCACGTTGCAGCCTTTGTGAATGTACCACTGTCAATAGAAAATCCGATGCTTGTAAATAACATAAACATAAGAGGAACGCTGAATCTTTTGCAGGCGAGTTTGAAGAAAAATATTGAGCGATTCATTTACGTTTCTACATGTGCTGTTTATGGAGAAGCCCGCTATTTACCCATAAGTGAAGAGCATCCGACAGAGCCTCTGTCGCCATACGGCATTTCAAAACTTGCAGCAGAAAAGTATTGTAAAGTCTTCAATCGAACTTTCGGGTTAAAAACTGTGTGCCTAAGATACTTTAACGTTTATGGACATAGACAGCTTAAGGGTCCATACAGTGCCGTTATGACTCGTTTTATTGATAGGCTAAGAGAGAATGAAACACCTATAATATATGGTGATGGAGAGCAAACTCGAGATTTTCTGTACGTGGAGGATGCTGTGGAAGCTTGTATGCTTTCGTTATCCTCTGAAAATTGTATTGGTGAAGTAATTAATGTGGGCACAGGGATAAAGACCACGATCAACGAACTCGCTGATCTTCTGATAAAGCTCATGAAAAAAGCTCATATAACTCCTATACATGCAGAACCGGGGAAAGGAGATATTAAAAATAGTTACGCGGATATTAGTAAAGCGCAGAAAATGCTTGGATACAAGCCAAAAGTCACATTAGAAAATGGTTTAAAAAAATTGCTTAATGAAGATAAGTGCAGACAACCTCTTTAATATTAGCTATGCCGCTGATCACGCCTCTAATGTTTTCGTTATCCATAGACATAATTGCTTGTATAAAGTATCCTATTACTGACCACCAAAAAGCAAGTGTGTGTTTGATTGTTCGTGGAAAATTTTTCTTAAGCAAGTAGTAACGGGCTTCTACTGTCATTTTTGCTCTAGCGTAGGGGTTAACTCTCCCTATTGATGATGGATTATGGACTAACTTGGCATAGGGCGTGTACACATTAGGGTACTTCCGAGAAACCCTGTAGGAAAAGTCTTCGTCATCTGTATAAAGATGAGCATCGAGAAAATCTTCATCAAATTTTAAGTCTTTGAATACTTCCTTTCTGTAAGCAGTCAAGCCACCAGACAGAAATTCAACATCCTTAATTTCTTTAGCGCCGTGAATGAATGTTGGGCAGCCAGAGGACCGGAATCTGCCATCACCAGAACTTGGTAAGAGGAAAATACGTCGAACTAATAAATATAGATTCGCACGCAACTTGCTCAATATTGTTTTAGGCCTTTGAATATTGACTATGTTTCCCATGACTCCACCAATTTTTTTCTCGGAAATCTTTTTCAAAGACTTTAGCTATCTCCTTAATGAAATCCTTATCCAGCACAATATCGTCATCCAAAAAGAAAATGATGTCGCCAGAACTATTTCCAACTCCTACATTTCTTTGATAGGTAAGTGCAGGTTTGGTGTGAAAGTACTTGAATCTTGGATCTTGGGGAAAGTATTCCTTGATTTTTAAATATGTTTATTTCGTATCGCTGGCGTCGACTATTATTAGCTCGTCTGGAGAAAGTGATTGAGCAATGACAGATTTGATGCATCGTGTAAGCTCTTGGGCTCTATTTTTGGTGCATATTATTACAGAAACTTTCATTTTTTACCCTCGCGCGCACAACCTACATCAAGTATTTTGATGCTCATTGTCTAATACTGTCCTCTGGGTCAATTAATGCCCTTAAATGTTCGATAGGCAAAACTTTCTTAACGTTCCTAAGCACGGACTTCCTGTGAATGAATGTTTTGACATTCATTAAATTCATGAAAGGATAAGCGAAACAAACTTCTGGGCAATTCGTGTTGTATGCTATAAACAAACCCTTAGGGATACTTCTAGCAACATGATAAGATAAAAATTTCTTTAATGATATTACATCATAACCACCCTCTTTTGAACTCAAAAGATTTAAGGTGTAATTGTGCCTTATTTCGCCGAGGAAACTGGAGCGAATATGGTCTGATGCTACGTTATAGTCTGTTATCCACCTAAAACATCTCTTTCTCAATTCATAAAATAACGCTAAATCTACGGATATCGGGCAATAAGTAGGTATTCCAACTTCTTTGACAATTTTTGTCCTAAAAAGGTTGTTGTCAAGGCTAACATACTGCTCTGGAGCCCTCCTTCTCTTCTTTACTCGCTTTAGCAATTTTAACAATCGTTTGCGAGGTTTCCCAGCTCTCATCCGGCCGTATAAAAAAATTGCTCGCAAAATTTTATGTGTTGGAACTGGGATGCCTTGAGCGCAAGCTACGTTGGGTGTATCCATATATCTAGGAATTTTTTCCCACCAGTCTTTTGCCAATAACACATCTTGTTCTACCGAGACAAAGTACTCGCTTTCGACATGTTTGATTGCTTCTAAGACGCCACCAAGCACCATCCCCTTCTTGTTTGGATATACATTCCAATTGAAATCCTTAGCTATTTTGACACTGTTGTCCTTTGAGTGGTCATCAACGAAAATTTTTCTATTCACGTCCTCGTTGGGAATAACTTCGTCGATTCTTTCAAGCACTGACGGAAGGTACTGTTCGCCATCCTTAGCCCACATCACTAAATCAACTTTCCTAATCACGTCTGAAACCTCTCATGCACATTACACATAGATAACACCTATCCCATAACCACCTTGGGTCCAATCTTTGACAAGCTCAACATATTTGAAGTTATGTCTAAGTCTATTCCAAAATTTTGGCACATCACCCACATTTTCTGGAGGTCCAATAACTATATCGTGAAAGGCTATTATTCCACCATTACCAACTAACTTACCATATATTTCAAAATCCTTCTTAACTCCCTTCAACGTGTGGTCTCCATCTATGAAGAGAAAGTCCAACTTACGCCCTTCTAGGACTTTCTCAACCATGTTAAGAGTGGAAAGCTTATGTGAATCTTCACGAATGAGGTACAACTTTTGTTCATGTATTGCAAATGATTTATAAAAGGGAATCTTCCATTCACGATAGCCGCCCCCGAATCGACCGCCCGGAAGATCAATACTAATTATCACCGCGTCTGGTCTTGAAACTCTTGCAAATAAAAATAGAGTCCCACCGTTCTCGGTTCCTATTTCCAGAATGGTCTTCGGCTTATGCATTGCCAAAATTTTCAAAAAGTTCGTAATCTCTTCCTTTACCTGTGCAGGTCTTATGCTTAATTGCTTGAGGGGAAAACTGCGAAAGATGCTAAAGCCGAGTTCTACATAATCATCTATGCTTTTGCGCTTGTTTGCTTCTTTTTTTAGCATAAGAGAAACCAGCTTAAGAAAAATTCTTGAAGTTGTTAACGTATAGAAAAAACTCCGAATCGCTCTTCTTAACCGCCTTCTACTCCAAAAAGTCTTCTTTTCAATTCCAAGAATTCCCACATTCGCCACCGTTCAATATACAACAATAGCTAAAACGATGATTTATTAATTATGACTATGTAAATAAGCATGAATTAGGTATGAGGCAAAAATGGAGAAACTGATTATAACGGGCGCAAGCGGGCTTCTGGGCAGCAAAATAGTGGCTCTAGCCATAGAAGACTACGAAGTTACACCTCTACACAACACTAAACAACTTTTTCCGAAGTCCCTAAAACTCGACATCACAGACCAAAAACAACTATTTAACCTCTTAAACAAACTCAAACCAGACATAGCTATCCATACGGCATCTGAAACGAACGTCGACAAATGTGAAACTCAAAAAGAGCAAGCATGGAAGACAAACGTGGAGGGAACACGTAACATAGCCCTCGCTTGCAGCAAAGCAGGCACAAAACTAATTTACATCTCTACGGACTATGTTTTTGACGGCGAAAAAGGCAACTACAAAGAAGAAGATGAGCCAAATCCGATAAACTACTACGGCGCCACAAAACTCGAAGGAGAAAAACAAATCATCAGCCACTGCACAAACTACTCCACACTCAGAACTAGCGTTTTATACGGCTGGCACCCTTGGAAAAAGAACTTCGCTACATGGGTAATAACCTCCCTAAAGCAAGAAAAAGAAATTACCGTAGTTGAAGACCACTACAATACTCCAACACTGGCAGATAACCTAGCTGAAATAATAATGGAAACCATACAAGAAGACCTACACGGGTTACACCATGCCTCAGGAACACAACGAATCAGCCGCTACGAATTTGCCAAACGTATCGCAGAAACCTACAACCTAGATCAAAGCCTTATCAAACCTATAAAAATGCGTCAGTTAACTGCATGGATAGCTAAAAGACCAAAAGACTCATCACTAAACACCAGCAAAATTCAAAAGCAGTTAAAAACAAGGTTGCTTAATTTAAGTGAAGGACTGAACAAGATGAAGGAAAGTAAACGGCCTTGAAAGGGGTAATACTCCACGGCGGCCACGGTACAAGACTGAGGCCATTAACCCACACTGGACCGAAACAGCTCATCCCTGTGGCAAACAAACCTATATCCCAATACGTTCTCGAGGACCTACGAAATTCGGGCATACGCGACATAGCCATAATCCTCGGCGACGTTTTGCCAGAGAAAGTCAAAGACCGCTATGAAAACGGAGGCAAATTCAATGTAAACATCACCTACATCCAACAAGACAAGCCTGCGGGAATAGCCCATGCAGTAGGCCTAACAGAAAACTTCATCAAAGACAGCCCCTTCATCGTGTACCTAGGTGACAATCTCCTAAAAGGCGGAATCACAAAATTCGTCAAAGAATTTCGGCAGCAAAACTACGACGCCATGATACTTCTATGCAAGGTGGAAAACCCCCAAAAATTCGGGGTGGCCGAATTCACTCAAAACGGAAAACTTGTCCGCCTGATAGAAAAGCCCGAAAAGCCACCAAGCAACTACGCCCTAACAGGCATATACTTCCTCACACCCACAATCTTCAAAATGATAAAAAAACTAAAACCCTCGTGGCGAGGGGAACTCGAAATAACAGAAGCACTGCAACTCCTAATCGACAACAACTACAACGTAGGCTACAAAAAAGTTGAAGGTTGGTGGAAAGACACAGGCACAGTAGAAGACATAATAGAAGCCAACAGGCTCATTCTAGACGACCTAGAATCCAGCATAAACGGCGTAGTTCAAGACAAAGCCTGCATACAAGGCCGAGCAGCCATAGAGGAAGGGACAATTATAAAACGCGGAGCTTTAATACGAGGACCCGTGGCCATCGGCAGAAACACGACCATAGAAAACAACGTATACATAGGACCCTACACATCCATAGGCAACAACGTTACAATCAAAAAAGGAGAAATAGAAAACTCCATAATCATGGACGACTGCACCATAGAAATAGACGAAAAAATAACTGACAGCCTCATAGGCCCAAACACAGAAATAATCACAAACAAGAAAGGGCCAAAAGGCCACAAATTAATCGTTGGTGAAAGCTCAAAAATAGTCTTATGAAGGAGAAGCCCTTGATAGAAGGAGTAGTAACCAAACAACTCAAATTAATCTCAGACGGAAGAGGCTGGCTATTAGAACTCCTCAGAAGCGATTGGGAACACTTCCAAAAATTCGGTCAAGCCTACTTAACCGCTGCCTACCCCCAAGTGGTCAAAGCTTGGCACATGCACAAGAAACAAACCGACAACATAGCATGCATTAAAGGCATGATAAAACTTGCACTATACGATGGCAGAAAAAAATCAAAAACTAGAAATGAAATAAACGAGTTCATAATCGGCGAAAGAAATCTTCTACTAGTCAAGATTCCGCCAAAAATCTGGCACGGCTTCAAAGCCATAACCGAAGAATATGCATTAGTCTTAAACATACCCACAGAACTCTACAACTACCACCAACCAGACGAATGCAGACTACCACCAAACACAAACAAGATCCCATACGACTGGAAACTAGCACCATGGCTTGAACATGGGTGACACCATGAAAATCCTCATAACAGGTGGCGCAGGATTCATAGGAAGCAATTTTGTACACCACTTACTCAAAAAACGTCCCGACTACGAAATTGTTGTTTTGGACAAGCTCACCTACGCTGGAAGAAAAGAAAATTTACAGGATGTTTGGAGCAAAATAACATTCATAAGAGGAGACATAACAAAAAAGGAAGATGTTCACAGAGCCGTAAAAGATTGCAACTGTATAGTGAATTTTGCAGCTGAAACCCATGTTGACAGAAGCATAGTGGAAGCAGATACCTTCGTTTTAACCAATATATACGGAGTTTACAACTTGCTAGAAGCCACAAGAAAATTTGACGTAGGAAGGTTTGAACAAATAAGCTCAGATGAAGTTTACGGACACATCCAACAAGGAAGTTTCAATGAAAAGGACAGACTGAACCCGCGCAACCCTTATTCAGCTTCAAAGGCTGGTGCAGAACTAATATGCCAATCTTATTTTGAAACTTACGGTTTACCAACAATCATAACAAGATCCACAAATAATTACGGTCCTTATCAGCACCCTGAAAAATTTATCGCTAAAACAATAATTTACGCCCTATTAAATAAACCAATACCAGTCTATGGGACAGGAGAAAATGTTAGAAACTGGCTTTATGTTGACGATAACTGCGAAGCAATAGATCTAGTGTTACACAAAGGTAGGTCAGGAAAAATCTATAACGTTGCAAGTAAACAAGAACTGAAAAATATAGATGTTGCAAGAAAGATTTTGGCGGTATTAAACAAACCCGAAAGTTTGATTCAGCTCACAAAAGATAGACTTGGCCACGATCTAAGATATTCTTTAGATGTTAGCAGAATAGAAAGCGAAGTGGGTTGGAGAGCGAAAGTGAAGTTCGAAGAAGGAATAAGAAAAACCATTGATTGGTATGCTCAGAATAAATGGTGGTGGAAATCAGTAATAGAAAAAGAACGTCTAGATTTTCACTGAAGATTTTCACAACACTAAAATGAACAATAAAGTTGCGTGCGCTACATCTTTGTTATGTGATAACTTCAATAATGGCTCCCTACTTTTGCCAATTTTTGTCTGGCCATAACTCTCTAGGCAATTTGGTAACCTTTATTTTGCTCTCAGGAACAAACTCCCTCAAGAGGGCTATGTAGTCTTTCATCCAATGCCCTACATAAACACCGAGAGGATTGCATTTTGAGTCGAAGCAGTGCCATTCCAGAAAAATCAACGCTTTACGTGTGACACGGAGCATTTCCTCTATGACTTTCTTGATTTTGTCTGGTCCTATGTATATCAAAACAGCGTCTGTAAAAACGACATCGAAACTCTTATCTTTAAACTGCCGAAGGTCGTCTGCTTTACCTAGTGATAGCTTAACATTTGAAATACCTTCTTGAGTGAACCACTCATTTCCCTTTTGAACGGCCATTGGATTAATATCGATGCCCCTTATCTCTGCGTCAGGAAACCTTCTTGCGAGTATGTATAAGTTTGGTCCACAATTACATCCTATTTCAAAGATGCTAGAGGGTGAAAGCTTGAAAATTCTCTTCATCAAGAAACTTCGATGGCTGTGATCTCGCGAATCCCAATAGCCCCTAACCCAGTCATTTTCTTTGTTCCCCCAATCATCGCCTTTGCGAAGATGCCTCGTCGTCCAGTATTTTTCTTCCAACTTCGTGCGCGCGCGCTACGTTCCACAATAGACGAGATGCTAAGAACGTCGTAATTATTCGAGACATATTCAATCTGCTCTTTGAAGTAATTCTTTCCGACATCATAAACCCAAGATGCACTAACAGGAGTCGAATGATACATTAATATAACATATCTTTTTTTTAGCATTCGCGACACGAAATCTAACTTTAGGCTTAGAAACATTTTCTGCAATGCGCGATACTCTGGGTTCAAAGAATCAACCCGCAACCTTTCTTCTAATATTCTTGATGCTTCTAATACCTTCAAATACTAAAAGGCCTATGTTCTGCCGATAATATAGTAACAAGCCTTTCAACCCGAATAATTTCGTTAACACATATCTTCTAGACTTACGTTTATGCTCCTTTAACTCCCCACTTTCCATTCGCCCCTCCCCACTAAGTGTATGAATACACTTAGCGTGAGGAGTAATAAACAAACTCTTAGGATATTTCTGAAAAATAGAATGCGAAAACAAGTCGTCCTCCATATAAGAGTATTTTGTAAGATTTTCGTCGAATTGAAATTCGTTAAAAATGCTGCGTTTGAAAGCCATATCTCCTCCACATAACCACTCACAGTTGATGACTTTTGTGAGCGCATTGGGATACTCAAAAAACCTGCAACTATCTTTTGTATGATGACTCAGAAAAGAAATTCTGTAAAAAGTTTGGACTAAGTAATAGAATTTAGCTTTTCTACGATTTACCATCCACCCTTGAACACCAATTGCGTGAGCGTTCTGCTTAAAAACATCCAGAATTTTTTCTATAAAGTCTGGATAAAGAATCATATCGCTGTCAAGAAATAAAATAACGTCTCCTCTAGCTTTTTCTGTTCCTACATTTCGTGCGACAGTAAGGGAACGCTTCCTAAGATTTTTAATGTAAATAAGGTTAATATTCGCTCTCTGACACTTAGCTTTGTATTCTTCGCATACGACCTTAATCACGTCGGTGGGAGTTTTATCGTCAACAATAATGATCTCTAAAGGCTTGACAGCCTGCCTTAAAAGGCTATTGAGAAGTTTGGACAAATCTTCAGGGCGACCATATGTGGGGATAACCGCTGAGACCTGCATGTAAATCACCTAGATTCTCTTATAGGTTGTGCCTTTATGAGTTGAACTACCTCGTGTATCTCTTCTTCCTTTAGTTTTACACTGCTCGGCAGGTTAATTCCGCTTGAAGAGAGCTTTTCTGCTACATGGAAATGGCAATTGATGGCATACCTCTTATATGGCGGCATAATGTGCATTGGATAGAAGAAAGATCTAGTTTCGATGCCCTTCTGGGCCAGTTTTTTTATTAAATCATCTCTATTGATTCCGTATTTTTTAGCGTCAATAAGTATTGAGTAGAGCCAGTAAATATTTTTAGCCCAAGGCATTTCAGGATGTAATGTTACTCCTTGAACATTTTTTAGAAAGGTATTGTAGGTTTTTGCGATTTTTCTCTTTTTCTCTATAAATTTATCTATTTTTTTTAGTTGGGCAACGCCTAAGGCTGCTTGTAGATTTGTCATTCTATAGTTGAAACCAATAACCTGGTGCCAATATTTCTTTTTAGTGTCCATCCCGTGGTCCCTAAACACCCTTATCTTTTCGGCTAAGTCTTCATTCTTGGTGAGGCACATGCCTCCTTCGCCAGTGGTGATTATCTTGTTACCGTAGAAGGAGAAGCAGGCTATGTCGCCAAATGTGCCAACTTTTCTGCCTTTGTATTTTGCTCCGTGGGCTTCTGCACAATCCTCGATTACATAGAGGTTATGATCTTTCGCTGTTTCCATTATAGAGTCCATATTGCAGGGATGCCCGTAAAGGTGAACAGGTATTATTGCCCTTG
>Ga0315282_10016646_pt1 | contig 10725 bp, 10 predicted proteins | sample YL17G07_20_MG_FD_203693 | JGI IMG/M metagenome (GOLD analysis project Ga0315282, IMG submission 203693) | Sediment microbial communities from Yellowstone Lake, YNP, Wyoming, USA - YL17G07_20 | ecosystem: Environmental > Aquatic > Freshwater > Lake > Sediment | place: USA: Wyoming | collected... | reverse complement strand
GGAGAATTAATAAAGGGAAAAAATATCTTTAGGGTTACGGACACGCAGAAATTTGGCAAGGTAATTGTGCATGAAGGCAGAGTTTTGCAAGGGAGTTTTAAAAATAATGATACATTAAAGGCTTGCGTGGATATTGAGCGCAGGCTCTCTATAGCCAGAAATCACACGGCAACCCATCTCTTACAGGCCGCCTTAAGAAAAGTTTTAGGGCTCCATGTTAAGCAGCAGGGTTCTCTGGTAGCACCGGATAGATTGCGTTTTGATTTTACGCATTTTAAGGATATAAGCGACGAGGAGCTGAACAGGATAGAAGAAGAGGTAAATAAACATATTATCGCAAATGAAGCCTTAAAAGCAAAAGAGATGCCCTTGCCCCAGGCAAAGAAAAGCGGGGCGCTTGCCTTTTTCGGGGAAAAATATGAAAACAAGGTGCGGCTGGTTTCTATCGGCGATTTCTCAAAAGAATTATGCGGCGGAACACACCTTGAGACAACCGGCCAAATCGGCTATTTTAAGCTTACCAAAGAAGGCTCTATAGCCAGCGGCATAAGGAGGATAGAGGCGGTTACCGGCACATACGCCTATAAAATTATCAAAGAAGAAGAAGGGGCTTTAAGCGATATTTCTTCTGCCTTAAATGTCCCCCGGGAAAAAATAAAGGAAGAGATCGCAAAAAGGAACAGCCGCATTAAAGAACTGGAAAAACAGGTGAACGCCAGAGAAATGGATTCCCTGAAAGGGTCACTGGAGCAATTAATCCGGGAGGCGCCTGTAATAAAAGGCGTCAGGGTGATTACGCGCCTTGCGGAAAATACAGGTATGGACCTTTTAAGAAAAAACGCGGATTTAATCAAAGAAAAAACTCAAAATTCAGTTATTGCCTTAGGCTCTAAAGCAGAAGGCCGCGCTTTTCTGGTCGTAACCCTGACTCCGGATTTATGCGCAAGAGGGCTGGATGCTTCAAAAATAATCCCGGATATCGCAAAAATCATCGGAGGTAGCGGCGGCGGCCGGCAGGACTTTGCCCAGGCCGGAGGGAATGAGCCGGAAAAGTTCCCCCAGGCATTTAAAGAACTAGCCGGCATAATAGAGAGAACCTTATGAAAATCATCCGTTTTACCAACAAAAAGTTAGAAAAGATTTACCAGCGCGGTTTTACAGGCCAGCGCAGGGTTGAGGAGCGTGTCAAAAAAATTATTGAAGACGTGCGTAACCTGGGGGATGAGGCGCTCTTAAGGTATACCAAAAAATTCGACGGGGTTAAGCTGTCCCTGCGCCAGCTTAAGGTTTCTGAAATAGAAATAAGCGGCGCATACCAGAATATCAGCCCTAATTTTGTCTCTAGCTTAAAGATAATTATCGAAAACGTGAACAGGTTTTACCGCAAATCCTTAAGGAAATCCTGGAGGATGAAATGTGCCGAAGGGGTTATACTGGGGGAAAATTATACCCCCATAGAAAAAGTAGGTATCTATATCCCCGCGGGCACAGCGCCCCTGGTCTCTACGGTTTATATGACCGTGCTTCCGGCAAAACTTGCGCAGGTTAAAAAAATAGTCTTAATCAGCCCGCCGGATAACCAGGGTTTTATTAACCCGCACATACTTGTCGTAGCAGACTTGCTTAAGGTGGATGAGATTTACCGGGTAGGCGGGGCACAGGGAATAGCTGCTTTAGCCTATGGCACCAAAACCATACCGAAAGTGGATAAGATTGTCGGCCCGGGGAATGTTTATGTCAATGAAGCCAAGAGGCAGGTTTTTGGCCAGGTGGGTATAGATATGATTGCCGGCCCCACGGAACTGGTGATTATTGCCGATTACAAAAGCGACCCGAAATTTATTGCCAGCGACCTGCGCGCGCAGGCAGAGCACGCAAAAGGCCTGGCTGTATTAATCACTAATTCCGTGGCCCTGGCCAAAGAAGTAAAGGCGCAGTTAGACGGCAATAACGGTTTTATCGTGCTGACCAAAAACCTGCTGCAGGCAGCAGAAGTAGCCAATAAAATCGCGCCTGAACACCTGGAACTCATGGTGAATAACCCGGCTAGGTTATTAAAACAGATTAAGAACGCAGGTGCCATATTCTTAGGGCCTTTTAGCCCTGCGGCAGTAGGAGATTATGTTGCCGGGCCCAGCCATGTCCTGCCCACGGGCGGCACAGCCAGGTTCTTCTCGGGGCTGTCGGTATTTGATTTTATAAAAAGCAGCCACGTCATCAGTTATTCCAAAAAGGCGCTGGAGAACGCGCGCGAGCCCCTGGAGAAAATTGCCGGGATTGAAGGCTTAACCAAACACCTGGAATCGGTGAAAGCGAGGTTTGAGTAATGAGAAAAGCGCAACTTCCAAGAGAAACTACTGAAACTAAAATTACGGTAAGCCTTAATATCGACGGAGAGGGGAAAACAAAAATAGAAACCCCGATTGGTCTTTTAAATCATATGCTAGAATTATTTGCCTTCCACGGCTTATTTGACTTAGAAATAACGGCTAAAGGGGATTCTGAAAAAATAGATATACACCACACAAATGAAGACATTGGCATTGTTTTAGGCCAAGTTTTTAAAAAAGCGCTAGGAGATAAAATTGGCATTAATAGGATTGGCTTTGCCTCTGTGCCGATGGAGGAAGTAACTGCAAATGTAACGGTGGATATCAGCGGTAGAGGCTCTTTCAAATTAAATATCGGACAAGTATATGAACAACCGACGACTCAGGAAGGTTATGAATTAAAAGATGTCGAACATTTCTTGGATGCATTTTCTAAACAATTAGGTATGAATCTAATTATTAAATTAGACAATCCGAGCAAGGATTTACATACTACCCTCGAGCCTGTTTTTAAGGCGCTGGGTAAGGCCTTAGACCAGGCTACGCAGATTGACCCGCGCAGAAAAGGCGTTCCCTCCACCAAAGGGATAATTGATTAATTCGCCCAAACAACTTACGTTCACTACCGTTCCGTAAGTTGTGGGCTCATTAAAATGATTGCGATTATCGACTACGGCATGGGCAATATCCACAGCGTGCAAAAGGCAATACAGCTTTGCCGGGCGCAGACTCGGGTTACCGATAAGCCTTTAGATATCGCAAAGGCAAAAGCCATAGTTTTACCGGGGGTAGGCGCATTTGACGATGCGATGCTCCAACTGCAAAAGAAGGGACTGGTTAAGGCAATAACAGAACATATAAAGAATAAGAAGCCCTTTCTGGGGATTTGCCTGGGGATGCAGGTTTTGTTCGAGAAAAGTGAAGAGGCCTCCAGGAGTGAGGGTTTAAAAATAATCAAAGGCAAGGTAAGAAAACTGCAGGCAAAAAAAGGCCTCAAAGTTCCGCACATGGGCTGGAATCAGTTAAAAAAGATTTCCGCCGGCTGCCCCCTGTTTAAGGGGATAGCGGATAATGCTTACGTATATTTTTGCCATTCTTATTATCCCGAGCCATCTAATGCAAAAGTTAAAGCAGCTACTACTGACTACGGAAAGGATTTTACCTGTGTCGTTGAGCAGAATAATGTATATGGCGTGCAGTTCCATCCCGAGAAAAGCCAAAGCGTGGGGCTTAAAATATTAAAGAATTTTGTTAATCTAATTTAAATCACAATATACAATACACAAATCACAAACAAATTACAATACCAAATAACCAAAATTCCAAACGAACTTAACTTCGTTTTGGTATTGTGATTTTGGTATTCGGTATTGTTTGTAATTTGGAATTTGTGATTTGGGATTTAACGATTATAATAAACGACTATGCTCATTATACCGGCAATAGACTTGCAGGCAGGATGCGTAGTAAGGTATGTCCAGGGGATAAAGAATAAAAAAATCTACTCCCGCCAGCCGCTGGCTATTGCCGGGCACTGGGTTAAGTTTGGCGCAAAATTCCTGCATATCGTGGACCTGGACGGCGCATTCAGCGGCAAGCCGAAAAACCTCAATATAGTTAAAGAGATTGCCCGGGCAGTGCCAGTGCCTGTGCAATGCGGAGGAGGCTTAAGGACAATAGGCCGTATCAAGGCTTTATTAAACTCTCCTATAAGCCGCGTAGTTTTAGGGACCCGGGCCATAAAAGACAAAGCCTTTTTGAAGAAGGCATTCGCGCAATTTGGAAACAAGGTCATCGTAAGCATAGACGATAGGGCCGGCAGCATATTAACCCAAGGCTGGAGGAGTTCTGCCGGCGCTAAATGCACTTTGAGTTTTGCGCGGCATTTAAAAGAAATGGGTTTTAAGGAAATTATTTATACCGATACCTTAAAAGACGGCACTTTATCCGGCCCGAATATCCAACAGATAAAACTTTTACTAAAGAAAACCGGATTAAACATTATTGCCTCGGGCGGGGTGTCTTCGCTGGGCGATATCCGCAGGCTTAAGAAATTAGAAAAATACGGATTAACAGGCGTGATTATCGGCAAGGCGCTGTATGAGGGGAAATTTACCTTGCCAGAGGCATTGAAAATATCTTGAAAAAAGGAGGAGACGGATGTTTAAAAAATTTGCTCTAATCTTTCTCGGGCTGCTTACGGCGGTTTCCTTAAGCGGCTGCGCCACAGCAAGAAAAGAAAAGGATTTGGAAATGCAGGGCATGAGAAACCAGATTTCAGTCTTGGAAGCGCAGGTTCAATCCAGGGATGAAGAGATTAACGGCCTGAAAGAAGAATTAAGCAGGTTGCCCAGGGCAGGCGAAACCGCCGAGGCAAGAGTAAAAAAGCCTGCGAAAAAGAAAATCATCGCAGAGGCAAAATCCCGGCCGAACGCAAAATTAATACAGAGAGCGTTGAAGAATGCCGGATACGACCCCGGAAACCTAGACGGCAGGATGGGTAAACAGACCCGTCAGGCGATAGAGGCCTTCCAGAAAGCCAATAATTTGAGCCCTAGCGGCAGGGCAGACAAGAAGACCTGGAAATTGCTTAAGGAGTATCTTTATAAAAAAGTTAAATAAGAATTGATTAATCTAAATCACAATACACAAATCACAAATTACAAACAAATCACAATACCCAATGACCAAAATCCCAAACTAACAAGTTAGTTTTGGTATTGTGATTTCGGTATTCGGTATTGTTTGTGATTTGGTGCTTGTGATTTGTGATTTATTATTTATAAATTTAATATGCTTACTAAACGCATTATTCCCTGCCTGGATATTAAAGATAACCGGGTGGTAAAGGGAGTAAAATTTTTAGGGTTAAAAGACGCGGGCGACCCTGTAGAGGTAGCCAGGGCTTACGACGCGCAGGAAGCGGATGAACTGGTTTTCCTGGATATAACCGCCAGTTTCCAGAAGCGTAAGACCTTAGTGGGGTTGGTGGAGAAAATAGCCGAAAATATATTTATGCCTTTTACCGTAGGCGGCGGCATTCAGGATTTGCAGGATATAAGGAACCTGCTTAATGCCGGAGCAGAAAAAGTCTCCATCAATACGCAGGCAGTAAGATGCCCCCAGCTGATAGCTGAAGCCTCTAGCAAGTTCGGCAGCCAGTGCATTGTTGTGGCAATAGATGCGAAGTCAGTTAATGGTTCAGAGTTCATAGTTCATAGAAAGAAACTACAAACTAAAAGATGGGAGGTGTATATCAACGGAGGCAGGACACCCACGGGCCTAGATGCCCTGGAGTGGGCAAAGAAAGCAGAGAAGCTCGGCGCAGGGGAGATACTCTTAACCAGTATGGACTATGACGGCACCAAAGACGGCTTTGATATCCCTTTGACCCGGGCAGTAAGCGCTGCCCTGGATATTCCCGTAATTGCCTCCGGCGGCGCAGGCAGCCCCAAAGACTTTTACGCACTTTTTTCGCGCACTGCTGCTTCTGCGGGGCTGGCCGCCTCTATTTTTCACTACCAGGAATATTCCATAAAAGAAGTGAAAGAGTATTTAGAAGAAAGAGGGGTTTGTGTGCGGCTATGAAAAAAAAGACGCAGTTTAACCTGAAGAGCTTAAAGTTTGATAAACGCGGCCTGATACCCGCTATTATTCAGGATTATAAAACAGGGGCAGTGCTCATGCTTGCCTATATGAACGGGGAGTCCTTAAGGCGCACTTTGAAATCGGGTAAGGCCTGTTTCTGGTCGCGTTCGCGCCGGGAATATTGGGTTAAGGGCGCGACTAGCGGCTGTTTTCAGTTTGTAAAATCCGTATGCTATGACTGCGATATGGATGCCCTGCTGATTAAGGTGCGCCAGCTGGGCGCAGCCTGCCATACGGGCAACAGGTCGTGTTTTTACAGAAGAATAAAATAACTTAAATCACAAATTCCAAATTACAAACAAATCACAATATCCAATGACCAAAATTTAAAACCAACAAATTGGTTTTATATTGTGATTTCGGTATTTGGTATTGTTTGTGATTTGTGTATTGTGATTTGTAATTTAACGTATGTATAATCCATCTTTAAAAGAGTTTCTTCGGTTAACCAAGAAGGGTAACGTTATCCCCGTCTACCGGGAAATTAAAGCCGGCCTGGATACCCCGCTTTCCTCGCTGCTAAAAATAAAAAAGGGGAATTATGCTTTTCTCCTGGAGTCCGTGGAAGGCCGCCGGAAGCTGGCGCGTTATTCCTTTCTGGGAAGTGAGCCTTCACTGGTATTCAGGTGCAAGGGTAAGCGTATCCAGATAGACTATCCCGGGAAAAAGCAGGCCCGGCGGTTTAGCGCCGAGGCAGGCGTATTGGAGGAAATAAAAAAAATTATGCGGGGTTACCTGGCTGTGGCAGTCAAAGGCCTGCCCCGTTTTTACGGAGGCCTGGTAGGGTACATAGGTTATGACGCGGTAAGGTTTTTTGAAAACATCCCGGACAAGAACCCGGATGACTTAGGGCTTGCCGATTGTGTGCTGATGCTTACTGATAGCATCCTGATCTTTGACCATCTTAAGCACAGCGTCAAAATCGTCAATAACGTAATCCTGCCGCGGGGTAAAGCTAAACTCAGGCCGCCTGATAAAACCCGCCTTTACCGCAGGGCAATAAAGAAAATAGAATCTATATACAGGGATTTCAGGAAAACGCCGGGCGCTAAGGAAAGAGAAACAAAGGCGCGCCTTAAAGCAGCCATCTCCTCTAATTTTACAAAAAAAGAATTTATGGACAGGGTAAATAAAGCCAAGGCCTACATAAAACAGGGGGATATCATCCAGGTAGTCTTATCCCAGAGGTTCACATTAAAAACAGCAAAACCGCCCTTTGATATTTACCGCGCCTTGCGCAGCCTTAATCCTTCTCCCTATATGTATTTTTTGGAGTTAAAAAACATAAAGATTATCGGCTCCTCTCCGGAAATGCTGGTGCGCTGCGAAGAGGGCATCATGCAGACAAGGCCCATAGCCGGAACGCGGCCGCGCGGAAATAGCGGGGAAGAGGACAGGCGCCTGGAAAAAGAACTGCTCCATGACGAAAAAGAAAAAGCGGAGCACCTGATGCTGGTGGATTTAGGCAGGAATGATTTGGGCAGGGTAGCCCAAACCGGCTCGATAGTTTTAAGCGAATTTATGGGTATTGAAAAATATTCCCATGTGATGCACCTGGTCAGCGAAGTAAGGGGAAAACTTGACAAAAAGCGTTTTGATATCTATGATGTGCTGCGCGCCGCCTTTCCTGCCGGCACGGTAAGCGGCAGCCCCAAGATACGCGCCATGCAAATCATAGACGAACTGGAGAATGTGCGGCGCGGCCCTTATGCCGGATGCGTGGGTTATTTCAGCTTCTCGCATAACCTGGATACCTGCATAACCATAAGGACTATACTCATCAGGGGGCAAACCGCCTACATACAGGCAGGCGCAGGCATAGTCGCGGATTCAGTGCCGGCGAGGGAGTATCAGGAGACGGTCAATAAGGCAAAGGCATTGGTTGAGGCAATAGTTAAGTAAAGCAGTCAACAGTCCACAGTCGACAGTCCACAGAACACTATGGACCATGGACTGTGGACTAATTCAAAAATGGAGGGTAGAAAACAATGGCAGTGCATGTGCGTTTAAGGAGGATCGGAAAGAACCCGAAAGCCAGGCCGCATTTCAGGATTACTGTTTTTGATCAGCGCAGCGGCCGGGACAGCAGGTTTATAGAAGAAATAGGTTTTTATAATCCGCTCAGCGGAGAGGTAAAGCTTAAGAAAGAGCGTCTCAGCCACTGGATAAAGAACGGGGCGCAGCTTTCTGCGACCGTAAAGAGCTTAGCTAAGAAAGTTGAAAAGGAGGCAAAAAATGCCGCAAGCACAGGCAGCTAACCCTTTAATAAATCTGTTCCCTTTAGTTTTGATATTCGTTATTTTTTATTTTATGCTTATCCGCCCGCAGAAAACAAAAGAAAAAGAACATCAGCAGGTGCTCAAAAACCTGAATAAAAACGACGAGGTCGTTACTTCCAGCGGCATCCATGGCACAGTAGTAAACGTTAAGGATAAAACTATTACCTTAAGGATAGACGAAAACGTAAAGGTAGAGATGGACAAAAGTTGCGTGGCATATATTAAGAAACCACAGGGGGCCGTTGCTTAAGTCCATAGTCCATAGTCCACAGTCCATAGTAAAAAGGAGCGTTAGTTAAAGAATGGAACGCAAACTTATCTATAAAATAATCCTTATCTTGAGTATTGTCGGTGTGTGCGCATATTTCGCATTCCCTCTGGATAAAAGGATAAACCTCGGCCTGGACTTAAAAGGAGGGATGCATCTCTTGCTGAAAGTTGATACCAGCCGCCTTCCGGAAAAGGCCAGGGAAGATGCCACGGACAGGGCTGTAGAGGTAATCCGGAACAGGATTGATGAGTTCGGGGTAAGAGAGACCTCTATCCAGAAGCAGGGCTTGGATGAGATAGTAGTGCAGCTTCCCGGTATCACCGATAGAACGCGCGCTATAGACATAATCGGCAGGACCGCCATGCTGGAATTTAAGCTCGTGGCGCAGGAGCCGGAAAAATTAAGAGAGGCAATAGCAGGTACTGTCCCGGAGGGTTTTGAATTAAAATATTCCCAGGAAGACAATGAACCCTTGCTGCTTGAAAAACAGGCGGTTATCACCGGCGATGCTCTTACCGGCGCTGCGGTGCATTTTAGCCAGAGCGAATTTAATGAGCCGGTGGTTGCCCTGCAGTTTAACCCTGAAGGCGCAAAGAAATTCGCCCGGATTACCGCTGATAACATAGGAAAGAGGCTGGCTATTCTTTTGGACGGCAAGGTGCAGTCAGCCCCGCGCATCAAAGAAGCTATTACCTTGGGAGAAGCGGTAATCACGGGAAGGTTTGATATTGAGCAGGCGCAGGACTTGGCCTTGGTTTTAAGGGTGGGCGCGCTTCCTGCGCCGATGTATATAGAAGAGGAGAGGACCATAGGCCCTTTATTGGGCCAGGACTCCATAAATAAAGGAGTAAAGGCCAGTATCGTCGGCGGCCTGCTTGTTTTTGCCTTCATGGCTTTCTATTATCTTCTACCGGGGATTATCAGCGATATAGCGCTTATGCTCAACCTGTTGATGATCCTGGGCGGTTTAGGCATCCTGCCGCTTCTTTTTCCCGGCGTATCCGCAACCCTGACCCTGCCGGGTATCGCGGGTATTGCCCTGTCTTTGGGCATGGCGGTAGACGCAAACGTGCTCATCAACGAGCGTATCAGGGAAGAGCTGTCCGCGGGGAAAAATTTGCGCCTGGCAATAGCCAACGGTTACAGCAGGGCTTTTAGCGCAATCTTTGACTCAAACCTCACCACCCTGATTGCCGCCTTCCTTTTATTCCAGTTTGGCACAGGCCCGATCAGGGGCTTTGCGGTAACTTTGACCATCGGCCTGATTGCCAGTATGTTTACCGCCATAGTAGTTACCCGCGCCATATTTGAAGTTCTTTTGAGCTTTAAGTTAATCCGGAATAAACTCCCTATGCTGCGATTGATTAAAGAAACTAAACTTGACTTTATCGGCAAGAGGAAGATCTTTTATGCCATCTCGCTCATTGTCATTACCGTCGGGCTTTTTTCTTATTTTAAAAAAGGGGCGCTTGCCTACGGCATTGACTTTGCAGGAGGCCAACTGCAGGAATACAGCTTTAAAACTCCTCCTTCCGTAGACAGCCTGCGCCAGGTGCTTAAGGATATCGGACTTGCCGACGCCTCCATCCAGCAATTCAAGGATAATCCCCGCGCCGTGCTCATCAGGACATCGGAAGATAAAAATCAGGCGCTCACGGATAAATTAAAGAGCACATTCCCAGAGCAGGATATACAGATACTCAGGATAGAGCGCGTAGGCCCCGTGGCAGGCAAACACCTGAAGACCAAAGCAATGTATGCGCTTATCTGGTCGCTGGTAGGCATCCTGGTTTATGTTGCCTTCAGGTTTAAGCACTTTAATTTTGCCATAGCCGGCGTCATTGCCCTGATTCACGATGTGCTGGTGGCCCTGGGGTTTTTAGCAATCACCAATAGGCAGATAGACCTTTTGAGCGTTACCGCATTCCTGACCATTGCGGGCTACTCCATCAATGATACTATTGTTATCTATGACCGGGTCAGGGAAAACGCCCGCCTCTATAGAAAGTTAAGCCTTAGCGAATTGATAAACTTAAGCGTAAATCAAACCCTGGGCAGGACGATATTGACCTCTTTTGTTACCTTGCTGGTAGTAGCCGCCATTTTATTTTTCGGCGGAGAGGTCTTAAGTAATTTTGCCTTTGCTCTATGCGTAGGGTTTATTTCCGGAGTCTATTCTACCGTATATATCGCCTCG
>Ga0315282_10016645_pt1 | contig 10725 bp, 10 predicted proteins | sample YL17G07_20_MG_FD_203693 | JGI IMG/M metagenome (GOLD analysis project Ga0315282, IMG submission 203693) | Sediment microbial communities from Yellowstone Lake, YNP, Wyoming, USA - YL17G07_20 | ecosystem: Environmental > Aquatic > Freshwater > Lake > Sediment | place: USA: Wyoming | collected... | reverse complement strand
GCCGAGCTTGCGGGCCTGGAAGGACAGGCGCGAGTAGGCCGTGAGGTAGTCGTTGGCGCTCAAAAGCCTGCGGACGTGGATCCGCTCGACGGGGTGGCGGGTGAACTCCTTCAAGTCTGACAACTTACCTTTCCCTCCGAACATTAAGCACAGAAGGCTATTCCGGCAGCCCCAGGTGGCGGCGCAGCTCCTCGAGCGAGCCGAAGACACCCACCGCTCCCAGCAGGTGCTCGGGCGCCAGCGTCGTGGTCAGGCCGTAGCAGGTGAGCCCCGCCGAGAGGGCCGCGGCCACCCCGGCCGGGGAGTTCTCCACCGCGATGCACTCGGCGCTCGTCAGCCCCAGGGCCGACAGGGCCATCAGGTAGGGGTCCGGGTGCGGCTTGCTGCGGCTGCACGAGTCCCCGCAGACGACGGCCGAGAAGTAGCAGCGCACCTCGGCGCGCAGGATGCCCATCACCAGGGGCTCGGAGCTGCCCGAGACCAGGGCTGCCTCGAGACCGGCGGCGCACACCGCCTCCAGGAAGCGGGCCGTGTCGGCGAAGAGCCCGACCCGGGCCAGGTAGCGCTCCTCGAAGATTCGCTTCTGGAGGGCGAAGATGGCCTCGGCCTTGGCGGCGTCGATCGTGCCGCCGTTGAGACGGCGCACCGTCTCCGTGGCGATGGCCCCCTCGTTGAGGTAGAGCACCTCGGCGGGCACGCTCAGCCCGTAGTGGCCGAAGGCCTCCTGCCAGGCGGCGACGTGGTAGCCCATGCTGTCGGCCACCACACCGTCCATGTCGAGCAGGACCGCTTTGAGGCTCGCCTCCAAGGGCACCTCCACAAAAACCGACTTGGCGCTTAAGTCACGGGCTTAAGTCACGGCAAGCGTTCAATATGCTCCACTTGTGCCGGGGCTGTCAATCCTTGAGCAGGGCGGCGATCAGGGCCAGGGCCTCCTCGCGGCTGGAGACGGCGCCCTCCAGGGCCGCGTCCTCGACGGCCTCGAGCAGCTCGCCCACGCGGGGGCCGGGGGGCAGGCCGAAGGCGGCCATGAGGTCGTGGCCACTCAGCAGACGAGGGCGCTCGCGCAGGGGGCGGAGCTTGTCGCGCAGGAAGCGGGCGGAGCGGCAGAAGAGGTCGGCCAGGAGTGCCTCGGCGTCGGTGGGCTTGAGCGGGCCGCTGGCGGCGAGGCTGTCGGCCATGGCCAGCAGGAAGAGGCCGGGGAAGTCGTCTCCGGCGGCGTCTATCATGCGGCGCACGCCCCGCTCGGTCAGCTCGTTCAGGCGCAGCAGGCGCACGAGGTGGAAGGGCCTCATGTGGAGGGCGACCAGGCGGGTGAGCCGCTGCGCCTCATTGCGGCTGAAGCGCAGCCTGGCGGTGCAGCTTTCGGCGATGGCCTCGCCCGACTCCTCGTGGCGGTGGAAGGAGACGTGGTCTCCCTCGGGTGCGGCCGTCTCGGGCTTGCCGGCGTCGTGGAGCAGGGCGGCCAGCTTGAGGAGCCACAGCGGCGCCTCGGCCAGGTAGGGGGCCAGCTCCTCCAGGCAGGGGAAGTAGTCGCCGGGGCTTGCGAGGGCGGCCTCCATTCCCTCCACCGTGGCCAGGGCGTGGCCGAAGACGTCCAAGTGGTGGTAGCCGCGCTGGGCCACCCCGCGCATGTCGTCCACGCCGGGAATGATTGCTCCGAGCAGGCTGCCCCCATCGCCGGCTTCGGCCATGTCGCGCAGCTCGGGCAGGCAGGGCACGGCGAGCAGGCGCACGATCTCGGCCCGCAGGCGCTCCCCGGCCACCTGCCCCAGCCGCGGGGCCTGGGCGTGGGCGGCCTCTCTCGTGGCGGGGTCGATCTCGAAGCGGTACTGGGCCGCCAGGCGGTAGAGGCGCAGGGCGCGCAAGGGGTCGTCGGCCAGGCTGCGGGGGAGGACCATGCGCAGCAGCCCGGCCCGCAGGTCGGCCTCACCCCCGGCCGGGTCGATAAGCGGTGAGAGCCGGCCCGTCATGACCGCCTCCAGGGGCACGGCCATGGCGTTGACGGTGAAGTCGCGCTCCATGAGGTCGGCCTCGAGGGCGGAGGCGCCGCCGCGACCTGATGCTCGGCCGGCGGCGCGGTAGGCGGAGAAGTCGAGGTCGAGGCCGGGGGCGACGACGCGGGCCACCCCGCGCTCCTCGTCGAGCATCACGAAGGGCAGCGAGCGCTCATGGGCGAACCGGCGGGCAAAGGTCAGGGGGTCGTCGCAGACGAGGTCGATGTCACAGACAGGGCGCCCCAGCAGGAGATCCCGCACGGCGCCTCCGGCCAGGTAGAGCTTGATGCCCTGCGCCCCGGCCAGGGTGCTGAGCGCGTGCAGGTCGGCGTGGCCTTGCAGCAGCCCGGCCGCCTCAGGGCTAAGACACCGAGGGGTCGGCCTGCCCTCAGGCAACCGGCCTGTCCTGAGGCATCTGTGCCGCGGCCAGCAGCCGCTTGAGCGACTCGATGATGAGGACACCGCTGCTCGTCCCCAGCCTGTCGGCCCCGGCATCGATCAGCGCCAGGGCCATGGCCAGGTCGCGGATGCAGCCGGCGGCCTTGATCTTCATGCGGCCCCGGATAATCTCCTTGATGAGCCGCACGTCGTGCTCCTTGGCCCCGCCCGAGGCGAAGCCCGTCGAGGTCTTGACGTAGTGCGCCCCGCTGTCGAGGAGGGCCCGCGCCGTCTCGATCTTTTCATGCTCGGTCAGCTCGGAGCACTCGATGATCACCTTGACCTTGGCCGGGCTGGCCGCGTGGACGACCTGGCGCACCTCGTCCACCAGATCTCCGTAGCGCCGGTCCTTGATCAGGCCCAGGTTGGCCACCATGTCGATCTCGTGCGCCCCGCGCTCCACGGCCTCGGCCGCCTCGCAGGCCTTCGCCCGCGTCGAGCTGGTGCCCAGGGGGAAACCGGCCACGGTGCAGATCTTGACGTCGGTACCCGACAGGAGCTCGACGGCCAGGGGGACATGGCAGGGCGAGATGCATATGGTGCCGAACCGGTAGGCGATCGCCTCGGCGGCCACGCGCTCGATGTCGCGCGAGGATGCGGTTGCCCGCAGGAGGCTATGGTCGATGCGGGCCGCCAGTTGCCTGGCCTCAATAAGCCTCATCTGGCTCACCTCCCATTTATCACACCTGAATTATAGCCACCCTAATGCACGACTTTTGATCAAGGGAAAAAATGTTTCAAGAAATTCCGAACGCGGCCGCCGCGAGCAGCACCACGCTGACCGCCCCGTTCAGGGTGAAGAAGGACAGATTCAGCCTTGAGAGGTCGCCCTCCCTCACCAGCAGGTGCTGGGCGGCCAGAAACGCGGCGACCACGGCCACCCCGGCGAAGTAGGCCGTGTTCAGCCCCGCGGCAAAGCCTGCGGCCGCGAAGAGCAGCGCCGAGACAGCGTGGAGCAGGCGCGCGAGCTTCAGCGCCCGGGCCGCCCCCAGCCGCCTGGGCAGGGAGTTGAGGCCGGCCCTGCGGTCGAAGTCGAGGTCGAGGAGCGAGTAGAGGATGTCGAAGCCGGCCACCCAGAGCAGCACGCCTCCCCCGAGGAGCAGCGGGGCCGGGGCGAGGGGTGCGCCCGCGGCGAGCCACCCCCCGATGGGGGCCATGCCTAAGGCCGCGCCCAGGACGAGGTGTGAGGCCGCGGTGAAGCGCTTGGTGTAGGAGTAGCCCAGGACCACGGCCAGGGCCAGGGGTGAGAGCAGGAGGCAGGTGCGGTTGAGCTGCCAGGCGGCGAAGAAAAACAGGAGTGCCGAGGCGGCGGTGAACCAGGCGACGAAGGCGCGGCTCACGAGCCCCCGGGGCAGGGCGCGGGAGGCCGTGCGGGGGTTGCGGGCGTCGATGTGGGCATCGACCAGGCGGTTGAAGGCCATCGCCGCCGAGCGGGCGCCGATCATGGCCGCGAGCACCCAGAGCATCACGCGCAGTGAAGGCATCCCCCGGCTGGCCAGCAGCAGCCCCATGAAGGCGAAGGGGAGGGCGAAGATGGTGTGCTCGAACTTGATCATCTCGAGCACCACGCCCAGCCTGCCCAGGCGCGCCCACGTAGGCAGCGGCCCGATCACGGGGCGCCCTCCCAGCGCGGGGAGAGGTCCTGCGGCAGGCCGAGGGTGTCGAGGATGCGCGCGGCCACGGTGTCGGCCACGTCCTGGGCGCTCTTGGGGTGGCCGTAGAAGCTCGGCATGGCGGGAAGCACTACCCCCCCGGCGCGGGCCAGGGAGAGCATGTTTTCGAGGTGGATGAGCGAGAGCGGTGTTTCGCGGGGCACGACGACCAGGGGCCGCCTCTCTTTGAGCGTCACGTCGGCGGCGCGCTGGATGAGGTTTGTCGACATCCCGTGGGCGACGGCGGCGAGTGTGCCCATCGAGCAGGGGCAGATGACCATGGCCCGGGTGAGGAAGCTGCCCGAGGCGATCGGGGCGGCCAGCTCACCTATCCCGTGGCGGATGACGCCGGGGCGCTCCCAGCTGTCGGGGGTCTCACCCAGCTCCAGGCGCAGGACCTCCTCGGCGGCGGCCGAGAAGACGAGGTGCACGCGCACCCCTGCGGCCAGGAGTCCCTCCAGCAGGCGGCGGGCATAGATGCTCCCGCTGGCCCCGGTGACGGCCAGGACTACGGGCAGGACGATGGGCAGGCTGGTTTGAGGATCGCTGCTCACGGCCGCCCCCTCACAGTCCGAGCTTCGGCCAGAGGGCGTCGATGCGGCGCTTCACGGCCGGGTCCATCTCGATGACGTCCGGCCACTCGCGCTCGAAGCCCTCCTCGGCCCACTTGCGGGTGCAGTCCACCCCCATCTTGGTGCCCAGGAGCGGCCTCGGGGCGGCGTGGTCCAGGGCGTCCACCGGGCCTTCCACCATGACGATGTCGCGCCGGGGATCGACGTTGTTGCCCAGCCGCCACAATACCTCGCCCACGTTCTGCACGTCCACCTCGCGGTCGAAGACGAAGATCATCTTGGAGAACATCATCTGGCCCAGCCCCCAGATGGCGTGCATGACCTTCTTGGCCTGGCCGGGGTAGCGCTTGTCGATCGAGACGAACACCAGGTTGTGGAAGACGCCCTCGAGGGGCAGGTTCATGTCCACCACCTCGGGCAGCTGCTTCTTGATGAGCGGCAGGAAGATGCGCTCCGTGGCCTTGGCCATGTAGCAGTCCTCCTGGGGCGGCTTGCCCACGATGGTCGCCGGGTAGATGGGCTCGCGGCGGTGCGTCACGCAGGTGACGTGGAAGACCGGGTAGGTGTCGGCCAGCGAGTAGTAGCCGGTGTGGTCGCCGAAGGGCCCCTCGACCCTGCGCTCGCCGGGCTCGACGTAGCCCTCGAGGATTATCTCGGCCTGGGCGGGCACCTCGGCGTCGATGCTCATGCACTTCACGATATCGACCGGCTCCTGGCGCACAAATCCGGCGAAGATCAGCTCGTCTATATCGTCTGGCAGGGGGGCGGTGGAGGCGTACATGGTCGCGGGGTCGGCCCCGATGGCCACGGCCACCTCCAGCCTCTCTCTCTTGCGCTCGGCCAGGAAGTAGTGCTTGGCCCCCCCCTTGTGGCGGTGCCAGTGCATGCCGCAGGTCCGCTGATCATAGACCTGCATCCGGTACATGCCCAGGTTCCGGATGCCCGTCTCGGGGTCCTTGGTGAAGACCAGGGGCAGGGTGATGAAGGGGCCGCCGTCGCCCGGCCAGCACTTGAGCACCGGAAGAGTGCGCAGGTCGAAGTCGCGCTCGACGACCTCCTGGCAGGGGGCCGACTTGACCGTCCGGGGGAAGGTGTCCGAGAGGCGCTTCAACTTGGGCAGCATCTTGAGCTTCTGGATGAGCCCGGTGGGTGCCTCGGCCTCGAGGAAGGACAGGATGTCGGCGCCGATGTCCTCAAGCCGCTCCACGCCCAGAGCGAGGCACATCCGCCGCGTCGAGCCGAAGAGGTTCATGGCCACCGGGGCCGTGTGCCCGACCACGTTCTCGAACAGGAGCGCGGGCCCGTGCTGCTTGCAGACGCGGTCGGTGATCTCGGTGATCTCGAGCTCGCAGCTCACCGGCTCCTTGATGCGTGCCAGCTCGCCGGCCTTCTCCAGGGCCTGGATGAAGTCGCGCAGGTTCTGTAGCGCCATTACTTGTCCCCCACATAGAGTGTGACGATGCCCATGGTGAGTGCTTGGTAGCGCACGCCCCGGAAGCCGGCCTGCCGCATGATGGCGGCGAGTTCCGCGGGCTCCATGAACTTGCCGATGGAGGCGGCGAGGTAGCCGTAGGCCTCGCGGTCGCCCGAAACTATCCCGCCCACGAATGGCAGCAGCCGCTTGAGGTAGAAGCTGTAGAGCGGCCCGAAGAGCGGGTTTTTGGGGCGCGAGAACTCGAGGACGACCGCGCGCCCACCGGGCCTGAGCACCCGGTGCATCTCGCTGACGCCTAATGAGGGCTGGGCCAGGTTGCGCACCCCGAAGGCCACCGTCGCGGCGTCCACGCTGGCGTCCCGCAGGGGCAGCCGCATCCCGTCGCCGCAGATGAGCGGCAGGGCCTGCCTCGGCGCCTTCTCGCGGCCGCGCACGAGCATGGCGTGGCAGAAGTCGAGGGCGACCACGCGGCGGCCGGACGCCTTGAGCAGCTCGCGGGCGAGGGGCAGCGTGCCGGCGCAGACGTCGAGGACGAGGGGATAGCGCGCGGCCGGCAGCTCACGGCAGACCGCCTTGCGCCACGAGGCGTCGATGCCGAAGCTGAGCACGGTGTTGAGCAGGTCGTAGCGGGGCGAGATGGCGGCGAACTTGCCCTGCACGAAGGCGGCGAAGTCGCGCTCGGCCGCAGCCTTGCCCATCAGAGCGCCCCTGCCTGGCGGCCGCCCAAGAGCCCCTCGGCGGACAGATACCGCTCCATCTCGGCCAGCCCGGCCTGGTCGAGCTCGTCGAAGTCGAAGCGCAGCAGGCCGAGGTAGCGCGCACACTCATCGACGCTCTGCCCGGCGAGCGGGTGGGCGTAGGCGGCCACGCCGGCGAGGTCGGCCAGCCCCAGGGCCTTCGATTCGAGGAGCAGCCGGTGGATGCGCCGGCAGGTGGTGCGCTCGCGTTTGGCCCACGACCTGCGCGCCACCCACACGGCGAAGACGACACTCTTGCCCGTCATCTCCTCCCAGGCCTGCCCGAGGTCCAAGACGAAGGGAAAGTCGGCGCGGCCGCGAGATATCAGGGCGTCGTCGCCGATGGCCAGGAAGGCGGCGGGCTCCTCACCCGGCTCGGGCAGGGTGAGGCGCGGGCGCACGCCGAAGAGGTTGGCCAGGAGCGGCCCCACCAGGGTGTTCGAGGTGCGCGACTTGGGGCTCAGGTGCACCAGCCTGCCGCCCAGCTCGCCGAAGGGCAGGCGGCTGAAGAGGAGGACACTCTCCACCGCCCCCAGCGAGGCGATGCACAGGCCGGAGAGCTGCTCCCAGAGGTGGCGGTTGGCCAGGTACTCGGTCGCGGAGACGGGGCTGATGTCCAACTCCTCATGGACCAGCAGGTCGGCCAGCCGCGCGGGGGTGGCGCTGACCAGCTCGAAGGGCTGGGGCAGGGCCCCGGTGCGGAAGCCGTGGTAGACGGGCTCGCAGTTGCTGAAGGCTATTTTGCCGACTCTGGTCATGCCTTACACCACCGGGCGGCGATAAGCGTCGTCCTGCCGGGCCTTCGGTCGCCGCCGATGCTCAACGTAGCGCTGCTACGCCTCCGCTCGGCGACACCCTCCAGGCCTCGCCATTACTCGCTTCTCGCCACCCTTAAAAGAACCTGGTTCAGTTGCCGTCCTCAGACGGAAACCTCAAACACAAACCTGGCCTGGCCCGCCGCCCCGGCCTCTAGCGCCGCCTCGACCGGCTCGTTGCCGGTGAGGGGCAGCACGATCGGCTGCGGCCTCTTGCCGGGGGAGAGCGCGCCCAGCTCGGGCCGCGTCAATGCCTCGGCCCCGGCCAGTGTCGCCAGGCGCAGGGCCTCCTCCGGTGTGGCGCCCAACTCCATTGCCGCCTCGGCCTCCCGGAACAGGTTGAGGTCCGCGACACTCGCCAGGCTGTCCGTGCCCAGGCAGACCTTCACGCCGGCATCAATCAGTTCGCGCAGCGGCGCGCGGCCCACGCCGAGTGCGGCGTTCGAGCGCGGGCACAGGCAGGCGGCGCCCCCCCACTGGGCCAGCAGCCCGATGTCGTTGCCCGTGGCCTGGACGCAGTGCACCGCCAAGGAGCCGGGCCGCAGCATGGCCAGCCGCGACAGGTAGGCGACCGGGGAGAGGCCGGGCGGCCGGTAGGTGTGGTCCCAGGCGCCGCGGGAGGCGAGCAGGTCCTGGATGGCCGCGTTGCACGAGCGCAGGAACTCGACCTCCTCGACGGACTCGGCCACGTGCACCGAGAGCGTGCCCGGCCAGGCCGCGCAGCGCGTGAGCAGCATCTCCGAGACGGTGTAGGGGCTGTGCGGCGCCAGGGCGGCCGGAATTCGCCCGGCCAACAGCCGCGCCAGGCCGCCCTCCGCCTGCCGCCAGCGCTCCCCGGCCACGAGGCGCGAGAAGCCCAGCACCTCGACCAGGCCGAGGACCTGCCCCGCCGGGTAGAGGCCGGGGACAATCACGTGCGGCGAGATGGTATCGGCCACGTATGCCGTGCCGAAGCCCCGAGCCTCGGCGAGCCCGACTCTGACGCCCTCGCGCAGGCCCTCGATCCCTAACGCCTGCTTGGCGTCGATGAGGGCCGCGAGCCAACCGCAGAACGTGCTAGAGGCCACCTTGCCCCGCAGAAGACTCAGCTCGAGGTGGGCGTGGCAGTTGACCAGGCCGGGCAGGATGGCCGCGTCATTGTGGTCGCGCACCTGGTGGTCATGCACCTGGTGGTCATGCACCTCGCCCGAGAACTCCTTGAGCATGTCCTTGCGCCGCCCGAGGGCGACGACCTCGCCGTCGCGGCTGACGAGGCAGCCGTCCTCGATGGCCGCGCTACTCACTGGGAGCAGCCACCGGGCGCAGTCGAGCCGCAGGGGAGTTGTTTCAGCCGATGAGCTCATAGGCCTGCGTGCGCTGTCTTGCCTGATATCCGGCGTCCTCGATTAAGCGAATGATTTCCTCCCGCGACATGCTGTGCGACACCCCGGCCGCCGCGACCACGTTCTCCTCGATCATCGTCGAGCCGAAGTCGTTGGCCCCGAAGAAGAGGGCCACCTGGCCCACCTTCGGCCCCTGCGTCACCCACGAGGCCTGGAGGTTGGCGAAGTTGTCGAGATATAGCCGGGCCACCGCCAGGGTGCGCAGGTAGTCCACCGCCGTGGCCTCGTTCCCCCCTAAGGCCGTGTTGCCGGGCTGGAAGGGCCAGGGGATGAAGGCGGTGAAGCCGCGGGTCTCGTCCTGGAGGGCGCGCACTCTTCGCAGGTGCTCAACGCGCTCAGCCAGTGTCTCGCCCTCGCCGAACATCATCGTCGCCGTGGTCCGCAGGCCGAGCCCGTGCGCCGCCGCCATCACGCCCAGCCACTCGGAGGCAGAGCACTTGCCGGGGCTGCGGCTCTCGCGCATCCGCTCGACGAGTATTTCGGCCCCGCCGCCGGGGATGCTGTCCAGGCCCGCCGAGCGCAGGCGAGAGATGGTCTGCTCGACACTCAGGCCCGCGAGCCTTGCGAAGTAGACGATCTCGGGGGGCGAGAAGCCGTGGACGTGGATGGGCCAGCCCTTGATAAAGCGGAGCATGTCCTCGTACCACGCCAGCGGCAGCTTCGGGTGGAGGCCGCCCTGGAGGAGTATCTGCGTCCCGCCCAGGGCGAGTGTCTCCTCGATCTTGCTGGCCAGCTCGTCCTTGGTGAGCACGTAGGCGTCGGGGGCGGACTCATCCCGCCAGAAGGCGCAGAAGCGGCAGCGGCTGACACAGATGTTGGAGTAGTTGATGTTGCGGTCGACGACGTAGGTGACCAGCGCCTCCGGGTGGTGGCGCAGGCGCGCGCGGTGGGCAAGGGCCCCCAGCTCCACCAGCGGCAGCCCGAAGAGGGAGAGTGCTGCGGCCTCGTCTATTCTCATCCCGGCCATCACTTTCTCGACCGCCCTGCCTCTCACGCCGTTCCCGCTCATGCCGCGTGCTCCCGCAGCCTCTCGTAGAGGGTGTCGCGCTCCACCGGCACCCGGCCCGCCTCGCGGATGAGGCGCACCAGCTCCTCCCTGGTCAGGCTCTCGGCAGTACGGGCCCCGGCCATGTGGGTGATGCGCTCCTCGATCACCGTGCCGTCGATGTCGTCGGCCCCGAAGTGGAGGCTTATCTGGGCGATCTTGGGCGAGGACATGACCCAGAAGGACTTCACGTGGGGGAAGTTGTCGAGCATGAGGCGCGCCACCGCCGTGGTGCGCAGCTCGGCGAGCCCGGATGGGGCGGCAAGGTGCGCGAGCCTGGTGTTCTCGGGGTGGAAGGCCAGGGGGATGAAGGTCAAAAATCCTCCCGTCTCGTCTTGGACCTCGCGCAGCCGGATGAGGTGGTCGATGCGCTCCTCGATCGTCTCGATGTGGCCGTAGAGCATGGTGGCGTTGGTGCGCATGCCGAGCTTATGGGCGGTGCGGGCGACGTCGAGCCAGCCCTCGGGGGAGAGCTTCTTGGGGCACAGGGCGCGGCGCACCCGCGGGCTGAAGACCTCGGCCCCGCCGCCGGGGAGAGAGCCCAGGCCGGCCTCGCGCAGGCGGGTGAGCACCCCTTCGACACTCATCTGATACAGCTCGGCGAAGTAGGCGATCTCCACACAGGTGAAGCCCTGGATGTGGCAGTCCGGGC
>Ga0315282_10016644_pt1 | contig 10725 bp, 6 predicted proteins | sample YL17G07_20_MG_FD_203693 | JGI IMG/M metagenome (GOLD analysis project Ga0315282, IMG submission 203693) | Sediment microbial communities from Yellowstone Lake, YNP, Wyoming, USA - YL17G07_20 | ecosystem: Environmental > Aquatic > Freshwater > Lake > Sediment | place: USA: Wyoming | collected... | reverse complement strand
GGTAACGGGCGTCCCTGACCATGTCCTTGCCGACCGCGGTCACGGCCAGGACCGGGATTCCGTATTCTTCGGCTTCGTTCACAAGCTGGGAGAGACCGAGCAGGGTCTCTTTCTCGTGGGCCGATCCAACAAAAATGGACAGGGCGACCGCGGCCACGTTGAGCCTGATCGCCTCTTTGAAGCAGGTCGTCGTTCCTTCGTTGGACAGCTCACCGAGGATGCTGGTGCCTCCCGAAACCCTCAACACGATCGGGATATCGGCCTCGGCGGGGACTGAAGTCCTCAAGAGCCCCCTGGTCAGCATGAGTGAATCGGCATAGGGAAGCAAGGGCTCGATCGTTCGGCGGGGGAATTCGAGACCGCTCGTGGGACCGAGAAAATAGCCGTGGTCAACGGCGAGCATCACGGTCTTGCCGGTGTCTGGTTTGATGATTCGGGAGAGCCGGTTCTTTAAACCCCAATCCATCTCTACCTCCTTATTTGGTGAGCAGTGAGCTGTGAGCACTGAGCAGTGAAAAGCAATTATTTTACGACAGGTTTGGTGCTGACACGGTTGCGGCCGAGCCACTTGCTCTGGAGCATCAACTGCTCGGCCCGCTGGACCAGGCTCTCCACCGAGTCATATCGCTGGGCGAGGGTCGCGCCTATGGAAACCGTCACCGAGATGAGATCGGGCCCGACCAGGACATTGGAGTTGGCGATGAGCACGCGGAGCTTGTTGGCCACCAGGGCGAGTTTTTGCTCGTCGACATTGATGATAACGGACAGAAACTCTTCACCTCCCCAACGCCCCACGACCTCAAAAAAACGGACGTTATTGGCCAGCGTCTGAGAGACCATCTTGAGGACCTTGTCGCCCACCTCCAGGCCATAGCGCTCGTTGACCGATTTGAGATGGTCGATGTCGACGAAGATGACACCGAAGGAAAAATGATAGCGGTTGAGTTCGTCGAGCCGGGAGTGGACGAGCATCTCCAGATATTGTTTATTGCCCAACTCGGTGAGGGGGTCGAGCAAGATCATCTGGTCGAGCTCTTGGGCCTTGTGAGGCATGAGCAGCCGGGGCGACAGGCCGTAGAAGATCTGGGCGGTGCCGATGATCTCCCCCGACGGGTTCCGCCTGGGGAGACTGGTCAGGGAGATGGGGAGCCTGTAGCCTTCTTTGTGATGGACGTAGACTTCGCACGTCCGGGCGACGCCGTCCCGGAGGGTCAGTTTGGCGGGGCAATCGCTCAGGCACAGGATATTCCCCTTCTCATCAACGTGAGTGAGGACATTCGCGGAGCACAGCTTGCCCAGGATTTCCGAGCTCTTGTAGCCCGTGATTTGTTCGGCCGCCGGGTTCCAGAACGTAACCCGCTGAACCTTATCGAGGAAATAGATTCCTTCGTGGACGCGATCAACAATCTCGAGGAATAAGTCCTCAGGCGGCTTTTCCGGGACCAACACGCTTTCTGGCTCTGACATCTCTTGCCCCCCTTATAACAAAGAAATTAAAAAAAGTCAAAGCCGGGCAAAAATTTTCCCAAAGCGGTCGGCCGGTGCTTGACATTGAGTATTCACATAGTTATTATAGGAATCGTCGGAATTAAGATGAAACCAGAGATGAAGTCTTGCCCTTTTTTTGAAAACTGGTGGGTGGGACAATCAGCCAGCAAGGATATGAGATGAAAAAATTTGCTCTTGTTTTCTTGGCTGTCGCCGGACTATGGCTTTCGGCCGGAGCATCCACGGGCGACTATTATTTACGCAGCTCCCTCTATCTGGACTGGTTCGGAGCAAGCTACGAGCAAGGCCCTTTTATGAACCAGGTCAGCACCCGCCTGAAGTTCGAGTTCGCGCCCAGCGTCAACCGGGACTGGACTGTTCTCGTCGACGTGCGCGACCGCTACAACATCCAGGAAGGAAGCCGGAACCAATTCGTTCTCTATGATGCCCGAATCACCTACAACCCCCAGAGCAACCCGTTCTACATCTCGGTGGGGCAGATGAACCTGTATGATACGGCCGGCATCGGCCAGCTCCTGGGAGGCGTTCTCGGCTACAAAATCAATAAGGACCTCCTCCTCGGCGCCTACGGTGGGCTCGAGCAGCAAGTCTATGTCGGCAAGTTTGATACCCACTATCAAAAATACGGACTTTTCGCCCGGTACAACGGCTCGGGCGCGACTTCTCTGTCTTTAAGCTACAACCACCTCCGTTTTTCGGGCACAACCGAGCAGTCATACATTTACGCTCAGGGCTTCGTACCCGTCAAAAAGACGCTCTTTGCCTTTGGGAATGTTCAGTATGAGCTCGGTCCCCATGTGGCCGCCAAAGACCGCCTCTCCCTCGTCTTCATCAACGTCAGATTGGAATTGACCCGGTATGCCGACCTGACCGCTTATTTCAGTTCCGGGAAAGGATTGGATTTTCATCGCTACCTCCTGGAAAAATCACAGGATCCGAGCTTCAATGACCAGGAGCTGCAGCGCTTTTTCTATTCGAGCCAGTACGGATTGCGGCTGAGTTTCAAACCGATCAACAATGTCCGGGTCTACCTCTCCCGCCAGGAGAGTGAACAGAAGGATTTTCATCTCAAAAACCACACCTGGCGCTTCGGAGCCTCGGCCTCGGACATCCTCAAAACCGGCTTCACATTGTACGGGGATTACTCACTCAACCGGGGCGATCTGGCCGAATCCAACTCTTATTATCTTTCCCTAAGCAAGGACTTTGGACGGTTCTCCTGGTACGCGACTTTCTCCAACACCTATAACGGCTTTCGCTATGTGGCCGGCGCCGAGACCCCGCAGATCATCCACTTCAACAACTACAAGACCCTGGGGAGCAGCCTCTTTTTTTATTTAAATCGTCGCGTTTCTGTTTCTATAGAGTATAATTTTTACATCCAGGAGAAATTCAACCAGCACCTCTTTTTTGTGAGGCTGATGTTTCGCAAATGAACCGATGAGCAGCGCAAAGCCGAGCTTCCCTAAGATTCTTCCCTTAGCCCTGGTTCTCTTTCTGGGCCTCTGGTTTCTGATTCGGATCACGAGCCCCGCCGCCCAGCAGGAGCAGACCAAGTGGACGGCCCAGAACCATGACAAAACAAATTTCCCCCTCGTCGGCAAGCACCAGACTGTCGCCTGCCGCGAGTGTCATCTCAAGGGGATCTTCGAAGGCACGCCGACCGCCTGCGAGGCCTGCCACTGGGAGCGGCGTCAGGATGACCGCTACAAGCTCCAGCTCGGCCTCCACTGCGGGGATTGCCATACACCCCAGTCTTGGAAGGATGTCCTGCAGGCGAAGTGGAATCATACGGATGTGACCGGATTCAGGCTTGAAGGCGTGCACCGGACACTCGATTGCGCCGACTGTCACCGGCAAAATGGACTCGGGAAAGCGGCCGCCGAGTGTTACGCCTGTCACCAAGAGAATTTCGAATCGACGAAGAACCCCGGCCACAGCGCGGCCGGGTTCCCAACCCAATGCCAGATCTGCCATCGCAGCACGGCCGCCTGGCAGGGGGCTGTCTTCAGCCACAAGTTTAATCTTTTGGGGAAGCACAAGCTGGCCCTCTGCTCCGACTGCCACAAGAGCGGGCAGTATGCCGGGCTCCCCACGGCTTGCCTCTCCTGTCATCTGAATGACTACAACAATGCCAACGATCCAAACCATAAGCAGGCGGGTTTTCCGACAGATTGCGTCATCTGCCACGGCAACGGCGCCTCCGGTTGGCAAAACGCCAAGTTCGAGCATACCACGTTCGTCCTGAAGGGAAAGCACAAGATCGCCGCCTGTGCGGACTGCCACAAGAACGGACAATACGCGGGAACCCCCTCGACCTGTATTTCCTGCCACTTGAATGACTATAACGGCACGACTGATCCAAATCACAAGCAGGCGAACTACTCAACCGATTGTGTCACCTGTCACGGCGCCGGTGCGCAAAGCTGGTCTGGGGCAAGCGCCAACCACGACCAGTTCTGGCCACTTCAGGGAGCTCACAAAACCTTGACCTGCAACACCTGCCACAGCAAGGGCTATAACCTGCCGAAAGATTGTTATGGCTGTCACGCGGCCAATTACAATAGTACGACCAACCCCAACCATAAGTCATCGGGTTATTCGACGAGCTGCGAGAATTGTCATTACGCGACTCATACATCCTGGACACAGGCTGTTTTTGCCCACAATTTTCCGATCAAATCGGGGAGGCACGCGGGTTTCAGCTGCACCGATTGCCATCTGACCAGCAATTATAATCAATTTTCCTGCATCGATTGCCACACTCATAGCAGGAGCACGACGGACTCACACCACAGTGACGTCGGCGGCTATTCCTACAACAGCCAGGCCTGTTACTCCTGTCACCCCAGAGGCGCTGCAGGCGACTAAAGCCGTCTCCCAGCAAATTGACTTGCTTGGGGCAATCCGCTAGAATCTGAACCATCTCTGGCGGTGTAGCTCAGTTGGTCAGAGCATGCGGCTCATATCCGCAGTGTCGGGGGTTCAAATCCCTCCACCGCCATTTTTGCCTTAAACGTGAAACGTAAAAAGCAAAAGAATTAGATATTTACGCGAAAAGCGATATCAGATGTCTTCTTTTTTTTGGCGCATTTGTTCTTATCATTATCATCTTCTCATGTTTAACGTTTATGCGTTTACACGTGTAGATTTCTTGCCCCCTACCCCTAACTCCTTACCCCATACGCCTCACTCAAATTGATGATTTATAAAAAGTTCAAGGCCACAGTCGCTAAATACCGCCTTCTTGAAGACGGAGATAAAGTCCTGGTGGCTTGTTCGGGCGGCGCCGACTCGACGGCCCTCCTGGACCTCCTTCTTGACCTCCGCCACGAGCTTTCCCTCGAGCTGGTGTTGGCCCACTTCAACCACAGGCTTCGGCCGAGCGCCGATGAGGATGAGGAGTTTGTCCGAAGCGAAGCGGCCCGGCGCGGTTTACCCTTCATCGTCCTCGGCCGGTATGTCCGGACCTACGCTCGCCGCCGACGGCGAAACTTGGAAGAAGCCGCCAGAGAGTTGCGCTATTCTTTTTTGAAAAAGGCGGCCGTCCAAACCGGTGCCGCCAAGATCGCGACCGGCCACACGATGACCGATCAAGCCGAAACGGTCCTGATGAGGCTCTTCCGGGGAAGCGGACTCCTGGGTCTCGGAGGAATCGCTCCCAGCCTGGAGGGGCTGATCATCCGGCCCATGATCGAAATAGAGCGCTCCGAGATCGAGGATTACCTCCGCACGCGTGGCCTCTCCTATCGCGTCGATGAAAGCAATTTCGACCGCCGTTTCCTCCGCAATCGCATCCGTCTCGATCTTCTTCCTGAGCTCGAGAAAAATTATGCCAGAGGGATAACGGCTCACCTCGCGAGGCTGGCCTCAATCCTTCGCGAAGAAGAGAGTTTCCTGGAAGTCGTAACGGATGAACACGCCCGGCGAGCGATTTTCTCAAGAGGCGGTCAGCCGGCCTTGGATGTCCGCGTCCTTTCCGCATGGCCGCCGGCGCTCGCCAGGCGCCTTGTCCGCAGGTTTCTCCTCACGGTCAAAGGCGACTTGAGGCGTGTCTCTTTTGCCGATGTCGAGGACATCCTCGGCTTAGAAAATGAAAAAGAGAAAACTCTGCCCAAAGGCCTGGCCTTGAAAAGAGAAAAAGACATGATCGTCGTGAAGGAACAGACTTCTCCCGTCGCGAAGTTCGAACGAAGCTGGGATGGCAGGAAGACCCTTCGCTTGGCAGGAGCGGGCCTCGGAGTCAGGGCCAAGAAAGTGAAAAAAAGCCACGCATTTCCATTTTCTTTCGACGACAACAGGAGAGCCTACCTGGACTTTGCAAAGCTCGAATTTCCTCTCCTCGTCCGCAATCGCAAGCCAGGTGACCACTACCGGCCCCTCGGGGCGCCGGGACGGAAAAAACTCAAAGAGATCATGAGGGCGAAAGGCATTCCCGAGGCGGAGAGGGCTTGCCGGCCCGTCTTTGTTTCCGGCAGCCAAATCATCTGGGTCCCGGGCTGTCCGGTTGCCGAGGCCTTCAAGGTCAAAAAATCGACAAAGGACATTTTTTTGATCGAAATAAAATTGTGAGTGGTGAGCCGTGAGCACTGAGCAGTGAAGAGAACAATCCAAAGTCTGTTTTTATCTCCGAGATGCGATGAGCCGTTTTCTCGAACTCGTACTCCGTCTACGATAAGTGGGGTGTGAGGGGTGAGGAGTAAGGGCTTAAAAACGGGAAATGTCGTCCATCTGGTCTGCGTCGTCGTCTTATCTTTTCGCCAGAAAATAAGAAAAAAACAAAAAAATCAAAATGTTTTTTTTCTTGGTGATACGGCCAGGCGATGAGATAAGAGCTGGCTTAAGGTTGACTCTTTCACTGCTCAGTGCTCACAGCTCACGGCTCGCCGTGTTTATAGATAGTTTTCCTTCCAGATTGCAAAAACCAGCAGGGCCCAGAGCTGGTGGCTGTAGTTTTCCCGGCCCGCCAGGTGGGACTCGATCATCTTCTGGACCGCGGCGAAGTTGAAGAACCCCTCTTCCCGGACGCGTTTTTCGCCCAATGAATCCAGGAGCAGGTCGCGGAGGTCCGTTTTCAACCAGTGTTTGATCGGGATGCTGAAGCCTTGCTTGGGCCGGTAGATGTTGTCTTTGGGCAGGAGGCGTTCGACGGTCTTCTTGAAGATCCACTTGGTGCTGAGCCCATGAAGCTTGAGCCTCCCCGGCAGCCGGAAGGCGAATTCAATGAGTTTGTGATCAAGGAGGGGCACCCGGGCCTCGAGCGAAGCGGCCATGCTCATCCGGTCCACTTTGACCAGGATATCATCGACCAGGTAGGTCTTGAGGTCCAGATAAAGCTCGGAGTTGACGCGGTCAAAAGAGCGGGACGATGGGAAAAAATCTCGGAAAGGCTCCCGTTGAGAAATATCCTCCAACCCGCCCAGAGCGTCTATGAAGCCGGGCGCATAGAGCTTCCTTTTGGCCTCCTCCGATAGAAACATCATCCAGCGGAAATGTCGGAGATCGGGGTCGTGGCTGAATCCTTCGACGTAGCGCCTGAGTTTATTCCAGGTCCCCTTTTTTTGGGCGGAAGGCCGCATCCTCCTGGTTATCCCGGAGAGCAGGCGGGAAACCGGAGGCACCCCCGGCAAGCGTGAGGTTTTCTGAGCCTGGTAATGTTCATAGCCGCCAAAAACCTCATCCCCGCCATCCCCCGAGAGGGCGACTTTGACCTGCCGGCGGGCCATCTCTGACACGAGATAGGTCGGAAAAATAGAGAAATCGCCGAAGGGCTCATCGAGGTGGCGGACGAGCTTTTCGGTGAGCTCCAAGGCCCGGGGCTCCAGAATGAGTTCTTCATGCTGGGTTTCGAACTTGCGGACGATCCGGCGGGCGTATTCCAGCTCATCGTAGGACTGGTCTTTGAAGCCGATAGAAAAGGTTTTGAGCGGCGAGGCTCCGCTCTCCCTCATCAGGCCGACAATCGTCGAGGAGTCGATCCCTCCGCTGAGAAAGGCGCCCAGGGGGACATCGCTGATCAACCGAAGCCTGACCGACTCTTTGAGCAGCGCATAAAGCTCATCGGTCAGCGAGGATAAGCTCTGCTTCGGAGTCTCGGCCGCAGCCTCCGGCTCAGGTTGCACATCCCAATACTTGATGAGCTTGACCTGTCTGCGCTGGTAAATCAAGAGATGGCCGGCCGGAAGCTTGTGGATATTCTTGAAGATAGAAAAAGGCGAGGGGATGTATTCCAGGGTTAAGAAAAGGTCCAGGGCCCTCGGTTCGAGCACCCGCTCGACCCGCGGATGAGCGATGACCGCCTTGAGCTCCGACCCGAAAACGAGAGTCCCTTCCGCGAGCCGCGTATAGTAAAGGGGCTTGATGCCGACCCGGTCACGTCCCAGAATGAGCTTCTCTTTTTTGCGGTCCCAGAGAGCAAAGGCGAACATGCCGCGGAATCTCTGGACAAAATCCTCCCCCCACTCTTCGTAGCTGTGAACGATCGTCTCGGTGTCCGTCCTGGTGGCGAAGGAGTGGCCGCGGGAGATGAGCTCCTGCCGGAGGCCGGGGAAATTGTAGATCTCGCCGTTGTAGGCGACCCAGACGGAACCGTCTTCGTTGGACAGTGGCTGGTGGCCGGTCTCGAGGTCGATGATGCTCAGCCGGCGTGCCCCCAGCCCGGCCTTTGGGTCGAGATAGATCCCTTGGTCGTCGGGCCCGCGGTGGACGATCGTCCCGCACATGGCCGAGAGAAGGGATTGGGGAATCGGCTCACTTTCGTCGGTCCGGACGATTCCGCAGATGCCGCACATTATTGTCTCGGGATGATCTCCAGCTCGAAAAAGACGCCGAGGTAGCGACGCTCGTCGCTCTCCTTGTCCTCGAAATAGGGGATCGATCCTTTGGAGGCCTTGATTTTGAGCTTGTAGAGGTGGGCCATCTTGATTTGGAACCCGTTGCCGACGGGAAAGACGAGTGTCGTCCTCTGCTTTGATTCCAGGGTCACTTTTTGGGTCCGGCCTTCGACTTCGACTCTGATTTCATTGTCGCGGCGGGGATTGTTGAGAAGACGAACCACAATCTCCTTGACCGGATAATAGGTCTTGAGGATCATCTCCGCCGTGCCATTTCCTCTTGTCCAGACGCCCGTCGGCTCGAGCTTGCGCAAAAAATTATCGTCCAGGAAATGCATGTATCCGATGTTCGGAGGTGTGCCAAAGGTGATTCGAAAGCCGTAAGGATTGGTATTGGTCGGAATATTGTTGATCAGGGTCATCTCCACGGGGAGGGCCTTGAAGGGGAATTTTTTGGCGTGTGTCGCGGGAAGGGCGGAGGAGCGGAAAGGGCTGACGAGGATTTGGGAGATAAAGATCGCCGCCACGGCCCAACAGAGGGCGAGTTGTCTGGGCCTGATTTTCAGGCGCGGCAGAAAGAAGAAAAGCGGATAGATGTTCAGGAAATACCGGTTGGCCAGTGATCCCCCACCGCCGCTGTAGTTGTCGGGCATGAGGATGACATAGATGAGAATCTCGCCCGCGAGGGCGCCCAGGACAAACCACTGCTCAAGGCGGCGCCGGGGCCGGTCAGAAAAAATGAACCAGAGCAAGAGGAGAACGGCGGGGAAAAAATACCAGACAATCCCGGTGAAGCGCCCGAAAAAATAATAAAACAGATTGTAAACGATGAACTTCGGGGGAAGTAGAAAGCGCTCAAAGTAGTTTTCAGCCGTCATGACCGCGCCCTGAACGGAATCAAAGGTCTTATCCGGCTTCTCCAGGGGAAAAGTCCTGATGAAGCTCTTCCGCTCTCCACCCATAAAATTCCAGTCCGAGGTCAGGAGGAAGTTGGCACTGAAGAGGATCCCGGCGCTCAGGACGAAACAGAAAACAATGACAATCGCCTTTCCCCATCGTTTCCGAAGCAGGGCCAATAGAACGATCGGACCCATGAGAACGGCGTTGGCCGGCTTGGAATAAACGGCGATCCCGGCCAGAAACGCCGCCAGATAGTCACTCCAGTCGGAGAGCAGAAATCGTTCCAGTCGATTGTTTTTCTTGGGGGCGTCGGGTTCCGGAGGGGGAGCCTCTTTCTTTCTGATTTTGTAGATCAAGAGGAAGAGGATGATGAAGACAAGGGCCAGGTTGAAGAAATCGGGTGAAATCCAGAGGTAATAAACCCCGGCCACAGAGGCGAAGAGAAACGTCAGGAGCAAGCCGAGAGAGAGAATCGGCCTGTTGAACAGGGAGAGGTAGGAAAACCCCATCAGCAGGATCAGAAGAAGGAGGAATGAATGAAAAACAAGCAATCCGTTGTAGCCGAAGATCCGAACAAACGGAGCGGCGAAAAGAGGGTAGGCAAAAGATTTTGCGTAAAAGAGTCTGCCGTCTTTTGCTTTTTTCAGAAAAATCCCGTTTGGCCCGGCCCAGAAATCGCGGTAGTATCGGGCCAGGTCTTTGGTCGTATACTCGAGATCTCCGTCATAGGCGATGCTCTGGCTCATGGCGAAGTAAGTCGCCTGGTCCGCAAAGAGAAAGCCATCGTAGATGGGGGGGAGGTTGATGAACAAGGAGAAGCCCAGGAAAAAGAGGAAGACCAGAGCAATGGCAGAGAGAACGAGCTTTCTTTCCTGGATCATCGCCTAAGCAATAGCATAGACAAGCCCAAAATTCAACAAAAGCTGCCTATTTCGCCGTTTATTATCGGGGGGAACGAAAGAGAGATTGAGGCCTCCTGCCCTCCCAAGATCGCCTTCAAAATCAGTTCTTATCCGGACAAGAAGATAGCTAGTCGTTCGGGGTGAGAACGGTGGCCAAAAGGGTGAGCCTTTAGGGGGTGAAAATCACCCTGAGATTCATCCTAAAAGGGATTGAGCCGAGATGGGAAAGAGCGGAGCATAAGAGAGCAACAGGAACGTCTTAAGAACATGAAGAACTATTTCTCGATGAGAATGATTTTTTTGATGAGAGAGCCCTCGAACACTTCCGTCGGGATCTCGGGAAGTGGCGGAGAGACCATGAGGAGAAAAGCCAAGGGATTCACTTTCATTGAAGTGTTGGTCGTGGTCGGGGTTTTAGGGATCCTGATGTTGGCGTCCTACCCGAGCGTCCAGAAGACACTGGACAAGAGGAGCCTGGAGAGCGCGGCCAGGGACATCCTGACGACGCTCCAGGGGGCGAAATTCCAGTCCGTCAACAAGAAGATCCAACACCGGGTGAGGTTCATCAACTCCGGCGGCGG
>Ga0315282_10016643_pt1 | contig 10725 bp, 7 predicted proteins | sample YL17G07_20_MG_FD_203693 | JGI IMG/M metagenome (GOLD analysis project Ga0315282, IMG submission 203693) | Sediment microbial communities from Yellowstone Lake, YNP, Wyoming, USA - YL17G07_20 | ecosystem: Environmental > Aquatic > Freshwater > Lake > Sediment | place: USA: Wyoming | collected... | reverse complement strand
ATTGCGATCCCGATGCCGATGGCCGCCGGCCACGATGGGTAGCCTTTTCATGCGCTTGGGTGCGCCCCGCGCATGGAGGACTGTTGCGAAAACAAAATTAAGTTATCACGATGCCCCTTTCAACTACAAGCTGCATCCAGGAAGTATCCACCGAAAAGAGAAGGCGGCGGAAACGGTAGGCGTCATTCCGCTCCGCCGCCCACGAAGGAGGTTATTGAATGGGTACTTATATAGACGTTAGAACAGCAAAAAAAGTTGCCTTTTCTTCGCTTCCTCCTCAATCTCGAGGTCCTGCTTTCTCTCCCGCCGCGACGTTCGGACGAGGTCGCTCTCGTGGGGGTGACGCCCCATGGGCGTTAACTTAAGCCACCGGTTTACGCGGACTTGGCCCTGGACCCGGACGTGGTCTTGGACTTGGACGCGCTTGCGCTCGCGATTTTGTGGGGAATGCTTGCGAAAACTGACGTTTCGGCAGATCGTCCACCTCCACGTCGAAGTCCACGTCCATGTCCAGGTATGCTTGCAACCATGTGTTTAGATTGATGATCATAAGTTGAGTTAACGCTTATGGCGTGCCGCCCCCGCATGAATGCCTTCAAGAACGGGCTCGGCCTCCGTATAATCCTAGTATGCAGAAGCGCAAGGAGCGGCATTCGCCATGGTGGCCCCTGGGCTGCTGCCTGCTTATTGCGGCGGCGATCCTTCAAGGATGCTCGCAGGAACGTGCTGCGGCGACTCGCCCCGAAGATCCTGTGCTTCTGGCCAGGAAGGAACGGGATCTTGCCTTCAAATCAGGTCCTCACTCTCCCATTCCTCCACGGGAGAGGGCGGGCTTCAAAGGGCTCGACTATTTCCCCATCAACCCTGAACTGCGCTTCCGTCTGAGATTGAACCGCTACCCTATCCCCGAGCACGTCCGGCTGGGAACGAACACCGGCGAGATAAGAGACGGCCTGCGATACGGCTATTTCGAGTTTGTTGCAGAGGGACAAGTCTGCCGGCTGCAAGCCTATCGTCTGGACGACAGCGATAGCTCTGGTAAGCCCTACCTCTTCATTCCGTTTCGCGATGCCACGACGGGAAAAGAAACATACTCGGCAGGCCGCTATCTGGATCTGCCTGAGAACACGTCCGGGATCTATGACCTCGATTTCAACCGGGCTACCAACCCGCTGTGTGCTTATGGGGAGGGTTACAGTTGTCCCATTCCGCCGGATGAGAATCGGCTTCCCATTCCGATTAGGGCAGGCGAGAAGAGCTATCCTCTGGCGCACAATCGTTGAGCGCGAGGTCCCTCGCGATATGCATGTCCGCTGCTGACTTATCCAGAAGACTCCGCCGTTCACCCCCGCGCGATCCGGACGAGCCGAAGCCAAAGAAAACAGTGCCCTTCGGGCGTTTCTGCCGTTTTCTGAGTGCCGTCAGCCGACAGCCATCAGCTTTCAGCCTTCAACTCTCAGCATTCTCGAAATCCTGAGAGCTGATTGCTGAATGCTGACAGCTCTTGACCTGTTTTACACAGACCTGACTTTCAAGGGACTAAGAGTCGGGCCAGCGGCGGAGGAAGTCCAGCAGGAAGTTCTCGGGACCGGCGTTTGCGGCGCGCTGGCTAAGATCTTCGCGCGCCGAGGCGATCGCTGCGCGATACCCCGCAGTGTCGAGTTTGCCCCTCAGCAGCTCGACACGGAGGAAGAGCAGATAGGTTTGCAGCGCATCCGTCATGCAGTATTGATTGATTTCCTTCAAGCGTCCCTGGCGAAAGAGATATTCGACATCCTCGCCGGCGATCGTGTATTTCCCTGGCAGCCCTACCAGCCGGGCCAAGACATCCAGAGATCCGCGGCGCTGCACTGCGCCGAAATTGGAAAGGAGATCGCAGAGATCGATATGGTAAGCGTCGCTGTAGCGACTGCCCCGATACGTCTGTCGCGATTCGCCGGCGGCAAAATAGCGCGGCAGCGACAGTCCGTGCTTCATCGCCTGGATCTCGAGAACCGGCAAGTCGAAGCCGCGCCCGTTGAAGGTGACCAGAGTTGTAGCGCCTTCGAACACCTGCCAGAAGCGCGCCACCAGTTCCGATTCCGAGAAGCGGTCAGCTCCCAGGCAGCCCAGAGCGTGGATCCTGTAGTTTTCGTCCGCCTGGAGCGTGGCGATGGCGATGGGGATGTGGAAAGGGATGGGGAAAAAGTCGCTCTGCTGGCCGCTGCGCTCCAGTATTTGATCGCGAGCCTTGTCGTAAGCCTGGTCCAGAGTCAGCACGTTTTCAGGATCGTAAATCTGCTTGACCAACTCCTTGTCGACCCTGGTTTCGATGTCGAATACAAGATAACGAATCATGTTGTGGCGCGATAGAGAGCCTGCGCCGGAGCCATTCTGGATGAGGCGCTGCCCAATGTCAAATGGAGTCGGAGCCGCTTGGTGGCCCATGCATCCGGCTGGGAACCTCAGCACCGGTTGGCATGCATAACAGAGAATTCCTGGCAAGGGGGAAGTGGCTCCTCATCAAGCTGCAAGTCTTGAAGAATGAAGCGTGTGAGTGATTTTGGTATGCGCAATATATTGTATAAGCGCAATTATACGATACAATATATAGAGATTTTTTGGTTGACGAACCCGAATCGATTGTGTACAAGAAGCAATTATCCTCCATGTGCTGCGGTCAACACCGGGCTGCTGGAGCAAGTCTTCACTGATCCTTGTCACCTTCATCTGGGCACGCGCATTCGGATTCACAGGAGTTGGGGAGGTTGGGATGGAAAGCAACCGGGCATTGCCCTCGGAAAAAGGGGTCTCGACGAGACACGTAGCGGCGGAGCACAAAAAAGAAGCTGCTGCGGGACTGGAGTTTCCACGTCACTTCACGCGCGAGGGGGTGTCTCCGTACGATGGAATCGAGTGGGAGACCAGGACCGCCACGATCTCAAATGAAAAAGGGGATGTGCTCTTTCAGCAGGAAAACGTGGAGGTTCCCAAAGGGTGGTCTCAAACGGCCACCAACATCGTGGTCTCGAAATATTTCCACGGGCAGCTAGGGACAGACAAGCGGGAGCATAGCGTGCGGCAGCTCGTGGACCGGGTTGTCCGCACGATGACCGAATGGGGATCAAAGGGGGGCTACTTTGCTTCAGACGCCGATGCCGGCGTGTTTAGTGACGAGCTCGCGTTCCTTCTCTTGAACCAGTACGTGTCTTTCAATTCCCCCGTCTGGTTCAATTGCGGCATCGAACCAAAACCGCAGTGCTCGGCCTGCTTTATCAATTCCGTCGAAGATACGATGGAGTCGATCCTGGATCTGGCGCGCACCGAAGGGCGTCTCTTCAAATGGGGTTCAGGCACGGGAACCAATCTGTCTCCGCTGCGTTCCTCACGTGCGCATCTGTCGGGCGGAGGGATTGCGTCGGGCCCGGTGAGCTTCATGAAGGGTTTCGATGCGTTCGCGGGCGTGATCAAGAGCGGCGGCAAGACGCGCCGTGCTGCGAAAATGGTGATCCTCAATATTGACCATCCCGATATCGAGGAGTTCATCGAGTGCAAGGTGAGGGAGGAGAAAAAAGCCTGGGTCCTGATCGAGGCGGGCTATGATGCGGCCGTCGATGGAGAGGCTTACTCCAGCATCTTCTTCCAGAATGCCAACAACAGCGTCCGGGTTCCGGACGAATTCATGGAGGCTGTAGAACAAGACGGCATGTGGGAAACCCATGAGCGGCCCGGAGGAGAGGTTGTTGGCCGGTACAAGGCCCGGAATCTGATGAAGCAAATCGCAGCGTCCGCGCATATCTGCGGCGACCCGGGCATGCAGTTTGACACGACCATCAACAAGTGGAATCCCTGCAAGAACACCGGGCGCATCAATGCCTCCAACCCTTGCTCTGAGTTTATGTTTCTGGACGATTCGGCCTGCAACCTGGCCTCCTTCAACCTCATGAAGTTCGTCGACGAAACAGGGAATTTCAACACCACCGCCTTCCGCCGGGCCGTCGACCTTGTGATCTCGGCCCAGGAGTTCATTATCGACAATGCCAGCTATCCGACCGACAAGATTGCTGTCAACAGCCGCATGTATCGGCCGCTGGGTCTGGGCTACGCTAATCTGGGGGCGCTGCTGATGTACAGCGGCCTGGCTTACGACAGCGACGAAGGGAGGGACTTTGCCGCTGCGATCACGGCCCTGATGACTGGGGAGGCATATCTTCAGTCGGCGCGCATCGCAACAGCGCTCGGCCCCTTTCCGGGCTACGCTGAGAATCGGGAACCCTTCCTCGAAGTCATGCGGATGCATCGCAACGCCTTGCAGAGGATCAATGCCAAGCGCGTGCCCAAGGAGCTGATGCAAGCGGCGCAAGAGGCTTGGGACCTGGCGGTGCTCGAAGGGACCGTTCACGGATACAGGAATGCGCAGGCGACGGTGCTGGCCCCAACCGGCACGATCGGCTTCATGATGGACTGCGACACGACCGGCGTAGAGCCCGATCTCGCCCTAGTCAAGTTCAAGAAGCTGGTCGGGGGCGGGGTGATGAAGATCGTGAACAATACGGTTCCGGCAGCTCTTCTCAAACTCGGGTATCAAGGGGATCAGATCGAAGCGATTACGAAGTACATCGATGAAAACGGCACGATCGAAGGAGCGCCCTTCGTGCGCCCCGAACACCTTTCCGTATTCGACTGCGCCTTCAAAGCCCAGCGCGGCACACGGTCGATCCATTACATGGGTCACATTAAGATGATGAGCGCGGTGCAGCCTTTCATTTCCGGCGCCATCTCCAAGACGGTGAATGTGCCCGAGCACATCACCGTGGAAGAGGTCATGGAAGCTTACATGCAGGCGTGGAAGATGGGGGTGAAAGCCATCGCCATCTACAGGGACAACTCCAAAGGCGCGCAGCCATTGACTGCCAGCAAGGGAGGATCGACTCAGGCAGGCGCGGCCTTCAAGCCCGTGCGCCGCAAGCTTCCGGCCGAGCGGCGCGCCATAACCCATAAGTTTACAATCGGCGGGCACGAAGGCTACATCACCGTGGGAATGTACAACGATGGGCAGCCGGGCGAGATTTTCCTGGTAATGGCGAAAGAGGGGAGCACGATCTCCGGACTCATGGACTCATTTGCCACGGCGATTTCCCTCGCGCTCCAGTATGGGGTTCCCCTCAAGGTGCTCATCGACAAGTTCGCGCACGTGCGCTTCGAGCCGTCGGGACATACCGGCAACCCTGAAGTTCCGCTGGCAAAATCGATCGTGGACTACATCTTCCGCTGGCTGGCCTCCAAGTTCCTGCCGCGCGAAGAGCAGATCCAGACGGGAGTTCACGTCCGCGACACCGCGCCGACGCCCGACCCGCCTGCCGCGCCGCCCTCCCCCAATGTGAGTCCTCTCAATGGCCTCAAGGCGATGTATGCCCTCGACGACGCGCCGACCTGCGCCGGATGCGGGAGCATCATGGTGCGCAACGGCTCCTGCTATAAGTGCATGAACTGCGGCGAAACCAGCGGCTGCTCTTAGCCGGACAACAATGTTCGAGTTCCTCTTCAGAAACCTGATGCGCAACCGCAGGCGCGCGATCCTCACGGTCACCAGCATCGCAGCGTCGCTGTTCCTGGTCACGACGTTGCTCACGGTCCTGACCGAATTGGAGAGCCCGCCTGCGACTCCTGAGTCCGCACGCCGTCTGGTGACGCGACATCGGGTTTCTCTCGCCAATATGCTGCCCGTAGCCTATCGCGCCAAGATTGCTCGGGTCGAGGGCGTCGAGGCCGTGGCCGGCAGCATGTGGTTCGGGGGCATCTACAAGGACCCGAAAAACTTTTTCCCGCAGTTTGCATCCGACACCGATCAGTTCTTTGCGGTCAACGCGGACATGCAGTTGCCGGAAGCGCAAAAGCAGGCTTACCTGGCCGACCGCACGGGCGCTCTCGCGGGGAACAATCTCGCGGAGCGGTTCGGCTGGAAAGTGGGCGACAAGATTAATCTGAAGGGATCTTTGTTCGTGTTCAATCCCGAATTGACGCTGCGTGCCATCTACAGCGTCGGCCCCGACGACGGCAGCAGCCTCTTCTTCCACTGGGATTATTTCAACGAAGGGTTGAACAACGCCGGCTTCACAGGAAGCTATTCGATCCGCCTCCGCTCGGCGGATCAGGCGGCGGCGGTCGCCGAGCGCATAGACGATCTGTTCCGCAACAGCAGCGCCCCCACCAAGACCGAGACCGAGAAGGCGTTTGTGCTCGGCTTCATTTCTATGTTGGGGAACGTTCGCCTCCTGATCAGTTCGATTTCCTCCGTGGTGATCTTTACGATTGTGCTTGTGGCTGCAAACACGATGGCGATGTCGATCCGGGAAAGAGTGCGCGAGATAGGCATCCTAAAGGCGCTCGGCTTCCGGAAGGCGCACATCCTGTTTCTTCTGATCGGCGAATCCTCTATGCTTGCTTTGAGCGGGGCCCTGATCGGCTCGATCGGCGCCAAAGTGATTTTCGCGCGCGAGAAGATGTCCTCGCTCACCGCCGGCTTCGTCGAGCGATTCCATGTGGCCGCCGGCACGGTGGCGTGGTGCGCGGCCGTCGGTCTCTTGGTCGGTGTGGTGGCTGCGGGCGTCCCCGCCTGGCAGGCTGCGCGCAGGAAGGTTGTGGATGCGCTGCGCGGAGTGGACTGACCGCGTCCGCAGCGCAAGACGGGAGCAGATGATTTGAAAATACCGCTTCGATACAACGCAGGCAGCCTTTGGGCCCGGCGCACGGGCACGATCATGACCGTTTTCGGCATCGGCCTGACCGTTTCGATCTTCATTACCATGATGGCGCTCGTGAACGGCCTGGAATCGACCTTCGTCGAAACCGGCCACGACGATCAGTTGGTGGTGATCCGCCAGGGATCCCTCAACGAGGTCAATAGCTACTTTGGGCGGGATCTTTTTCAGATCATCCGGCTGCTTCCCGGCATTGCCAAGGGCCCTGACCAGCAACCGCTCGCCTTCGGGGAGATTGTCGTCGTCATCAATCACACGCGCATCGGGGGTGAAAGCTCGAACATCATCGTGCGCGGCACCTCTGCGCAGGCCTTGGCGCTGCGCCCTGAGGCGAGGATTGTGGAAGGGAGGATGTTCAGGACCGGGCTGCGCGAGGTCGTCGCGAGCCGCTCGCTTTCGCGGCGCTTCGAGAACCTGACCACCGGCGCAACCGTCCATTTCGGGCGCAGTGATTGGAACGTAGTTGGTCTTTTCGAGGCCGGCGGCACTGCGTATGATTCAGAGGTCTGGGCGGGCTACGATGAGATAGCCCAGGACTGGGACCGTCCGATCTACTCCTCCATACTCCTGCGCGCCGAAAACGTGCCCGCGGCCGAGCAGATTCGCCAGCGCGTCGCCGACGACCGCCGGATCAACCTGCAGGCAATTCCGCAGAAGAAGTACTTCGCAGATCAGGCCGCGACCGCCGTGGGCGTCAAAATGCTTGGCAATTTCATTGCCCTCGTGATGGGCATCGGCGCGTGTTTTGCGGCTATGAACATGATGTACGGTTCCGTGATGTCCAGGTCCCGCGAGATCGCCACCTTGCGCGCGATCGGCTTCCGAAGGAGAAACATCCTGGCATCCTTCCTGGTCGAGTCGGTGATCCTCGGACTGCTGGGTGGGATTGCCGGGTGTTTCCTCGCCTTGCCGATGCACGGAATTTCCGCCGGCACGGCCAACTTCCAGACCTTCAGCGAGGTACTCTTTAATTTCAGACTCACGCCCGGGATTTTCCTCCGAGGACTGGTCTTTGCGCTCGCGGTTGGAATCGTAGGCGGCTACCTTCCGGCGCGTCGTGCCGCCCGTGTCAAACTCATTGAAGGCTTGAGGGAATAATTGCCTGGAGGATGGAGATCATGGCCGAACTGCTGATCGAGATGGAGCGCCTCAGCAAGGTGTTCAGGCGGGACAGCGTGGAAATCCCTGTGTTGCGCGACATCAATCTCAAGGTTTTTGCGGGAGATTTCATCAGCCTCATGGGCCCGTCGGGGTCGGGGAAGACCACGTTGCTCAACATCGTGGCCGGAATCGATCGCCCGACAGGCGGCGAACTGCAGGTGCTCAATACCGACTTGCTTTCCATGACTGAGGACCAGCTTGCGACCTGGCGCAACCATCACATCGGATTCGTCTTCCAGCACTTCAATCTGATCCCGGTGCTGACTGCGTCCGGCAATGTGGAGCTGCCGCTGCTGCTGACCTCGCTCGGCCGGCGCGAGCGGCGCGAGCACGTTGGGGCGGCCCTCAAACTGGTGGGCCTGAGCGGCCGGGCCGATCATTATCCGCGCCAGCTCTCGGGAGGGGAGGAGCAGCGTGTTGCCATTGCCCGAGCCATCGTGACCGACCCCACCTTTGTCCTGGCCGACGAGCCCACCGGAGACCTGGACGCTGAGTCTGCAGCCGAGGTCATGGAAGTGCTGGCGGGTCTCAACCAACAATTCAACAAGACGATCGTGCTGGTGACGCATGATCCACGCGCCGCCGCTTATGCCAAGGTGCGTCATCATCTCGACAAGGGTGTCCTGGTGGAAAAGAGCGCGTGAAGCAAGAATAGGCCGCAGAGAAACGTAGAGGAACGTGGACGCCCCCCTGCCGCGGCCGACGCCCATGGGCGGCCTCATCCGCAGAGCGGAAGAGAATGAAATTCCTGCAGCTTCTTCTGAGCAACCTGCTTCGCAATCGCAGGCGCACGATCCTCACGCTCAGCAGCATCGCGGTGTCGCTGTTTCTGGTTGCGACGCTGCGGACAGTGCTCACGGAGCTGCAGAGCTCGGCCGAGACGCCTGAGTCTGCGCTGCGCCTGGTCGTCCGGCATCGAGTATCTTTTGCCACCTTCCTTCCGATTGCCTATCGAACAAAGATCGCTCAGGTCGAGGGCGTCAAGGCCGTTATCGCCACCATGTGGTTTGGTGGCGTGTACAAGGATCCCCAGAACTTCTTCCCCCAGTTTGCGGTCAATACCGATCAGTTTTTCGTCATCAATGCCGACATGCGCATGCCGGAAAGCCAGAAGCAGGCCTTCCTTTCGGACCGCACCGGGGCTATCGCCGGCGACAATCTCGCCCAGCGATTCGGATGGAAGGTCGGCGACAGGATCCATTTGCAGGGGGCGATTTTTCGCTTTGATCCGGAGTTGACGCTGCGCGGCATTTACAGCGGCGGCTATGACGGCGGCAGTTCGCTCTACTTCCACTGGGAGTATTTTGACGAAGGCATCAACAACCGGGGCTTCACCATCATGTACACGATCCTGGCACGTTCGGCGGCGGAGGTGCCCGCGATAGCTGAACGCGTGGATAATCTGTTCCGCAACTCGACTGCACCAACCAAGACGGAGACCGAGAAGGCTTTCGTGCTCAGCTTTCTCTCCTTGGTCGGGAATGTGCGCCTGTTGATCACCATGATCTCCTCAGGGGTGATCTTCATGATCGTGCTCGTGGCTGCGAACACGATGGCGATGTCGATCCGCGAGCGGTCACGCGAGATCGGCATCATGAAAGCATTGGGATTTCGTAAGCTTCACATCCTCGCGCTGCTCGTCGGCGAGTCCGCGCTTCTTGCTTTGAGCGGTTCGCTTATCGGCGCTCTGGGCGCGCGGGCGGTCTTTTCCAGGGTAAAGATCTCGTCGATCACGGCAGGCTTTGTGCACAGCTTCTACGTAACCGGCGGGACCGTGCTGCTGTGCGCAGGGATCGGCATTTTCGTCGGCGTGGTGGCCGCCGGGTTTCCCGCCTGGCAGGCCGCGCGCAAGCGGGTGGCGGACGCCCTGCGCGAAATCACCTAAACCGGGGACGCTCACCTATTTTGCATTTACTGATGGACCGAGTCGCGTTCCCTTAGCCGCAAAATAGGTGAGCGTCCCCGGTTTCAAGGCTCATTTCTGCCGCAGCCGAATTGACTACTTTTTCTGGCAGCAGTTCAGCCGCCCGCGGAACCGCACCCACTCCTGGAGTATGTAGTTCAGCATGTTGGCATCCGCCTGGTCTGCCTCCTCCATTTCCAGGGTGCCTGTCAGCTGCGCCAGTTTCCGCAGGACGCTATTTTGGCGGATTTGGTTGCTCCCTTCCTCGAAGATCCTGTGGTTTTTGAGGTTCGAGTAGTCCGTTTTGTATGGGCCGTGCCATCGAGATTTGTCCCGTTCCAATCCGGTGATAAGCAAAGGCGCAGTGGCAGTCATCAGGTTGCCGGCAGGCAGGCCGAGAATTGCCTCGATGGTGCGCACGGCGCTGGCCGTAGTCAGGAACCGGGAATCGACCCTTGGCCGTTCCGTGTTTCCGCTGTTGTATTTGGAAATGAACAGGGCGATGCTGCGATGCGAATCGACGTGATCGCAACCCGCCTGCGCGTCATCTTCCAGGACGATGATCGCCGTGTTCCCCCAGTAATATGGGTTATTGGAGATTGTCTCCACTAGGAGCCCAAGCGCCAGGTCATTATCGGCCACGCTGGCGTCCGGAGTCGGTCCTCCTGGGCGGACGCCCCGGGTATGATCGTTCCCCAGCCGGACAATACTGAAGTGGGGGAACGTGTCCTCGCCTGTCTCCTGCTGCAGCCTGGCGATCTTATCGAAGTCCCGTTTCCAGATCTCGAACCGCAGCGCGTCCGGGAACAGTTGCTCAAAATCGGGGAACAGGGGCTGATATGCCCCTTTGAATGCCAGCTTTGTCGCGATCGTTCCGCCGGCCAACTTCCCTGTTTCATCAAGAAGCGCATATATAGGAAC
>Ga0315282_10016641_pt1 | contig 10726 bp, 11 predicted proteins | sample YL17G07_20_MG_FD_203693 | JGI IMG/M metagenome (GOLD analysis project Ga0315282, IMG submission 203693) | Sediment microbial communities from Yellowstone Lake, YNP, Wyoming, USA - YL17G07_20 | ecosystem: Environmental > Aquatic > Freshwater > Lake > Sediment | place: USA: Wyoming | collected... | reverse complement strand
ATTCATCAACATAAATTTTTGCCGCCAAGTGCATCACTGTTTCAATTTGGTTTTCATGAAAAATTTTTTCTAACAATTCTTTATCGCCTAAATCGCCGCGAATAAACTCAAACCCGCCTGCCGGCGAGGCAGGTCCGCCAGCTGGCGGAGCCATTTCTTTTTTAATAATTTCCATCGGTTCAATAAAGCCGGCTGATAAATTATCCAAGGTAATTACCGAAAAACCCTCCTTTAAAAGATTTTTTATTATATGTGAACCGATGTATCCTGCTCCGCCAGTAACTAAAATCTTATCCATATTTCTTTTTCCGATCCTCAATCACTTTCTGATATATTTTTTCATAGCCGTCCACCATTTTTTCTACCGTAAAATTTTCCTCAACATGCTTCCGGCAATTTTGGCGCATGGCAATGTATTGATCTTGTGGCATTTCATAAATCTTCCTCACTGATTTGACCATGCAAGAAAAATCGCCGGGTTCACAGACAAAACCAGTCACGCCGTCTTTAACAATCTCTGGGATAGAACCGCGACCATAGGCAACTATCGGCGTGCCGCAGGCCATCGCCTCAACCATCACTAAACCAAAAGGTTCATCCCAATCTATGGTAAAAAGTAAAAGTTTCGCGTTCTGATAAAGTTTGACCAAATCTTGACCAACAACTTCTTTAAAATAGTTAACTTGGGTATTTTTTTTTAATTTTGGCTCAATAATTTCTGAAAAATAATTTTCATCGGCAATGGCACCAATGGCTTTTAATGGTTTCTTGACGGCCGCTGAAATTTCAATTGCCTTGTCCAATCCCTTTTCGGGGACAATTCGTCCAATCCAAAATAAATAATCACCGTCGCCTTGAGCAAATTGGAATCTATCTTTATCTATACCATTGTAGTTTACGACAAATGGTTTCACTTCTTTCATTGAATGATATTGATCGTTGGAAATCGAAACAAAATAATTATTATTAGACTTTGAATCTAACAATTCATTCATGATTTCGAAAACTTCTGAACCTTTTTCGGGAACATGTAAAGTTGTGACAAAAGGCAAATTAAAAAAGAAACTGTTTAATACAAGTGGCAAAAAATTCAATGAATTATTGTGAATAATGTCAAAATTTTTTTGTTGAGCTTTTAAATAAAATAAAATTCTCAAGTAACCCAGGATTTCATCCGACATATATTTTCTATATAAAAGCATTTCATTACTAGTTTTTGGGTGCTGATTAAATTTTGACCAGTAACTTTTTTCAACAACAGGCTTGATTTTTAAACCCTCGATTTCAGAATCCCCAGTGGCAAAAACAGTCACCTCATGTTTTCGTTTAGCCAGTTCTCGAGCGAGATTATAAACAAAAGTTTCCGTCCCCCCTGTGGAGGATTTGGAAACAGGAGCAAATAATTTAGCGATGATGCCAATTTTGAGTTTCATTTTTTAATCTCCTCTAAAAGGAAATCCAGATTGATATCACCTTTCTCCCAGTCCCTTGTGACTCTTACCAATTTGGCAAATTTTTCTTGAGTGGTCCGATCTTCGCTTAATCTACCTGGATGAAACCGTTGGGTGACGACTTTTTTATTAACATAACCAATTTTTTTGCCAGCGATGGCCATTCGCGAAATCATATCATAGTCTTCAGCAAATAAAAAAATCGGGTTGTAAGGAAATTCGAGAATAGTTTTTTTTCTGTAGGCAACTGTTGGATGAGGAATAAAATCTACTTTTTTAAATTCTTCAATGCTAAAAGGCGTAAAAGGCAATCTCCGCTCACGGCGTAAATTTTTTTCTATTTCCCAAACATCAGCATGGGCATAAAAAAGATCGGTCTCGGGATTTTTTTGGAAAAAATCATAAGTTATGTCTAATCGTTCAGGATAGTTCAAATCGTCAGAATCAACAACAACAATAATTTCCGTCTTGGCCAGTAAGTTACCAAAATTGCGGGCAATCGCCGGGCCGCCGCCCAATCTTGAAGGTAATTTATAATAACTGATTCTTTGATCTTGAAATTTTTTGACTACCTTTAATGTCTTATCAGTGCTATTATCATCAACAATAACCAACTCCCAATCTTTGAAAGTCTGTTGAAAAATTGTCTGGATCGTCTCACCAATTAAATGGGCGCGATTTTTTGTCGGCATAACCAAAGAAAGCTCGGCCATTATCCTCCTATTAGTCCTTCTGCCACCTTTAAATAATGATCAACCATTTTTTTGACTGTGAAATTTTCTTCGACATGTTTTCGGCAAACAGTTCTTTCTATCTGATCGATTTTCCCAACGGCCCCAACAAGACAATCTAAATCACCCGGTGGGCAAATAAAACCGGTTTTACCATCAACGACTATTTCTTTGACGGCCCCTTTATCAAAAGCTATCACCGGCGTCCCACAAGCCATCGCCTCAATCATCACTAAACCAAAAGCTTCATCAATTTGAATTGGGAAAAGTAAAGCCCGGGCATTTTGATAAGCCCGGATTTTTTCAGGACCGTCAATTTCACCAATGAGGATAATTTGTTTACCATCAATTTGTGGATTAATTTCCTTAGCAAAAAACGGTTCTCTCTTTTTACCGCCGACTATTTTTAATACACTGTTTGTCCTTTTGGCAACTTTAATGGCAACATCCAAACCTTTATGTTTACCGAGAGCACCAACAAAAAGAAGGTAGTCTTCGGGGTGATTATTAAATTTAAAGGTATTTATATCAACGCCGTTATAAATAGTTGCTAAATATTTCAAGTCTGGAGCGTTTTTTCTTTGGGCTTCGGAAATAGAGATAAAGTTTGGTTTTTTAAGGTTTTTTAAAGCAATATTTAATTCCTCAAAAAGCGGAAGATGAAAAGTTGAGATAATCGGTGTCTTTAGCTTTTCAAAAAGCGGAACAAAAAGATAGCCACCGCGGGCATGATTAAAAACCACATTATATTTCCCATCCTCGCGGTTTAAAATTTCCATCACCGCTGTCAAATAGGCCGTCTCAATCCTTAAGGGCCGTGAGGCTTCGACGATATCTTGATCAAACCTCATTTCATTAATAGTCCTTGGGAAAATTTGACGAAAATTGCCGCTAATCTGAAAATTCCCGCAACCGAAAACATCCACTTCATAACCTCTTTTGACGAGTTCCTCAACCTTCTCATAGATAATCCGCTCCGTCCCACCATGACCAAAAGGCGGCACAGTTGTAAATGGCGGGGCAATAATAACAATTTTTTTAATCCTAGCCAATTTTAACTCCTTGACAATTGGCCTCTAGCCAAGTGGTTAATTTTTCCTGAATTAATTGATAAATTTTTTCTTCTTCTTCGGGACTCAACGGTTTAGTTGCCACCCATTCTTCAGGAACCTCTTTCATTGGCCGTGAAGGAAGTGTTACATATTTATCAGGACTTCTGGTCGCATATAAATGTCCATGAGAATGCCAATCTGGATCGCCGCCTGCCCAAGCGTCTTGGACGCCAACTTTCTCCATCTTCCGAGCTTGCTCAAGATTTTCCTCCTTGAGATATGAACTATCAACTTCCCGCCCGCCAACTTCTTTAGAGGCTGGCTCTAAAGGTCTAAATCCCCAATTACCGCTAAAATGAATTTCGGCATTGTGAAAATCGCCGGCTTCTTGGATTATTTGGTCTGCCCCGAGCAAAATGGCATTAGATTCCACAAAACCATTAAGATATTTAGGGTCCTCCTCACCTTTTGGTGTCTGCCAGGCTTTGACTACTCCCTTTTCTCCAACTTTTGACCAATAATCTTTTCGGGCATGACAGACTAAATGGAGACCATCGAGATGTGGATTTTTGACAACCACTAAGACAAATTTTTCATTCAGCCAAACTGCTCTCTCTTGCCAAGGATCAGGACGATTAATCCAAATTTCCGACTCTTTTTGAAATACCTCATTGTCCGGTTTGATTTCATTGACGCCGCCATCAAAAACAGTAATTTCTTGGGCTTTTTTCTCCCAACGGGGAAGATATAACTCCATTGTTCTTTGCAGTTTAGCTTTCTGATTTTGATCCAAAGATTCTGGCTTTCGCGCTTCGGTCGGTCTCAAGTTGACAGGTTTCCCCCATCCTTCTTTGGACTGGGGACTTTTCCCAAAAACATTTATTCCTTTTTCAGTTCCTGGCCAACTGTTCATCTGAATATTGGCCCAAAACTCTTTGGTAAATCTCCCTTCAGCTTCAACTTTAGCTACGGCTAAAGCATAATAGGCCGCACGTAATAGCGCTGGCACATCTTGCTGATTTCGATGGCTAATTTCTTGCCCATTATCAACCACCAATTGAATCCCTTCTTCAAGAGGTATTGCTTGTTCTAGAGGATGATGAACTCGCAGTTTTTCATCTTGAAAAATTACCTCACGGTTTTGTTCAATTTCCTCATTAGGAACTTGTTCTGGCGAACCACCAGAAAAAAATTCAGGCGAAGGCATAAGGGCCTCCATGTTAAATTAATAGGGTAAATATTGATTAATATTGACTAAATCTTTCAAATCAATTTTTCCTGTTTTTATTTCCTTCTTCTCAAGTTCAATATCAACGGGTAATTTCATTCTCTTTAACCTCTCTTGGGCATTTCGATAAGCATTCTCATAGTGTTCATGAAAACGTTGAGCAATTTTATTCCAGTTAAATTTCTCTTCAACGATCTTTCTTGCTTCCTCACCCATTTTCCGTCTGAGCTCATCATTTTTGAGTAATAAATTGACTTTCTCGGCTATTGCTTTAGCACTCCGGGCTCGCACCAAAAACCCGTTGACGTTATTCTTAACAGCTAGGGGAATCCCGCCCTTTTTTGAAGCTACAACCGGCGTTGACGAAGCCATTGCTTCCAAGGCCACTAGACCTAAAGGTTCATCCCAAATTGAAGGGAAAACAAAAACATCGGCCCGCCGATAAAATTCTTGAAATTCCTTTTTAGCGTCGGGACCAAAATACCCTAAGAAATGAACATTCTTTGTCTTAATTTCCCGAGCCAGATTTTCTAAATTTTTTCTTTCCTCACCATCACCAATAATAAAGACTTCTCCCCTTATTTTTGGCGCGGCTTTGATTAAATATTGGACACCCTTTTTAACCGTTAATTTCCCGGAAAAAATAACAACTTTTTTATCTTCAAGGTGATATTTTTTATCAATGATTTTGATTGGCGAATTGCGATTAAATGTGTCCAGATCAACGCCACCAGGAATAATCCGCATCTTATTGGCAATACCTTTACGGCCGTAAACTTTTAAAAGCCACTTTTTAGTGTCACCAGAAACCGCGTTGATCATCCAGGCACGATGTAAGGCATCCCCTGTCAAAGGAATCCAGCGTTTATTTTCTGAAGCGCTCAAAAGTTCTGTGCCATGAGTCGTGACCACATAGTAAATGCCATAAATTGCTCTTAGATAATTGGCAATCCAGGTAAAATAAAGAGCGTGGTGGACATGGATTATATCAGGTTTAAAGTCGTTAATAACTTTAATCACTTGTTCTAGGGTAGCTAGGTAAAGCTGATCAATCTCTTGATTAGTCAATCCCGAATATAATTTTGCATCTGACCAATCTGGGTGGCCGGTGGCAGCGACATGAAAAGGCATTTCAAAATAATAAATTTTGACTTTGGCAATCTTGTTTTTATTATCTGGACAAAAAATTGCAACTGTATCATTCGGATAAAGTCGACTAAGCCTTTCGGCTAATTTTCGCGCGTAAGTACCACTCCCACTTCCGAAAAGTGGATACTTGAGAAGCATTAATATTCTCATTTTATTTTTCTAGCCCTCACTTTGGATTATTTACACCTTCTTTAAAAACTGGGCGGCCAGTTCTGGCGAGACGACGTCAATCACAATCCCTGAACCCATTTCATAACCGCCAAATTTGGAAACCCGCGGGGCAATTTCCATATGCCAATGATAATAGTCACCGACGTGGTCTTTTTTTGTCGGACCGGTATGAATCCACCAGTTAAACGGCGGGAATTTTAAGGTTTTATTTAATTTTGTTAAAACGTCATATACGACTTTAGCTAAATTTGCTTTCTCGCCAGCGCTGATTTTTTCAAATTCCGCAAGATGTTTCTTCGGTAACACCCACATTTCAAAAGGGAAACGACTGGCAAAAAAAGTAAAAACGAGAAAATCTTCATTCTCCGATACTATTCTTACTTGTTGTTTCTTTTCCTCCTCAACCATAGCACAGAAAACGCATTTTTTCTTATCAAGGAAGAAGCTTTTCGCGCCGATCATTTCTTCCTCAATCAAATTAGGAATGATCGAAGAGGCAAAAAACTGCGAGTGGGGATGTTCAATTGAGGCCGCCGCCTCTGGACCCAAATTATGAATTGGCATGGCGTATTCAACTACCGGATCGCTACAATAATATTGGTATCGGTTTTGATAAACTCCGAATAATTCATCAAGTAGCTCCCAACCACCTTCGAATATTTCTTTTTGATGATCTTTGACGATTATAACTTCATGGCCACCGACTGATTTGGTGGAGAAATAAAATTCACCGCCTTCGTCGATAACTTCTTCGTCTTGAACAAAAGCAGGGTATTTATTGGGAATGACGTAGATATGCTCGGTCTCGGCTTCTTTAATGGAAAATTTATAAGAACTTTCGGGATTGGTCAAGCAAAAAGGGCATTTTTCATCAATGTGCCTTTTGGGCGCCGCGGCCATCACAAAATCTTCCGGCCGCTTAGCCCGTTCCGGGGCAATTACTACCCATTTACCGGTAACAATATTTTGACGTAATTTAGGCAAGGTCGCTCCTTTCAGTCGCTTGCGAATACAAATCTACAAATTTTTTTACAAATATTACAAAAATATTATTTGTAATTTTTGTAGGTGATTTGTATATTTATAATTATTTTATACCCTCTTCTATATATCGATGATAATGTGCCATCGCGACCGCCAGAGCATCAGCCGCATCATCGAAACCATCTTTTTTGCCAGAACTGATATCTCGTCCTGGTCTTAAAGCTTTAATTACTTCGGCAATAACCTCTTTTTTTTCGCTCCGGCCATAGCCAGTTACGGCCAATTTAACCTGCATCGGCGTATATTCGAAAGTCTGCAAGGCTAAGCTTTTCTTGGCACAGGCCAGTAAAATTACCCCTCGGGCCTCGGATATTTTCATGACAGTTTTTTGATTATGAAACATAAATAAAAGCTCTACCGCCACCTGGTCGGGTTTGAATTTATCGATTAAACTCATTATATCATTAAAAACTCGATTCAAGCGTTCGGCGGCGGTTTTTAGTTTGTCGGTTTCAATACAACCATGCGAAACCCAAGATATTTTCCCGTCTTTTTCCGAGACATCAATGACGCCATAGCCGCACCTAGCTGTTCCCGGATCAATCCCTAAAATTCTCATAATATTCCTTCCACTAATCTATTCACGAATTAAACACTAATATGAGCGAAGCCAGTGTCCTCAAACGAAGGGAGCTTGTTAGTTCAAAGTGAACCCGCCTCGCCGGCAGGCAAGTCAAAATTTGAATAAACTGCCGTAACCTCTTCCATATTTTCGATCGCCTCCATCAATTTTAAGATCTTTTGGGCCTCATTTTTATCGCTAATCAAGATAGTATTTTTAGGTTCCCAGGTTAACGAGGGATTTTTGACCTCAATTCCTTGAGTTTCAATTTGTTTTTTAACTATTTCTAATTCATTCGCTTTTGTATAAATCGCCAGAGCCTCACCTTGTTCTTCAAAATCTTCCGCTCCGGCATCTATCAATTGTAATTCCAATTCCTCTCGATTTTTATCGCTTAGATCGATGAGAAATTTACCCATCCGTTCGAATTGATAAGCCACCGCGCCAGAACCAGCCAGTTTGCTGCCATGAGATGATAAAATATTTTTTACTTCTGAATTTGTTCGGTTTCGGTTATCTGTCGCTACCTCGATTAAGATGCCTATGCCTAGTGGACCGATGCCTTCATAGAGAATCTCTTCAACTTTGGCCCCGGCAATTTCACCAGTGCCACGCTTAATAGCCCGATCAATATTTTCTTTCGGCATACTGGCGGCTCGAGCTTTTTCAATCGCCATTTTTAGCTGAAAATTAGAATTTGGATCGCCGCCATTTCGGGCCGTCAAAATAATCGCATTGGTGAGCTTACTAAAAATCGCCCCGCGTTTGACATCGGCGGCGCCTTTTTGACGTTTGATTTGCGACCATTTGCTATGTCCAGACATATTCTATTTACTCCTGAAATAATTATAGTCTAAAAAGTACAATTGAACAATAGAATTATCTAATACGTAGAATGAGAACTTTGTGAAACTTTGATTATCTATTACTTTTCGCTGGAGCGGATTTTAATAGATGTCTCTCTTTAGAAATCATTTTTTTATTAATTATTCCTAAATCAATAAATTTACCCAACAAATTAATTTGGGTATCAATCGCTTCAGCGACAATATATTGAACATATCTTTTGATCTGATAAAGGTCTTTCAGATAATCAATATAATCTTTACAATTGAACGGAAAGACAAAAACCGACTCTTGCAACTGATAAAATCCCATAGCCTTCAGTCTCCAGCGAAAAGCATCTCGATCATTTTTATCTTCGTCTGGTATATCAAATATCACTATTCTCCATTTGCAATCCCATTTTTTTGGAATTCGGTATTGATCATCTTTATTCAATAAATCAAAAATCTTACTTTTGCCTTTATTAGTAAGTTCAAGTACATGTTGATTATCTTTTAGATAAATTTTAACCACTCGTTCTTTTTCAAGTCGTTTCAAATTATCATTAAATCTTTTTTTATCTAAATCCCGCCATTTAAAATAATCGTTGATGTTTTTCCAATACATCCCATGTCGATCAAAAGGTTTCCCAGCAAATACCAGGCAATCAGCCAAAAACAACAATATCTCCCGAGTGGTCAATTTCACTTTTTCTTTAGTAAGATTATCTATCATTTTCCGCTCCAGCGAGATTTAATAGATGTTTTATTAATTATAATTGTTTGACTTTTAATTCACAACTTTAATTAGCGAATAGGTATAATGCATTAAGATGGGATCGAGGGGATGTTTTATTTTACCCAATAACTCTCGCCATCGGAATTAATTTCAATTGTGCCGTTTTGATCGGTTCTAAAAATTCGAACGGCGTAAGATTTTAATAAATTGATGGTGCTACTCGCCGGATGGCCGTAAGTATTTTTGGCGCCAACTTCGATTACCGCAATCGCCGGCCGGACAACTTTTAAAAATTCTTCGGTTATCCCGGTCGTTGAACCGTGATGGTCAACTTTTAGAACCGTCACATGGATGTTCTTATCGAGCAGTTGTCCTAAAACTTCTTTTTCGGCATCGCCGGTAAAAAGGACAGAAAAATTTTTATATTCCAAACGGTCAACTTGACTGGCATTATTCACATTATCGATTTTTTTGACCTGCCTGCCGGCAGGCAGGTTTTCCAAAGACGTAAAGGGATAGAGGACGGAAATTTTTACCTCGCCAAAATTTTCTTCATCGCCTGCCTTAACTTTTTTATCGGGAATATTTTGATTTTTGATTTCATTTTTAAAAGAATCATAAGTCGAAGAAGGGTACTCTACCCCGGTTTCCCAGACTTTATCTATTTTATAGCGCTTCATTACCTCCAAAAGCCCGGTTAAATGATCGGCATGAGGATGAGAAAGAATCATTAAATTAATTTCTCGATCGCCAAAATCCATGACTTTACCTAGTTCATTGAGAACGCTTTGATCGGGCCCGCCGTCAATTAGAATATCTCCTCCTCCCGGTGTTTTGATATATTCGGCATCGCCTTGACCAACATTTAGAAAATAAACTTTGAGGTTACTTCCGGCCGCTGGCCGGCCGAATAAAACGATTGAAAGTATGGCCGCAACAATCACCAGCGTTCCGATTACTAATTTGAAAATTTGAGTTCTTTTAACTTTCATCTGCTATATCATAGCAGGTTATGGCGAAGAAATCTCGTCGAATGACTTGATGGTGTTTTTATCTGGATATTATTTGCCAGCCGTATTTTTTCATTAAAAAAGTCGATGCCAATGCACCCAAAAAAACTAATAGGAATAATATCACCATCATGATGAAAATGACCATTAAGTTGACCTTGGTTGTCAACAGTAATAGTCACATTGGGGTTAGTCGCTGAACTGGTATGATGACATAAAGTCACTGGCTGAAAACCTCTACTTGATTGTTTCGCCTGGGCAACTGAGGAAAATGAGAATGCAATCGTAAAAAGCATTAACCCGGCAACGATAATTGATAAAATCTTTTTCATTTTTTGTTCCTTTCTAGCCCCAGCCTCCTTTTTCGACCAGAAATCTTTGGTTTTTAAAAAGGCACCTCCAAAATTTTTGTCTTTTAAATGGTGCCTTATGTTACAAAATTACCATAACAGAGAAATAAACCACAACACAATATTCTTATCAATACCTTAGTTCAATTCGTTCTTTTATCTAGTGTCTTTTTTCTATAAATGGTTATTAGCACTATTGCAAAATAAATTACCATCCACCACCAATCAGAATTTTTTAATTCGTAAGATGCCCAGGGAATTTTCGAAAAATTTTCGACTACTACTATTATATATTTCAGCAATATCCAGCTGAGATAGCCAATTAGCTGACCGAGATTTACCCAAATTAATCCGGCAATTCCGGTGGTAAAAACCAGACCCATGCTTAACGGAACCACCATTAAGATTAGGATAT
>Ga0315282_10016640_pt1 | contig 10727 bp, 9 predicted proteins | sample YL17G07_20_MG_FD_203693 | JGI IMG/M metagenome (GOLD analysis project Ga0315282, IMG submission 203693) | Sediment microbial communities from Yellowstone Lake, YNP, Wyoming, USA - YL17G07_20 | ecosystem: Environmental > Aquatic > Freshwater > Lake > Sediment | place: USA: Wyoming | collected... | reverse complement strand
TCTCGAATCTAGAAAAATATGGAGATTTAATTTTTATCTTAAAACTAAATAGAATTTTAAAAAATTTAATTCATATATTCTTCTTTTTAGTAGATTATATATTAGAACACATTTTGGAATCCTTAAATAAATAGAATATAACAAATTTAGTGTCTATCCCATGTAGCTAAGTATAATTATAATAAAATTAGAATTAGTATTGTTATTTTAAGTAATTTTCATTAAATTAGTCAAATTTTTCGATGTTCCAATAGTCAATTAAAGTATCACTCAACTGATTAACTACATTCTTTGTTACATCTAGAAGATCAGGATCGGAGATAGGAGGAGGTACTTCCTCAGTGTAATTCAAATCCAAACCAAGTTCACCTGATAAAATAGCATATAGACCTCTCTCTTCGTATCCAGGATTGTAACCACTACAAACAAGATCTACGATCCCGCAGTCAACATCTTCTGCAGCTTCGATAACTGCCTTTCCAATCGACCAAAGCCCTCTATATGTTAAACCTAATCCCGCCAACTGATCCTGATAATGTGGATCTGCTCCTCCGTTTCTAATGATGACCTGTGGTTTAAATTGATGTACTATTGGCTTAAAGATCCTATTTAAGATCAAATCATAACACTTATCATCTGCTTTTGGAGGCATGGGTACATTAATTGTGTATCCTTTTCCTTCACCCTTGCCAATTTGCTCAATGAACCCTGTATTTGGGTAAAGGGTCTTTGGGTCCTGGTGAATTGTAAGGTAAAGAACTTTAGGATCCTCATAAAATATATCCATGGTACCATTACCTGCGTGAGCGTCTGTATCTAAAATTAATACGCGATTAAATCCGTGGCGTTTAACCATTGCTTCAGCACAAATCGCGACATCATTGAATATACACCAAGCTTCTCCATAGTCTCTTCCAGCGTGATGTAATCCTCCACCAACTCCTTGTGCTATCTTTGCTCTATTTTGAGCGATATAATCACCTGCATCGAGTGCTGCTCCTACGATCAGCCTCACAGCTTTGACGATGGATGGCTTAATGGGTGTATCATCGGATAGGTACCCGTGTTGCTTTGCTATTTCATTGACTCTATGTAGGTACTCCTCTGTATGTACCAATAAGAGGTCTGAATCGCTAGCTGGTTTAGGTTTTATTAACATGACATCTGGTCGATTTAAAATGCCTTCCATCTGAAGCAATTTGAGGTATCGAGGAAACCTGTCTCCTTTTAATGCGTATTCTTCTCCAAAATCATATTTGGCGATAGCCTTATCGTAAAAAATCGCGTAGTTGTACATATTTGAGTATTGGATTACAAGTTATTATTTCTATAGTTGTACATTTTACTCACTTTCAGAAGTATAAGTAGAATCCCAAATAAAGTAAAATACACATTCATTTTAATAAAAAAATATTTTTTCAATAACTATCTAAAATTTAACTATATAATCTATATTAGTTATGTAGATCAGTCTTTAATTCTATAGACTTTAAGATGTAAAGATTGGTGTGGGTTCTAAAGTCTGGAATATAATTGGCTCTCTCGTTTCCCTTTACTTCTTCATATCGGGTATTATGGTGATTAAGGGAGCCGCGGGTAAACTAGGAGCTTCCCTCGCTCAAAGTATAATCCTTTTAATAAGAGACACCACAAGCGGCGTCTTCGCAGGTTGGATCGGCACAGCTCTCCTTCACAGCAGTGGCGCTTTTGACTCTATCATTGTAACTTTCACTGCATCAGGTGTTATGCCTTTGAGACTTGCAGTAGCCACAATAATTGGGGCAGAACTTGGTACAACTGTCACACCATTTCTAATCTCGGTTCTGAATCAGATGCGTGGGAAGGAGCATCAATCGGCTGCTTTTAATGTGACCCTGAGTCACGTGTTATACAACTTAGCCACTCTCATGATATTTTATCCACTCGAGCAATTTTTTGGGGTATTTAGCTATATTGCCCTTCAGGGAAGCTATATCTTCGTAAAGGCACCATGGTTGAATGCGATCCCGGATTTGCTGGAGGTTGCAACTCCATGGGTCTCAGTACTCCTTGAATTCATTCCAGAATGGGTTGGACTCATAATCGGTGCAGCGATGCTAGTCTTAGCTTTGGGTGGTATAGAGACATATATGACTGAGATCTTCAATATGCCTCGAAGCTGGAACTTAATACAGTCAACTTTTAAAAAGCCTATGAGGGCTTTTTTAGCTGGTTTTCTTTTCACATGCCTCATACCCAGTACTACAGTGATGGTCAGCCTCCTAGTCCCGCTGGCTTCTAGCGGGGTGATAGATGCAGATTACTACATCTTGCCTTACATACTCGGAGCGAACATCGGCACAGTCTTCGACGTGATGGTTGCAGCCATGGCGACTGGAGACCCTATCGCTTTAGGGGTATGGCTCGTCCATCTGAGCATTAACTTAATCGGTGCGTTAATCTTCCTTCCGTTGCTAAAGCCTTTTAGTGCAGTAATAAAGGCATGTGCTGAAAAAGTAGCTGCTTCACCCAAGTTAACGCTTATCATAACCGCTGTATTTCATCTAATACCTGCAAGTGTCATAATTTATTACGCTCTCAGGATCTGAGTGTTCAAATAATTATTATAGTAATCTATTGACCTTATTATCAGAAAAGATTGTCTAAGACCTTATTCGGTTGGTTCGCTCCTAAACGAGGCGAAGAAGTTCTTATAATGGCTGAAAAACATTTAGAGCTTTCTAAGAGCACAGTTCAAAGCCTATACACAATGGTTGATGCGGCTGTAAAGTGCGATATCACGAGCTGTAATGAGTCCTATACAAATTTAAGCAAGCTGGAGATGGAGGCTGACGAACTCAGAAGAAAAATGGTTGATGCACTAACAAGGAGTGAAATGTTCCCCGAAGAGCGGGGCGACATGATGGAACTCGTCAGAGCCGTTGACTGGATTGCTGATTGGGCTAAGGAGGCTGGCAGAGTTCTTAACATAATTGAACTTCATAAAGCACCTGAAGAGATGAAGGAATCCGCACTAAACATGAGTCGAGCCAATATGGATTGTGTAGCCGTCCTCGCAGACTGCGTCAAAATCATTCCTAAGGATCCAAAAGAAGCAATTAATCTGGCAAACAAAGTTGAACTTCTCGAAGAAGATATTGACGAGCTTTACAGCATTGCACGAAAAAATATGGCAACACTCGATTTTGAAGAATGGTCTATGGGATCAATGATACTGCTAGGAGAATTCCTGGAATCACAAGAGACTATAGCGGATTGGTGTGAGAACACAGCAGATATAGTTCGTGCAATAGCTGTCCGAATCCATTAAAATCAAAAAGTGATTAATTTAAAATCTTATCCATTTTAATCTAACAGACCATTATGGCTCATTATAGACTTTTTCACTTTATTAAAAGTAAAATAGTTAGATAGTGAGCAGGAAAGGATAAAAAAGAGCAATTATAGAAACAAGAGGTGTTTCACTACCAACATATTAACTATAGAAAAAATAATTATCAAATTTGGCAAATAATATGCGTATTTTTAATCTAAAAAATCGTCATTTAATAATTTATAGAAGGTGCTCAAGTGAGATCACCGGTGGCTCTCATCGTGCGGTTTTTCTCGTTCCGGATACGCCACGCGTGCGCTCGCGATTACCCGAGGAGTGAGATGTATCAACGAGCCATAGCTAATTGAACTCTTTGCAGCCCACTTCTCGCGGTTCTGCGACTTTTAAGGTCTTTCGCTGCTTGAACCTTTTAGTCGCTCCCACTTGAGCAAACATAATTCACTGCATATTATATATAGGTCCTTTGTTGCAGATAGATATCAATTGTCTCTCATAATACAAACATTTTCTAAGGTTTTTAGCATGATTTCTATTAAGATGAATTTTTGATATTTGATATGGAATAATTTATTTTTTTATTTAATATATATCAATTTATAAGTTCTTTTTTGACTCCTTTTTAATTTACGCACATAAATAATCATGCATGGTTTTTAGAATTCTTGGATGAACCGTCTAAATTAAAAGTAGATTTGAAGATGATTAAATAAACAACAAGTAATATAATGAATGAGGGGCTGAGCATATTAATTTCATTTCTTATATCATTATCTATAGTGAAAATTGAGCTCCGGAGTTTTAATTTATTTAGAATTGAGTACTTTAGAGTATTAGGCTTAGAGAGAGTGTAGGTTTTGGAAAGCGATGCTACGAAGAGAATGCTTGCGGAGGTTAGACATAAGCGGAATATCCTTTACAATGAGGAGTTACTAGAGAAGGAAAAGGTGAGGATGGGAAGGGAGATACTTGAATTATTTGGGGATCTTATGGATAATCCGGAACTTTTAGAATGTTTTCATCTGTTCTTAGGGGTTGATATTGAGCCAATAAAAATCCATGTAAGGAATATTAGTTATGGATTTGAGGAATGGTGGATTGATACACTTGGCAGATTGGTTTATAATTTCACAGGCAAGTCGGATGGAGATTCTGCTGTAAGGAATGATAATAATAACAGTGAAGAGATGATTCTTAGTTCTCTACGTGATTTCAAGAGACTTAGCTACGAGTCCATTAAGAGCTTGTACCAGGAAGTTATGATGGATAATTTCTTCGATAAGTTGGCTTGGTTAATAGGAAGAAGTAGCGATCCAGGTTTTGACATAGATGGTTACGAAGAGGAGCAGGATACATGGAGGCTGAAGTCTGCTGACGCCGAGGAGTTGAAACATTTAAGTAAAATACACCAGAAGAACTGGAGGTCTAATGCAAAAAAATAGATTAAAATATATTTAAATTTCGAAGCTTATTTCCCCTTTTTATAAAACTGTTCTACAATTTGACCCCAGTAAAGAGAAATTAACAATATCTGAAATGAGTGGTTCAAAGTATTTACTCTAAACTTGTTGAACATCCTTGGCTATCAATCTAAGCATGTATAGATCTATTGAAAGCGTGAACTATTTTTGAGGATTATTCCTGTTCTTTATAATCTTTTCGAAAAGTAATAAAGCGAATGAGTTGAGAATCTCGTCTTTAGCGTTAAAGTTGATGCTTGCATTAATCTAAAAAAGTGTGTGACTTTAAGTGAATAAATATGTTGGCTTTACGGCATTTACTATTCTTTTTTTTTTCAATATTAGTTGTTATAATAATAAAAAAAATAATCTATAGATAAACGTAATAGTTTATTTAATTTACTGGTTGTTGTATTACAGTTGATACTGAATTTTCTTTTGAGAGTAATGAAAATGGTCTTTCTGTGAATAAAGGTGAATGCAATGGTAATACAACCAAGTCAACCTGACCTTCATTTGTTTTGCTGAAAATATTAAAAGTGACGCCAAAAGGCGTTGGTTCTAGGAAGGGTTTAACACCATTTGTGCTAGGTTGAATAGGACCTGAAACAAAAAGGCCTACCCTTAAGAAATTTAGGTTGGAAAGCCCCATTATCATTATGACTGAGAACAAGAGGATTAATGAACCTGTCTTAAAGATATCTTTTCTTTTTTCTGGGTTCGATGAGGAAGTATCAAGTAGTGTCTCGAGTCTTCTCTCGAGGCTTGGATGTAGGCTTAGAGCATTTGATCTAATGTTAGATATACCCATTAAATCTGCAACAAACATTGTCCTAGAGGTTTGCATGTTTTTGCTAACCTCCCATATTTTAACTAGAGCAAGACCAAGTGCTTCCGGTCTACCAAATATCTTGGTGGACACCTGATCCGCGAGGTGCTCTCTTTCTCTTAATATTTTAGATGTTACCAGATGAGAGACAGGGTTTAGGAAACTCGCTGTGCGAAGACATGAAGCTATTGTCGAGATTCTATAGTCCTTGTTTTTGATGTGAGCTACTTCATGGGCTATTACAGCTTCAAGCTCTTGCTTATTCAAGATATGCAGCAAACCAGTTGTAAAGATCACACCTGTGTTTTTTCCTGCTCCTAATGTGAATGCGTTTGGCTCAATAGATTCAATAATTCCAACGTTTGGTGTTCTTACTTCACTCATTTTTGCTATTTTTTCAACAGACTTGTGGAGATCGCTATATTGTAATTGCGTGTCAACCTTAACCTTTAGCAATCTGTACATTATAGCTGGACCATAAAGACTCAATACAATGTAAAGGATTGCAGAACAGCTTAAACTAATTAAGATTATCAAACCTACAGGATTAAGTGTTCTTTCTACTTCGAAGACAAGGATATTCATATCACCATTCTCTATAATTCTTTGCACCAATCTTTCTTCACCAAAGTAGAGAATAGGCGGTTTGTATAGGTAGTATAAAACCGGAGCTAATAGGGGAAGAAAGTAGAATAAGCTATGTGATCTATGATTTTTCAATCCTGTAAGCCGTATTGCAGCAAATGTAGCTAAGGCTATGATTGCGGAGATTAAAAAAGGTCCAATGAATTCTAAGAGATAGCCGGGAATCGGTAGGATTTCTGGGGATATCATTTCTTTTTCTCTCTCTCTTCAGCCTTCTTTTGCAAAGCTTTCTTGTACTCATTAATACGATTTTCGTCGCTAATATCGTTTTCAACCAAATAATTGGCTACATGAGCACTAAAATTCTTCATTAAACTATCGAGTACACCTTGAACTACGCTCTTCTCAACTTCTTCCTGCGTCATTTTTGCCCAGTAACTATAAAGTAAACCTCCCCTTCCTTGCTGAACTTCACGATCTAAGAGACCTTTTTCATATAGAATATTCATCGTAGTCATGACAGTTGTATAAGCGATTTTTCGTTTCTTGCTAAGCTCTTCGTAAACTTCTCGGACTTTAATAGGAGCATGTTTGATCCATATTACTTCCATTATTTGAGATTCTAGACTTCCTAGCACTGCTTCGAGGTTACTTTCAGTGATCTTATAGTCATTAGGCTTGAAACCAGTCATGTTACTATGCCTCTACGTAGTTACGTAGATAGGAAAGGGTTAAATAGTTTTCTATATCTTTCTATGTAATACTACTAATATGTATAGTAGGTGTGATACTTGCCAATACTTGAACTTCAGAATTTAACGAAGCGTTTCGGCGACTTCACAGCTGTTGATCACCTCAATTTAGAAGTGAATGCAGGAGAGATATTCGGACTCCTAGGACATAATGGAGCGGGCAAAACAACCACTATAAATGTGATTGTTGGCCTCCTGCCACCAACTGAGGGCACAGCAAAGGTGAATGGCCACGATATTGCGACTGAGCCAATTGAGGCCCGTCGTAACATTGGTTTAATGCCTGACTCAGCAGGAGTTTATTTTAATCTTACAGGAAGGCAGAACCTCTCATATTTTGGTGAACTTGCAAACTTGCCTACAAAAGTTACGGATGAGAGAACCAATGAACTGCTCAAACTAGTAAAATTAGATGATTGGGCTACTGTCAAAGCCGGTAAATACAGTCGCGGAATGAAGCAACGCCTTGGTATTGCTCAGAGCTTGATCAGAGATCCTAGCCTTTTAATCTACGATGAGCCAACTCTAGGGATTGATCCAGAAGGCACTCGCGAGATCCGTGATACTATCTATGAGCTAGCTAAAACTCGTGGTAAAACTATTGTATTAGCAACGCATCTTCTGGGAGAGGTTTCTCGACTCTGTGATCGCGTAGCGATCATGGGTCATGGCAAACTCTTAGCAGTTGGCACAATACCAGAGCTAAGGTCCCAGCTTCAACTTGAGGAATCATCGGATTTGGAGGACATCTTCATGCGGTTCCAAGGAGCGATCTAAATGGGCGGAACATATACTATACTGAAAAAAGAGTTTCTTGATAACATAGGTGAAGCTAAATTCCTTCTACTTTTTTTCACTCTGCTTGTTGTTGTAGCAGCTTCCGCTATTAGTGGAGCACAAAGCTATAAACTTCAAGCAAATAGTCAAGGCATACCTCAGGGAAACGGAACCTCCGGAAGACCAGGTGAAATACCAGGACAAGGCGGGAATTTTAGAATAGGATTAATGCTAAACAGCCTTAGTCAAGCCATAACACCAATCGTCGAAAACATAGCAATCGTGGGAGGGTTGCTCGCAGTAACTCTTAGCTTTGATGCAATAAATAAAGAGCGTTCTTCAGGTTCTCTGAAAGTACTTTTAAGTTATCCTATTTATCGCGACCAAGTATTGATTGGGAAATTTCTCGGTGGATTCTTAACCATCCTAGTCGTCGCGTTCTCAACAGTAGCCGTGGCTATTGGCATATTTAGTTATATGGCAGGTCTTGCATTAACAACTGAGATCCTTCTTAGAATTTTATCGTTCATGCTGATGACTATCATCTATCTTAGCGTCTTCCTCGTTGGGGGTCTCCTCTTCAGCATAGTTATAGATGAACCAGCAACCAGTCTATTGGCATCTATTGTCTTTGTTCTAGCTGGAGTAGTACTCATTACTAACCTTGGCTCATCGGTTGCTACGTTAATTGCTGGATCTCCATATAATTTCGTAACCCAGACAGGAAATACTGGAGGTACAGTTGTTAGAGCACAAGCGAACCAACTCTATCAAGGAATTGTCACTGTTTTCAATTATCTTTCACCTAGTACAGTGTATCAAAATGCTGTTAGCATGGTCATGAGGACAACTACGATGTCCTTTGAGCAGGGTACACCTGTTTCCGTTACAACCCCATTTAGCCAAGCATTCATGGATATGCTAAAAATGGTGCCAATCCTAATAGTATGGTTCATAGTCCTTGCTGCGGGAACTTACATGGGTTTTCGCAGAAAAGAAATAACCTAAGCCAGGTGGAGATATTATGAATTTTAAATATTTTTACCTCCTCGGATTTCTATTTCTAGCATTAACCATCCCAGCTGTGAAAAGCAACAAAGGATATGCCACATTAATTGGGCAAATTGTAGACAATGAAGGGAATGCTGTTTCTAGTACACAAATCAAAGTATATGAAAGCTATTTTGGTAGTGTGCAAGGGGCTATTCCAGGACTATACATCAATACTATCGAAGTTCAAAAAGACGGAAGTTTCGCTTTAAACATCACTTCGCCAAGATTAATTCTTCTAATCAGTGCTCCAGGATATCAAACACAGCAACTAACATTTTCTGAAACTAATTTCTTGGAAATATATGATCTTGGAAAAATTCATTTGGAAAGTGGTATTATAGTATCTCTCTCAGACTCAAGCCGATCAATCTCTCAGGGGGAGAGCCTTGATATTCAGTTCCAAATCGAGAACAAGGGTAATTCCGATGAGGTAGTTAAGCTTCAATACCAAGTGCCTGATGGTATCACCATTAAACTGAAGGATCAATCTGGAGAAATTAGTAGTCTGAAACTACCGCCCAATTCAGCTCAAACTCTGACGATGAAGCTATCCTCTAGTATTCTTACACCAGTTGGATCATATAATTGTTCACTTCAGATACAAGGTGAATACAAGACTGCAAATATTTTAACAATGGTTTATGTGAAAAGCACAGAAATTGAAATAATCTCAAGCGAGCTTAATACGAAAATAGGGAATCCTGGTACAGTTATTAGATTCGAAACAACAGTCAACAATCCTTTTGATTCTACAAAAACTCTCTTTTTATCAATCGATGGATTGACTAACGGTTGGAATGCAAATTTACTCAGTACTTCAGGAGATAAAATCGATAGAATAACCCTTTCAGCGGATATGTCAACAAAAATATATGTTGATGTTGAAATTCCACTCGGTGCAGAACCAGAAGAAAATAGTTTCTTACTTAAGGCCACGGTGGATGAAGTCACTCAAAGCCAAAACTTTACAATAAAAGTTGAAAAAGCTGATACAGTTATCGAGTTAAAAACTCTATATCCAAGTCAAACTGTTGAGATTGGTAAAATAACCATTTTTAAAGTAAGTCTAACGAATCCTAGTAATATTGAAGAGATTGTGAATCTTACTGCTGAGGATTTACCAGAAAATTGGATTCTACGTTTCCTGAATACTGACGGAGTTGAAATCCAACAAATACTTCTTTCCTCACAGGCTACACAAAATTTGAGTGTTGAAGTTACACCAAGTCTAACATCAGAGCCAAATGACTACTCATTAAAGGTGCTTTTAAAAGGACAAATACTAAGTGGAGAACTTCCTCTTGAAATTAGCTTGGAGGGAACACATGAATTAACTGTTAGTGTTTCAAGCCTGTACGAGGAGTTAACCGTTGGAGAGACAAATACAATTGAAGTTCGAGTTACAAACACAGGATATAGCTCACTAACAGATGTGGCTCTTCAACTCACAGCAAGTAGCAGTGATATTGGGCTTGACACTCAACCCATTAAAGAAACATTGATTAAACCAAATGAATACAAGACCTTTACCATCACAGTCTCAACTCCACAAGGTATCGCTACTGGAGATTATGCTCTAAATGTTGCAGCAACCGCCAGAGAATTAGCTTCTGCAACAGGAACGAAAACCATCCGTCTCACATTGGTTTCTTCTAGTAACATCACATTAATTGCTGGAGGACTCGTTGTAGTTAGTCTTATAGGTGTAGCACTACTACTCCGACGTTTTAAGAGAAGATAGAAAAAAATTCTTTATCAAACAAACTTGGGTTTTTTTTGTAAAGATTTTGCTGAAATCCTTTCATATCAAAAAGTCTTAATTTTGAACTATGAATGATAATTATTGGCTTAAGTACTAAATATTCAGCAAAGATCAATAAAATGACCTCACAGATCTACGAAAACCGACTTTCACATTTGGCTCAGGGGTTTTTTCTTCT